>Ga0209728_1000646_pt1 | contig 25877 bp, 36 predicted proteins | sample RifGroD1_FD_183997 | JGI IMG/M metagenome (GOLD analysis project Ga0209728, IMG submission 183997) | Groundwater microbial communities from Rifle, Colorado, USA - Groundwater D1 (SPAdes) (version 2) | ecosystem: Environmental > Aquatic > Deep subsurface > Groundwater | place: Rifle, Colorado... | reverse complement strand
TACCGTCTTCTCTTCCAATATTTGCAATTATGTATGCATCTTCACCAACAAGTTTTTCACAAACTTCTTTTGCTAAAGTTGATTTTCCAACCCCACTTTCCCCAATTAATCCCAAATTGTAAGCTAAAGGGTCTACTTTAATTACATTCTTTTTCCCAAACTTTCTATTTTTTATCATATTTTTTATTTCTCCTCGTATTATTCATATTTTCAATTCTAGTTACCCATTTACAGTTATTTTTATTGTAACCTTGATTACAATCTATTCTATCAATTTCTGTATCTTCTTTGTATTCTTCTTTATGTAATTGATAACTTTTATACATATCATTCATAAAATTTTTAAATTCTAACCATTCATCACAAACTTTAATTCCACGACCACCATAATAATTATAAAATTGATGATTTGGATTATTACATCTTTGTGTCATACTTTTCCATATATGATAAAATGGTGTTTGACTCATATTATGTTTAGAATTTGCTTTTGAAATCATTTCATTTCTATAGCATCCACATGATTGTGTTTGACCACTTCTAAGTAAATAACCTCTAGTTGTAATTTTATTACCACATTCACATTCGCATATCCAAGCAGGTTTATTACATATATTTTCTTTTGCTCTTTCAATTACGGTTAATCTACCAAATTTCTGATTAGTTAAATCAATTGCTTTAATGCCAATAATTATTTCCTCCTTTTATTTTTATAGAAGGAGATTTAATTTCTCCTTCTATAAACCAATAATTTTAATTAATAAATATCTAATCATCTTCTGCAAGCAATTTATCTAAATCATCCAAACTGTAATCACTAGAATTTTCTTCTTCTGTGTCACTATTATCTGTATCAGTATTCTTATCATCTTTGCTCTTATCTTCTTTTTCACTAAGCAATTGATTTAAAAATACTAAATCATCAAATTTATATTTTTCATCTGTTCTTTGAATTACAGGTTTTTTATCGTCACCTTCACCTACAAGTTTAATAACAGGTTTTTTGATTAACATTTTCTTTTCTCTAGTATTTCCGACAGCACATTTTGCTAATGCTTCTTCTTCTGTATAAGCACCTAATTCAATTAACTCTCTAATATCTTCAGGCACATCATCAAGAGTAATATTAACTTTTGCTTGACCTTCAACAATAATACCTTCTACTGTGATTTCATTAACATTATCTTTTTTTGCTTTAAACATTTTTACAAGTAATTTTGCACCTTTTTCTAAATCTTTTTCTGCTACTTCAAATTGAAATAATTTAGTAAATACTACATTTTGTTTAATTTCAATCTTATCTTGACCGTATTTACCAACATAATCAACAACATATGTAGTGATTGGGAATGAACCAGATTCTTTATCATATTTACCAATACTATCCTTATCTACAAGAATTGTTTGTTGGAATGTTGCAGAATATTTAGATACATCATCTGCTTTTGATAGATATACAGAAGTAATTTCCTTTTTAACCTGAATACTGTCTTGATATAGAGAATATTTTAAATTACCTTTTACATTAACAACCATTCCATCAGCAAGATGTTCTTTTATGTATTCAATAGCATCATATGAAGATAAAAATTTCTTAGAAAATGTTTTATCTTTTGCATCTTTTTCTAATCCTACTGTGATAAAACATTGATTTCCAACTTGTTCAGTGATATTTTCGTCAAGTCTATCTTCCCAATCAATAGTGAATTTATTTTCATAATCATCTTTATCTTTACCATCTTCTGTTTTCTTACCATGAACATAAACAACAGAATCACCTTTGTTACTATATCCACCCATCATATCAGCATAAACTACATTTCCATTACCACAATCTACACCAAGATTCATAACATTATAAACCCAACCAGAATTTGATTCTTCATCAATTTTAAAAGTATAATCGTTTACTTTTGCCTCACCAATTAATTGAAATGATGCCACACCTTTTTTAAGAATTGTTTTTTCTTTAGTTTCTTTTGCCATATGTAATATTAATCTCCTTTAAATTTATATTTTTTATTTTATTATTCCCATTTATGATTCCCTATGTAACTATTTAATTAGCTTACCAATCCTACTATTAATCTACTAATAATAATCTATTCCTCTCCATCATCCTCCCCTTCATCATTTTCTACTACCAACCTTAAACTACCTTCTTGAATTTTAATAATTTCCCAAGTTTCCCTGTGTTCACAATTTTCTGGAATAAACTCAATTTTTACTTTGTCAGGTTTAGCACCTTTCATACTGGTTACTATGCCTTTTTTCAATTCTCCATTGCTTTCTGTGATAAAACTAATCTTATTATTCTCTGAGATTACCTGAATTTCTCCTGTTTCAATTTCTACTTCAATTGAAGTATAGGGTACTTTTGTTACATTAACCATAAATAGATCATTTCTCCTTTTTAATTTAATTTTTTAGATTTAACTTTGTATTTCTTAACTCTTGCTTCCTACCTCCTACCCTCCCATAACTTAATCCTTTACTATTATATATTTATTTTTACATTCTGTCAAGGGAAAATTTTAATTATTTTTAATTTATTTTCCCTTGAACAAAATTTAACACCCTTAATTATTAATCATTCTAATAAATTCATCTTCACCGATTACTTGTATACCATCTTTTATCGCTTTTTCAACTTTACTACTACCTTTGATACTACCAACGATCAAGTAATCTAATGACTTAGCATAACCTGAAGCAAATGTAGCACCTAAACCTTCTAATAAATTTTTAAGTTCTTCCTTTTTGTAATTACTAAAATTGCCAGTTGCATAAACTTTTTTCTCACTAAACAAATTATCTGTATTAATCATCTCTTTCTTTTCCTTCTTTACAAATTCAACTATATAAGTTAACTCAGTCCACATATTTATTTCATTTTCGTTATTATACCAATCATGTAAACTCTGATTAGTTATATCTCCGAAATCTTGTAGATTATTAAATTTAAATCCATCTAATAATGCAGTTTCAAATGCAAACCAATCATTATTAAAATACTTAGCAATAATTTTACTTGAACCTTTCCCAATATTAGGAATACCTAAACCATAGAGGAAATTTTGCATTTTAACTTTTTTTGATTTTTCAATATTAGTAATTAGTTTATTGTAGCTTTTTAAACCCCAACCTTCTAATTTAATAATTTGAGTTTTATATTTATCTAAACTATACAAATCATCAAATGTTTTTAAGAATCCTTTGCTAATAAATAATTCAATCCCTGCTTCAGATAATCCCTCAATATTCATAGCATCTTTACTACAAAAATGAACAAATTTATTAATTAATTTTGAAGGACAATTCATATTCTCGCAAAATAGAAATCTTGCTTCTTTAGGAGTTCTAATTACAATATCATTGCCACAAGAAGGACATTTCATTTCAATTTTATAAGTATCAGAACGTGTTAAATTATCTTCGATCTGGGGAATTACCCCATTAGCACGATATCCTGTAATTTTATCACCAATGCCAAATTGCATTTCTTCAAATATATCATAGTTATGCAAACTTGCTTTAGATAGTTTTACACCATCACATTCTACTTCATCAAATAACCCTGTAATTGAAACCATTCCTGTACGTGTAGTATTTAATTCTACACCTCTAAAATTTGATTCAAAAATATCATCATTATGCTTGATCGCATATAATGACTTACTATGATGCCCTGTAGAACCTTGTGCTTTACCATAAGCAATATTATCAAATTCTACAATTAATCCATCTGTGAGATATGGTAAATTAGGTATTTTTGCTTTAAAATTTTCTATATAATCATTTATTAATTCCTTATCTACTGATACATAATATACAACTTCAAAACCCAATTCATTAAGAAATTCAAATTGATGACATTTTGTTAAAAATTCTTTATCACATTTAACAATTCCAAAAGCAATAAAAATTAAATTTCTTTCTTTTGTAATATTAGCATTTAACTGTCTCGTACTTCCTGCTGCTAAGTTTCGAGGACTGGAATATGTTTCTTCTCCTTTAGCAATTAAATTAGCATTAATTATTGCAAAATCTTGAAATGTAACTAATCCCTCACCACGTATTTCTAAATAGTCTTTATAATCAATAGCAAGTGGTACGTTAGTAAATGTTCTTACTGCATGTGTTACGTCTTCGCCTTCTTCACCACCGCCACGAGTAATAGCTTGTTGAAATTTTCCCTCATTATAACGTAAAACTAAGGTGAGTCCATCAAGTTTCCAAGATAAAACACAATCTTGATTTTTCATAAATTTAATTGCATCATTTATATCTTTAGATTTTTCAGCAGACAACATTGGTTCAGTATGTTTTACTTTTTGAAGGAAAGGTAATACTTCTCCTTGTACTTTTTGTGTAGGGGATGATGATAAGATATAATTTGTTTCATTCTCTAATAATTGCAATTCATCATATAATTTATCATATTGCTTATCTGAGATTGTTGGTTTGTCTAGTACATGGTATTCATAGGAATATTGATTTAAATCTTTAACTAAAGTTTTAATTCTTTTAATCTTGTCCATATGTAACCTCCTTTAAATTTTATTACTCAAACTTCATATCCTTCAACTTTTGCAATTGTTTCTCCATATTAACAATCTTTTTCAATCTCATTTCTTCTGCATGTTTAACAGCAGATTCTTTTGTCCTGTGCCACACCTTACCTTCACCTAAATACAATTCTCCCACATTTTCTATAACACTAACAATATCATCCTTAATTTCAACTTCTTTCTCAAAAATACCTGTAGTTAACGCATATTTAGTAATCCAAACTGTAAAAATATTTTCGCTCATAATATGTACCTCCTTAATAATTCAAATTTACTATTTACATTATAACATTTATTTTATCATTCTGTCAAGCACTTTTTTATTTCTTTTTTATTTTCATTCCATATGTATTATACAATTATATTTTTATTCTGTCAACACTTATTTTTCACTTTCTACATCTTTACCTTCACCTTCCCCATCCTCACTAACACTAAAACTCATATGATCACCATAACAAAAATCATATCCACTGTCCCATAATTCTTTACAAATTTCAATTGCTCTCTTTATATTAAAATTTGCAGTTGCATTAGTGTCATCAGGAAACATAACTACTGAAAATACATTTCCATCTTTAAATTGAAAGAAAATTATTTCAGATTCTTCGATTTCTGGATTATCAGTTATAATTACTTTTCCTGCTAATAATTTTTCTTTAACTTTGATAAATTTTTTAATTGGGACGGTTGAGCAGCCACATGGTAATAATCCTCTCCTTTAGTATTATTTTATATTTCTACTTTTATAATAACTATACTCACCATAATATTTCTCTTCTGCTTCTTTTCTTCTTCTAATTGCTTCTTCTTTATCTTTACCTCTATACAAAATAATATCTTTTTTATCTACTGTTATTTTTGCAGTCCATATTTCATCTCTTGTAATCCAATGTACACCTATTACACCCGATTTATTTCTATTTGGATAAAATCTATTAATACTATTTTGACTTCCATTAACAATTCTCAAATTTGATTTTTTATTATTTAATGGATTCCCATCTATGTGATCTACTTGTTCATTTTCTTTTGCGTTCATTAAAAATCTATGTATTTTTACAGTTTTTCTATTAATTTGTGTTGCAATATATTTTTTATGTCTACTTTCCATATGCCAATTATGATCTTTTATTTTATTAATATCTTCTTTATCTATAATACATCTGGCTATTTCTTCATGTTTTCTATTATATATTACAATTTCTGCTTCAAAATCATTAATAATTATTTCATTTGGATCAGATATTGTTCTTTCTAAAATCTTTCCGTACGCTTTCATTTGTTGATAATGTTTATTACATAAAGTCATGTTAGATTTAGGATGACAATGTACTTTGTGAGTTTCGCTTGTTACTCCGCATACTTCGCATATTCTAATTTTCTTTTCTATCATATTTCCTCCTTTATTTATATTATTACTTTATTTTATTATTCTCTAACATCCATTCTAAACAATATTCTTCAGAAATCAAAGTTAACTGGTAAAACGGTGCAGTTTGTGGATTATAAATTTCATATACCTTTCCATCTTTAATAATATATCCCTGTTCTTTAAGATATTTTAAATCCTTTTTATTATTTAAAATAAATTCTCTTAATTCACAAGTATATTCTAAATACCAATTATCACCTTTAATATTTGACTTTCCTAAATTAGCTAAATAAATAGCTTTAGTATAATTATTATAAGTTACAAGTGCATAACAACCAATATCTTTTTCTTTGATATGATAATCTAAATATTTTTGTTTTTCTTGTTTGTTTTTGATTTCCATAAGTTATCTCCTTTACTTATTTTATCAATTAAAACACTTAAATAATTTGCATCTTTTATTCCTGCTATACTCATACAAATCCATTTATTAATAAATTTATTTTCTTCCGTAGATAATTCATCCCATTTATCAGATATTTTTTTAAGTATTTCTGATAATGATTTCAATTCATATTTATCTTTTCTTATATTAATTCCAACATTTAATAATACTTTTTCAATATGTTCTAAATTATTTTGATATGTATTATCTATTCTTTCTAATGTTTTATCATTTTCCATAAATTATGTTCTCCTTTTTTCTTTAATGTTTGAATGAAATCTGACTGTTTATACACCCTCTATCAACCTCAAAGTTTCCTCATCTAATGTTTTTATTCTACTTGTAACATAACTTAATTTTAAATAGTAAGATATCATATTTCTTTTCTTATGTATTTCTTTAATTTTATATAATATATTGCCATTAAATTTTCTAGCATCACTCAATCCATCACATTCAATTGTATACAATTGTTTCTTCAATTCACAAATTGCCTTTAATTTATTCTCAAAATCAGTATCATTTTCTGATTCGATCATATGTTTTGCTGTAGCATTTATTTGATTTTTTAAATTATAATATTTATCCTTAATTTCTTGAGAATAATCTGACCGTTTTACTGACTTTATATTATTTTTTAATTCTGCTATTTCTGAATCTAATTTTATATTAATTAAATTTTCTGCCACAAATCTTTCATGTAAATAAAATAAATTTCTAACATCAACATTATAGATAGAACATGGTATCCCATCTAAATGTAATATGTCATATGATTCATTATTTCTAGAAATTATTATGCAGTATCTTAGTGTGTCATTTTGATTATGTAATACTATTTGTCCTGATTTCATATTTTTTATCTCCTTTTTATATTAACATAATTTCAATTATAATAATTCAATCAATTCCCTTGCTTGTTCAGGATATTTTTCAATTAAAATTTCTAATGTTTTTAAATCATCTTCCTCGGTTAGCCATTCTACTTGATTACTTAATAAATATTCTGTATCTCCTGTATCAAGTTTAGCATTAAATATCCAATTATCTTCTTCAGGAAAATATTCATCAATTTCTATAACTGTAAATAATTCTCCACCTTCTAAATATCCATCATAAAATTCATGTCCTACAAATTTACCTCTTTGTCCAATTTTCATATTAATTTCTCCTTTTATAATATTTGTATAAAACTGTGATTTTGTCATGTTATGAAGTGCTACAAACCCTTATAAATCAAGGGTTTGTAAAATTAGATTTTTCTAAAACTGCTTTAATTTCATTTGCAATATCTTTTAAATTTTTAGTATCATTTAAAGTGAGATTAATTGTAATATTAACTGATTTAGTTTCTTCAACAGGTTCAACATACTCATAAACACAATTATAATTATATATACTTCCAGTTTTCATAAATTTTAAGGCATTGAATCGTTTATCATAACCATGTTTAACTTTATATAATTTTTTAATATAATTATATTGTTCATCGTGCTCATCAAATATTTGACCACTATCTTCATCTTTATAACATTTCCACCAAGGACAATTATCTGAATCTCTTTTTATAATTACTCCCATCTCTCCATTTTTATTTTCAAACACCATAAATTCTTCTAGTTTAGGTTTATTCATATTAAATTTCCTCCTTTTTTAATCTATTATATTTACATTCTATCTTTAAGCATATTAAATATATCAATTTCTTCTACTATTTCATCTAATTCTTCCCTTACTCCTAATTGATCTGCAATACCTTCAGCAAATACTTTATATTCTTCAGGCGATAAATTAGAATTAAGTTTATCTAATGTATCTGTACCAATTGCCATTCGTTTAATGAATTCAATTAACTTATCATATAGTTTATTAATATACTCTTGTCTTTCTTCTTGATTCATTTCTTCAAAATTATTATACATATAAATTCCTCCTAGTTTTTTATTTTTCTTTTTAACTATTATTATTTTAACATTATTTTATTAACTTGTCAACTATAATCTTTCAACCAATCCATATTCTTTCACAAAACTATTCAAATCAAATTTAAATTGAAATCCAGCAGCTTTGGCATGACCGCCTCCTCCAAACATCTTAGCAACCTCAGAACAATCTACTTCACCTTTAGTCCTTAAACTAGCAATACCCTTATTTAAACTAAAGAATAAATAGTAATCAATATTATCATCATTAATAAAATCTCTAACTTCTCCTGCATGCTGAGTAGACAAAAATACAGCAACAGTTTTACCCTGATTATCTTTATATAGTTTCATATTTTTCTTTTGTTCTTCAATAAATTTCATTTTACGTTCATTAGCTAATTCTAAAATTAATTCTTCTGTGTTGGTTAGAATACAATTAGGATTGTTTAAAAATCTATCCATAAACCTTTCAAATCCATATTCATAAGCAAGTAGATTTAATTTTTTACTTAGTGGGTATTTATGAATCCAAAGGTCATAATCGTTAGCATATGTAACTAAATCAAGATACTTTGCTAATTTTTCAGATATATCACAATCTATGTATCTATCCATTAACCATTCATAAAATACTTCAGCACCACATTTATCATTTGCAAATGTAACCCAATTATATTTAGTTAGCCATTTTGCAGTTTTATGATGATCAAATAATAATACACAATCATTGTATTGAGAATTATTTTTTTCAATCTTTTCTGCAACTTCTTCATTAACTGATATGTCAGTAATAAAAATAACATCTTTACCTAAATGTTCTAATACTTTTTCATTAATGTCATCATAATTACAGAATTCTACTTTTGCATTAGGATATACTACTTTTCCTATGATTGCTGCTGAAATCCCGTCATAATCTGAATGCGTTAAAATAATCATATGTATTATTATCTCCTTTTAATTAAATTTACTTTTAATTATTATAAATTACATGCTGATAATCTCTTACATCCTTCTAATAATTCTTTATATTCATTTATTAATTCTACGAAAGTATCAAATAAATTTTTAAACATCTTCCCTAGATAATTCATTGCCATTTAAAAATGATAGATATAAATTATCAAATTCTTCTGGTTTCATAACCATATAATTATTCCTCCTTTAAATTTCTTCATAAAGTTTATGTTTTAACATGATTTTGGTTTTCACAAACTCAGTAAAATCAATGGTTTGTGAAAACACAATTTTCTATAATTTTTAATATTTAGTTATTTAATCAATGATTCAATCTCATTAATTGCCAATTCGACCTGTTTTTCGGAAGATAGCAACACATGAAGTTTCCGTTCCAATTCTTTCAATTTTCTATCCTCTTCTTCATACTTTAAAATATCCAATTTCAATTTAACATCAGTAATCCATTGATCGATGCTATAGCCAGAAAAATTATACTCATCTTCTAATCCTAAATCAACAGCAGACATTAAATATGAATTTAATTTAACTAATAAATGAATTAAATTTTCTTTGTTCAATACTTGTAAATTTAACCTTACTCCATCAATCTCAATAGAACAATTAGTCAAAGGTGTAAATCTCTTTTTAGTTTTTAAATTTTTCTTCTTCTCACCAATTTGAAACTTTAATTGCATAATCTTCTCATCATTTGTGTTTTGTTTGCTCATGTTTATATATTCCCCTTTTCATATAATTTACCATTTGCTAAATATGTATTTTTATACATTGGTTGTATCATATTAAATATTTCTTCAATACTATATAATTCTGATTTTTTATAAGTATTTTTATCTTCAAAATAATATTGTGTTGTTTCATTATTTATTTTATGCATTTTACATATACTTATATAATTTTTCTGTGAATCATAACAATAAGTCCACCAACGATTATTTTTGCTTACTATCTGATTAAATTCTTCAAATGTGTACCTAATATACTCATCTTTACTCTCATCAATAGGTGAATAATGTGGATTACATTCAAGTTTATCAAATAATTCCGCATAATTTTCAACACATTCTGTAGATACTGTTGCAATAAATTTTTCACCTAGACTTTTTAATGTTAATATATTAAAATATATACTATCATTATAATCAGATTTAGTTTCTTTAACAAAATAATGATACTTACCTTTATTTACATTTTTCTTTACACTTTTAGATCTAGTAACTTTCCCATAATAACTATCTATTTCGTAAGGAATACTCTCCCATACATCATCATAATAATCAAATCTACCCATATAAATATATTCTTCATCTGATTTAGTTTTATATGTACCACCTAATACTAAATCTTTTACTTTAACATAATTTTTCTCATGAAGTATTTTATTATATTGAGTAATTTCTTTATAATCAGGTGAATCTATAGGTAATAATAATAAATCCTTACCATCCCACGCATAGATAAAAAATCCTTCCAATCCCTTTCCTTTCGTGGACGTTGCATTTTCAAGGATATAAAGTAGATTTTCTATTGTGATCTCAAATTCAAAATTACGCTGATCGTATACTCTGCAATAAGCATGTCGATGATTCCAAGAACTTTTATAATCACCAACTTTCTTATTTAATACAAATCCTGACGTTGGTTCATTTGAAAATTCTTGTGGTTCAATATTTTTATCGCGCCAGCCGTTCCATGATTTTTCTTTACGTAATATATTTTTCTGATCATAGTAAATTACATATGCTAATTTTTGAGTATATGTATCTGACCTGTTTTGAAATCCTACTTTAATTGTTTTAGGAATAAAGATATTTGATTTTATAAGTTTAACCTCCTTTTATATTATTGTATTTTATATTATATAATTATATTTATATTATGTCAATAAGTTTTTACCAAAATGACTCTGTTTTGTTTTTTTATTAATCTATATTTTCTTCTATACTATCTAAATAATTTTGATATGCTATGGTACAAGTCCCATAATCTTCACAAAATATAGGATTGTCACCATAGCAATGAACTCCTTTTAAATTATCTTCTAGTGGACAAAAATTACACAATTCTTCACCTAATTCTTCTTTTGATAATATTTTTTTCATATTGTTCTTCCTTTCTAGTTTCAAAACCATATTTTATGAGGATAAATAGGTTCTGGTAATATTACACCATGTAAATCTACTACTCTCCCACCTAATGTTTTTTTGTAATATTTTCGATTGTTTTCTAAACACTCAATATATCTATTTATATGTAAAGCACAATAATTATGAAATCCTTTATTTATCTGTCTTTCACAAGTTCTACAACTAGGTATCCAATTAGAAGAACATTTATTAGATTTATTTACTTCTACCACTTCAGGAATATATTTTATACCATTTATAATTACTTCCATAAAAGTCTCCTTTTAAATATTATTATAAAACTAATTATTAATCTTATTTCTTTAACCAACTTTAACAAAATATTCGATACTAGATATTTCGCTTCCTATAATTGCAACATTCTTTTCTGCACAATCTACTAATTCAAAATGTGATAATTTAATTTCATTAGTTTGTTTAGGCATTATCTCATTAATTAATTCCTCAAATTTAAGTTGCGTTTTAATTTTATATTCCTTACCACTTTTCATACAAATAATATAATCATACATATTATCATCTTCTCCTTTTATTAATATTGTATAGTGTATATTTAATATTATCTTTGGTTATAATCTTATTAGAGAAGTTGGTAGTAAATTTAATATAAAGTAATATTACCTCCTATGTTTTATTGCATATATTACACTACCAACTTCTCTTTATTTTAATATAATGAAATGTGTGTATGTGATGATATTTATTTTACTTTTTTTTAAGATATAATTCTGGACAATCTTCTGGATTATTATTGTGTTCATCTAAATATATACATATTTTCTCTTTTTGACTACATTCTTTAAATAATTCACAAGATACACAGCATCTACCACTATCTTTATTAATCAAGCAATCATCATTTTCACATTTAAATAAAAACTTAGAATAATCTATATTCAAATTTTTTCTCCTTTCATTAATTCAATATAAAAGCAAAATTTGGTTTTAATAGGAATTTAATAAACTGTTGTAAATTTAAGTGTTTATTAAATTCCTTAAATTAATATAATTGTCTAATCAATCAATTTATAATCGTCAGGTAACATATAAGGTAAACTTTTTGATTTAAATAAATTTCTATTAAGTTTTTGACTATCAGCATTATATTCTTGAACAGTTTTTTGATACATCATTTTATATCCTTCAATATTCTGCTGAAGATTAGAATAATCATTACGAACATCTTTAGGCCATTTTGTTGCATCTTCACCATAGGTATCTTTTAATGTTTGCATTGATTTTTCAGTATTTTTAATATTTGTTGCTTGCATCTTAGCACCTTCATACTTATTAAAGAATTCTTCATAATTAAATAATGCATTATCAGCATTAATAGTTTTGTCTACTACATCATGCGCAGTTTGAACACTATTACTTGCTACATGTCCTGGTAAAGTAATTAATCCTAATCCTGCACTTATAAATCCTAGACTAAAAATTATTGCTAATCCAATTAATAATATTTTCATAATATCATCACCTTATCCTTTCTTATTTTCTGCTGTTTGATCAATTTCTACTGAAATAGTTCCATAATTTAAATCAATTTTATATGGTACTGGTGATAAGAAATAATCTCCTCTGTGTTGATGGTAACGCCCAGCAGGGTCAAACCAAAATATGTAGGCATCACTTGAACCATAAGCACCTGTTTCATCTGGTAATATTTCAGATCCTCCACCATCATAATAAGTTTCTGGAGTTAATCTTTTAGAACCACTAGTTACTTTACCAAGTACAGGAAATCTACCTACAACTCTGCCAGCAGACATTGGATAAATCCATTGAAGTGTATTAGGATCATTTGTTACTTTAAGACGTTTAACAATATTTTCTCTTTCAAGACTACGTTTAAATTCAGGAATTGGTGTTTGTTTCATAACATTCATTGCTTGTTCTTCTTTGTCTAATCTTTGTTCATACCTTACTTGACTTGCTTCATCGCAACCAACTAGACCGAATGACATTATTACTACCATTGCAATACCTAAAATAATTTTTCTCATAATCACATTCTCCTTTTTTATTTTATTATTTTATTTTATCATCACGAAAGATTCCTTTGGAATTAACTTACCCTACCTTATATATTTCTTTTTCATTAATAACTATAAATTTACCACCTTCTCGCAATAACTTACTATCCTCATTCACTACATTACACTCAAAGTCTTTATAAATATTTTTTTCATAACTATAACCCTTAATGCATCCATCACTTGGTTTGAATATTATATTATTATAAAAACATAAATTTCCTAAGTCGTTAGTATATTTTATTGCTTCACTTTCATATATTATATTATTTTTATCAAATACATAGGTATTAAATGATCCTTTTTGATTTTCAGCAATAAATAACCATCTCTTAGTTACTACATCATAATGTAAACCATAATTAATAATTTTATCAGTATTCATCAACGTATAGTTATATCCTGAAACATTAATTATTTTCATATTATTATACATATTACAAACAAAATATGTCTTATCATCAATAATTTCAAAGATATTATTAAAGGATACTTTACTCATATTTTTATTATAGTTTCCATTTTCACTAATGGTTAATTCAATCAAACTATTACTTAAATTAATATAATATACTTTATTGTCAATTACTCTTACATCACTTTTGTTAATTTTCTCAAATGTAAATATATTATTTGTAGTTTTAATTTGTATTTTATTATTAGAAACTCCATAAATAATACTTCCATCATTAGAAAAATAATATCTATTCTTTTTATTTTTCACCTTAGATTTTGATTTAATGTGAACGATATTATCATCATTATCTAAATATAAATCTAAACTCAATATAGTTTTAATATTTTTATTTGTGAAATATAAAAATACTGGTATTCCATTACTACTTTCAATTTTAATAGGTTTATCAATTATTTTTGCTAAACTATTACATATTGGACATTCTGTAAACTTACCATAATAATATTCTTTATCTTTCTGACAATATTTTAAATTACTATAGTAATCATCTAAACTATTATCTATGATAAATCTCTTTTTAGTTTCAAATACTTGTTTTAATTCTTCTAACATTTTAGGTGACATATAATTCCATTTATTTATTGTTTTAGGAATAGTAACTTTATTATTATCAATAACTGATATGCCTTTATTCATACGTTCTAATATATTTATATCTGGAGTAATTGTTCCTCCAAATGGATGTATCCTAGTTAAAGATTTAAATATTAATATTCCAAAAGCATAATCATCTGTGTCAGAAGAAAAATTATTACTTGTTAATAACGGATCTTTAAATGAATCCATACATACTAAACCTTTGTATTTATCTATAGTCCAACTATCACAATCAATAAAATATATATTAAAATATTTATCAAATAAAATATTACAATCATTTAAGTCACTAATATATATATTTTGATTGTGTAATTTTATTAGAGTATCTTTAATATTAACCAACATTTTAAGTATATCTTTTGATTTAATATTATTTGTTTGTAAATATTTCTTATTAGATAGTCTTTTAAATTCTTCACCTTCAACTTTATCCATTAAATATCCTACAAACTTACCTTTATTATAAACAATATCATTAGGAATGATTACGTTATCAGGTAGTGTTTTAGACATTAATAACTTTACTTTTTCTAATTTTTCATTTTTATCAATATTACTTTTGTATATTTTAATAATCTGATTTTGATATTCATAAATTATTCCTTCTCCACCTTCGGCTAGTGGATTTTGTTTTAAGAACTTATCATCTACCTGAATCATTTAATCATCTCCTAAAATGCAATTGTAATATCATCTTTAAATAATTTATGTTCTCTATTTATTAATCTTTTAATAGCAAATTCTTTTCTGTTAATTAAACTTTTTTCAAATTCCTCTTTAAAATCACTATTTAAAATATATTGTAAACCATCTGAAGCAATACCTATAGATTTATACTCGTCTTTTTTATAATATCTTAAATCAAAATTCACTCCATTTTTATAATCCGACAAATATTCTTCTGGTATATAATTATAGGCATAATATTTAGGTTTATTATTTTGTTCTATTACTTCATATTCTAAAATATCATCATGTTTTTGTTTAATAATAATTCCATCTCCACATGAATAAACAACAAAATGTTCTTCTAATTCTTCAACAAATAAAATAGTAAATAATAAGAAATTCTTAATACTATCTGGCTTATTATTTATAATATTGCTATTAAATAATACATTAAAATAATCTTTTGTGCTAACTATGGGACAACCTAAATCTTCATACTTATGACAAAATAATTTTGCTCCTACTTCTGAATGTAGACCTTCTGAACAGCCATCTACAATACCTTTAAGATTATTATGTATAAATCCATAATCTTGATTATTTAAACCTTTTTCTAAATGACTATATCCAATTTTATTAATAAACATATTATAATCTCCTTAATTTATACTAAGGTAAGATATATTAATTCTTACCTTAGTATATTTATATTTTTTATTACATTGTAAAGAAATCATCTGTCTTACTGACTACATTTTTAGAACTTTCAATGACAGATTTTGATAAACAATTAAACGCTTTTCTCAATTCTGATGCAGAACTTCCAACGCTAAGAATATTTTTAAATTCTAATTCTTTAGCAATATTTGTCGCTCCTCCTCCAAAACTAATAAATGCTGTTGTAATCTCTTCATCGTTAAGATATTTTATGCTTCTTTTTGCATTAGCAATAGTATTATTAGAAATTGTATCTTCACCATCACTAAATATTGCAAATACAGCCTTAACTCTCATCCCTTGGTTTTTAAGAAAAGTCATATAATTAATTAACTTTTCTTTACCTTCTACAATTACATCATATAATGCTGTCATACCAGATGCTCTATAAGAAGTATCAAATTCAAATACCTTTTTATATCCACCAACATTAATTCTATCCGCAAAATCTGCCCTTGCAACAAGAATTTCATCAATTTCCTTTGAATTTAATAACGCATCTTGGAAATCATTTAAAGAACTTTTCATATCTGGTGCATGTGGAATCATTGAACCAGAACCATCAATCCCTATAAAAATAAGATCTATGCTTTCATTATCAATTTCTTCTACGGAAGTATTCTCAATTTCAATTTCATCCATACCTAAAATATCTAATTCATTAGTCATAATAATATTCCTCCTATTATTTTTATATTTTATTGTTTTTTAAAGTTTTAAATCTGTTGATTTAAGTATATTTACTTTATATTGCTTTTTGAAGTTTTTAAAAGCATCTTCTGTTGTTTGTTCAAAACCTAGAATAGAAGACATACAATCTTCAAGAATATAAATTTTCTTAGTTACTTCAGGTTTGTTTTGATAATACTCAAGAATTTGTTTAATTGATTCTAAGCAACAGTGTGATTTTGCCTCGCCTAAAACAACAATCTTATCAAATTTTTCAATCTTATTAAGAAAATCAATATTGATATAATTTTTTGTATCATATTCAGGTTTAATAATTCCATACATCTCACTTAAACAATCTTGTCCTTTTACTAATCTCATTACCATGCTCTTCTTTGCTACCGAATGAAAATATAACATATTAGCAAATTGATTTTCTAATGCACATCCACTTGTACCTTGTAGACAATGATATGTCCAAATAACTAATACTTTTTTACCTTGCTTCTCAAGATTTTCTACATATTCTCTACTTGCTTTAGGATTGACAACTGGCATCCATTTTCCAGAATCTAAATCTGCCAATGTGATTGCTGTAAATGGAGGAGGATTATTGCCTTTAGCATCTACCCACCAGCAAGGATGGAAAATTTGGAATGGGTTATGTGTATCAATTGATACAGCAATTTGTGAGATTTTATCCATATTATCATAAATAAATCTTGTGGAATTTTCAACATCTTTAATTGCTCCAGGTACACCTAACGCTCCATTATCCATAAAATCTTGTTGAACATCAATTCCGATTACTAATACACTTTCTGAATTTTTACTTGCAGGAATCATTTGCTCATTGTTTGCTAATACCAACAAGTCATTCATCTTAATTGGATTTTCTGTTGCTCCGATAGATGATACATTTACAATTTCCTCAAATTTTGTTTTCATGTTTTTAATCTCCTTTTTATTTATATTTTTTATTTGTTTTATTTACTGTAGTTATTCTACCATACTGTTTAGTCTATGTCAACATATTTATTTTAATATTCTATTAAATTTTATTACTTATTTAGATCATGATAAAACCAATATTTTATGTTGAAATTTTACTACATATAGTAGTATTAATTTATTCTTACCACTATATGTAGTATGTAAAATTTATATTTATACAACTCCATCATTAATTTTCTTGCCAAACTTACTTGCTGTACGAATACTATCATCATTCTCTAATTGTACATTAAACTGTCCTACAATTGCTTTACTTTCTGCCATTTTTCTTTGATGTCTTTTAATAATTGCATTTTCACAACTATTATAATAATAAAGATGATATATCCTATTTTCTACTGTACTAATCGCTCTATATCCTCTTCTATTTGATTGATCAACTGTATTAACATGATATGATGGTATGTAATTTATATAGGTAGGAATATATACTGTATTAATCCCCTCCTGAATCACAATAGGATTGGTTATTAATACATCAAAATCATCTTTCTTTTTCTCTAATAATTCTCTTCTCTCAATTGATTTAATAGATGCTTTTAATGTAAATGTTTTAATACCATTTTTAAGAAGTAATTTTTCAATTCTTTTATCAATAGTATCACCATTCATATATTGTCCACCATTGTTAAAATGAACATATACGCAACATTTCCTATTTTCAGATATTTCTTTTTTAATTATATCTAATAAAACTTGTTCTTTAGACAATATTGTATCATCAATACATATTGGTTGAATAATATTCATATTATCTTTTCCATCAATTGTAATAATGCTCCAATCAAAAGGATTATTAACATAATGTTTTACAATTGAATCTTCATACATTTTTGCATTAAATGCATTTGCTGATTTAATATCATCCCATAACTTTCTTTCATTTCTTTCCATAATTTCTGTTTGTTTTATAGGTATATAATATTCATTTAAATCAGGCAGATCTTTTTCTAAATCATCTAGTGTTGCAAATATATAATTTTCTACTAAGTATTTACAAAAAACGATTGGATTTATGCCCTCGATCTCGGAATAATCACTATCTTTAATCTCACTTCTGCCATATCTATAATAATCTCCATCTTTCTTTTTATTTACTGCCATTAATGTTCCATATGTTTTTATAAATTGCTTAATATCCATTACATCATTTGCTTTAAGTTTATTAGGGAATAATCCTAATAATATATTATGAAATGAACTTGAATATCCTGAATTACTAGTACCTGTTAAAAGTATTATCTTTTTGCAAAAATTAAATAATGTCCTAGTTGCATTCCCGATGATTGATTCTGAATTGTTGCTTCTATGAATTTCATCAAAAATTACACTATTGAAATGAATATTTTTTGTTTTGATAAATCTAATCAAACTACTTTTCTTAGTTTTATCATATGTATTTTGCCATAATACTGCATCACAATTACTACATTTATAATTTGATTTCTTTGGATTACCCATAAAATCTTTCTCAGTAAAGAATATATCTTCTTTTTTTCTTAACTCATTTTTTAATGGTACTCCACAATCAGGACAACAAGCAATAGTAATTTTTTCTTTAACTGTTTCAATAGTTTTATAGTAATAATTATGTTGCACTTCTTTTTTTAGTTTTATCTCTCTTGTTTTTATATTTACTCCTGATACTTTTTTAGAATCAAGTTTGAAAGTTTCTTTCCCTATAATAAAATATGTTGGTCTATCAAATTTCATATTTGTTTTATTATAAATATTAATAAAATCAGTAGTTTTCTTAATAATATGTATATCTACTTTATCTTTAATACTATTTTTTATTTCTTCTTTCCATTGTGTTAGTGTAATAGATGGTGCGACAATCAATGTAGAATAATTATTTTTATTTTCAAACAAATGACAATGATTTATTTTTGATGCAATATTCGACTTACCAAAACCCTGTTGACATGCCAAATAAACAACTCTATCTCTCTTCAAAACTTCTAATCCTGCCTGAATAATAGGTACTTGACCATCAAATGGTTTTAACTTTCCTTCAAATATCTTAGGATTAATATTATTCTTATCATACAACACTTTAATATTATTCTTTAATTTTTCTTTTATTTTTTCTAAAAATGTAAATATATATCCCTCAATATCTTCTATTTCATTCCAATCAAAATCATCTTTAAATCCTTCCAATTTCAGAGCATTTAAACTTTCCTTAAACCAAGTTACATTAATTTTATAAACTTTTAACTCTGTAAACATTGGATTATTTGTATAAACAGTACATTCACTAACACAACCATAACTACTATATTTATATTTATCTTGTTCAATTTTATCTTTATCTAAAATTATTTTTACAATCTCACTTGTTACAGGCAGATAATGAATATTTCTTAAATACTTTGTGATAATCTCATTCTTATCTTCATTATTCCAATTAATACAATACTGATTTATTTTAGTATTATAAATAACTGTATGTGTAAGATTATTTTCCATTTTATCAGATTTATATCTATAATGATTATCTCTATTACTATAAATATTTTTACTATAAAATACATCTTCTCTATCTCTTAGTGATAATCCATAAGATTGAGAAATTAAATCAGCACATACTTTCTTATTCTTAATGTTTAAATCACATAAAGAAATTAATATTGGTTCATTTTCATCTAAAATAATTAAATCTATATTACAATTAATTTTATTTTTACCATCTGTTTGGATGTAAGGTATCATTTATTCTGTTTCTCCTAACTCTTTGATTTTAAGTTGACCATTTTCTGAACATAAAATATTCAAATATGGAAGACTCATTTTAATAATTTTTGTCTCTGTAATTTTCTCTCCATTATCATCTTTATAAGTATTAACCTCTTTTTTTTCAATACTCTTAGTACCACCTATAACTACATGTTTTCCTTTGCCATCTAAATCTATTTCACCATTGATCATTCCTGATGCTAATATATTTGCTATTTCACCTAATTTTAAAGGTTTAGGTACAGTTAATTTTTCTTCTCCTAGATTCTTTAATTCAGTAATATCTTTAACCCATTTCCATACACTGTCATTTTTACTGATATAGTTTTCAGATACTTCTACATATTGATGATTTTCTTTTAAAGTTTCATAATCAATATAAGGATAATTCATCATTCTATATGTATTATACATTGACAATTCAAATTCTGGTTCTGATTCAATAATTCTTTTTATATCATTATAATTATTTTTATAATCCATTGCATCTGTAATATTATTTAAGTCATATGGAAATCTTTTTAATTTAGCAATGAAGATATATTGTTTATATTTTGCATATTCTTCTGCATTTACTTTATATATTGCATTTTTAAACACATCGAAATGTTGACATAATATATCTAAACTATCAAGAAAATCATCTTTGCGAATAACAAATACCATATAACCTGTTTTATAATCTTTTGTTGTGGTTGGGTCATAGAGTAGTTTTCTTTCTAAGATTTGGTTGATATAGTTTTTCACATTACGAATGCCATTTGTTGAACCATACGGACAATTAAATAAAATCAATGATAATGAATTTTTAGGTAAATTTAATTCTTCAAATGATTTATTATATTTTTCATCAATATTAATATTATCTTTGAATTTATCAAATCTATTTTGTTCTAACTCGTTGGAAATTAGTAATATATTACTACCATAATCATTTTTAGGGATGAATGATTTGAATATGTCGATCCATTTACTTTCTCCAGCAAATGGATCACAAATTGTAATAGGAAAATTATCATTGCCATTAGTATTGTTACCTTTACTGCCAAATTTAATAGTAAAATATAATTTAATATAATCGTATTTCTTTTCTTTTAACCATTTGTCATAAATTACAAAACGTATAGGAATATTTTCATCTGCCGATTTTAGAAATAATTCATTATATTCTTCTTTACTAAATACGTATTCTTTCAAATATCTTTCTTGCATATAATCTAATTGAATATCACCTAATAATGCTAATAATCTATGTGTTTCGTATTCTTGCGTAGGATAAAATTGGAGTTTACTTTCTGCTGCTAAACTATTTCCCAATATTAAATACCTCCAATTCTCTATCTAAAATTTTCTCAATATTATCAAAATCCCAATACCATATTTCAAGTAAATTTATATTATGTTTTTTAGCATATTCTCTTTTTCTACGATCATGTTCTAATTGTTTCTTAAATCTTGCTTCTGCTACTTCTATGGTTTCATTTTTATACTTTATTACCATGTCATGATATTCACCTTGATATTCTATTAATAAATTTAATTTTGGAATATAAAAATCATAAGAGAGGAAACCATTCCCAAGACCTAATAAACCTTTGAATGTTTTTTGTGTAGTAAATAAATTATCTAATGGTATTTTTTTATTTAATTCTAATTTAAAAAGAATATATTGGTCAATATATTTAAAACATTTATTAATTAAATAATTAGATATTTTAATTTCTCCTTTTGATATATTACAAACTGGACATCTGTGATTATGTAAAAAACCATCAGGGGTTACATTATATATACTTTCACAAATTTTATGTTGAATTTGTATTTTTTCTCTTGCATTTATATATTCGCCTAATATAATATATTCATCTCCAACTAATTTAAAAACTTCTTCTTTAAATTGTTCTGTTGTTTTCTTATGAGTGCCAAAACAGACAGAACATCTTTGTCCTTGTAAAAAATTATTAGGTTGCATTTCAAATGTATGATTATGTTTTGTATGTTTAAATAAAATTTTAGTTTGACTATTAATATATTTATCAGATAGTATTTCATATTCGTCACCAACTAAATTGTATACTTCAAGTATAAGTTGATCTAATGTTTTTATTCGTGAATTAATTATTTTTTCATAATTGCATTGTGGACAAATGGGGGATTTACTTCTTATTAAACTATTGGGCACTATTTTCCATTCATATCCACATTTATGTCTTGTAAGAATCTTAGTATCTTTATTTATATATTCTTCTAATATTTCATATTCATCTTCTCCAAATTTATTTATAAGTATCTGTTTATATTCTTCGGTTGTTCTTCTTTGTTTTATTTTATTTATTTCAAGACCACAATTATTACATTGCTTCTTAGGATTTTTATATATTGTATCAATTTTAAAATTATTAAAATTTGTACTAAAAGGTGTACCACAGGAACATTTTATATCTAATTTAACAGTACTACTTGTTTTATTAGTAATTTTCATATTATTAATAAATTCTTCTTCTGTCGTGATTAATTTACAATTATTACCAAATTCTTCACTATTTATATAATCTGATATTTGTTGATACGTTAATGATTTTGCTATTATAATTCTCCTTCTTTCTATTATATTTATATTCTTAATTATTTAATTTCCTTAATAACTTTTTCAAAAAATCTCTCCCATTGACAATTTCTAATTTCATTTGTCATTTTATATGCTAAATGTTGAAATAATGTTACTTCAAAAACATCATTCTTAATATCTAACAATAAATCTTTCACTAAAATCCATGCTTCACCACGTAAGACAACACATCCAAATGTATCATTATAAATAAATTTCCTTCTGAATTCATAATCATGATTATATATTTCTATACTATTGAAATCTCTATGTTGAATATATAAATCATGATTATGAATAAAACATGAGCATTTACACTTTTTAGGTATCCAATCAACTGAAAATGATTGTTTAATATTCTTTAATAAATGTGGTTTAGTTAATTTTGGTTGACCATATTGACGTTGAGAATGAATAATTATTTCAGATTGTGGTTGAGGCTTATAAAATATACTTTTAATTATTTTATGATTCTCCTTTATTTATATTTTATGTATTACTATATATTTAGTTGTTTATTTAATTATAAACAACTAAATATATAACATTTAAAATCTACTAATCTAATATTATTCCAACACTAAATCCATTTCTATTTCATCATAAGTATCACCATAGCTAAATCCAATAATTTTAATACCATTAAATGATTTTAAAGTTAAATCATCATTATATGCATTTTTATAATAATCCAATTTCTTATCAAAATTTGCATTTGGATTAATGATAACTTCCGGTTCTTCAAATCCCTTCATTTTAATCTTAATTCCAACATACGGATACCTTTGTTCTTTTGCAGATTCAAAACATTTTTCTAAATTTTCCATTGTTAACATATAAATCATTTCTCCTTCTTATATTATATTTTATAATTATTATTCTTCTACAATCTCATATTCATCATCAATTAAATAATTCCATTCATTTCCTTTATATTGAACAAATACACCTCTAATATTACATTCCCAATTATAATCACCTATTGATTCTTTACTTTCTTCTATAGTTAATTCATTATATCTTTTTGCGTTAACTACATCTCCAACTTTCTCATTGAAATAATTAGATAATATTTTTACTTTCATATTATGTATCTCCTTTAATATCTATTTGTATTAGTACAATTCTTAATTGCTTCAATTAAATCTTGAGCAACCACAAGATGCTTCTCTTCGTTAATTTCTATCCATACCATATTATCTCTATTCCAATGACTTAGGATAATTAATTTAGGCATATCTTTTTTAATTTCAAGATTATCATTATATGTTCCTACTTCACAATTTACTTTAATCATAATATATTTGCTCCTTTGATTGTATTTTTACATGACTAATTTTTATTTTAATACTTTATAAAATATATAATTATAAAAATTAATGTGGGTAATTGTAATATAATTTCTGCAAATCTTTTCTTAGGTGGATTATCATCAAATACTCTAGTAATAAATAATAAACACTGCATAATTAAAGTATACCAAGCACAAATTATAAATAATAAATTCAAAAGTTATTTCTCCTTTCTTTTTATATTATATGTAAATACATTTTAAAATCTCAAATGCCATGTGTTCATTACTCCACTTAATGCACCATTATCACCAAACATCAAATATCCACAAAACATAATAAAAGCAGTAGTTACAATATGACTTACCTCAATACTACCAATAACCTTTGTGTTTAATAATTCGTTCATGTTAACATTTCTCCTTTTCTTTTTATATTTTTTTAATACTTAATTTATCTAGGACAATCTCTATTCACTCCACCATTTTTTTCAACTTTAACTTCTTCTGGAGCAATACCATTTCCGATAATCTCCACTCTTCCCTCGTCAAACCAATTAGTATCATTTATTTTACCATCTTTACTTTTTGGTGCAATTCCATATTGAGCACAACCGAATAAATAATTAATCTTACCAATAATAATTCCTTCAAAACCCGTAATTTTGTCCTTTGCTTCTTTGCCTAAATTTTTCATGTAGTTTATTCTCCTTTTTATTTTATATTTTATTAACTTTACAATTATACTATTTAACTAATCCTTTTAACTTTTTTTGATATGATTTAATCATAGCCTTAGTATAAGCGATATCTACACCTTTATCCAAATCATACTCATCACTAGGCAAACACTTTGCCACACTCTTGCATCCATCATCTAAAATAACAATAGTAGTATTTCCATTAATTATTAGTTTATAAGATTCATTGCCTGAATCAATTGTTTGATGAATAATTTCACCATTATGCGTTATTTCCCAATTGATTTTATGCGGAACCATTCTATATGTATATACTTTATTTGTTGGTTTCTGTGCCACTTGTTTCTGTACTTCTTCAATGCTATTAATTTCTTTTGTCATTTCATTATATACATTGCTAAATAAATATATTTTATATGTATTATTATTTTCCAATACATATACTATTGAATTATCTTGTCTATGTTTTCCTATTCCAACTATTTTATATATTCCACTTTCCATACTTTTATTTGATGTATATCTTTTACCATATTTTAACATATTATTTTCTTTAAAAAATGCTGGATAACTAGAATAGCAACCACCTATAAATCCTGTTTCATTATATTTACTAGTCAATTTTACTGTATCTTCTATTTTAAATTCTTCTTTATCATTTTTAATTATTTCTTCTTTAATATCCTTAATCTCCTTAACTTCTTCCTTAATCAATTCAAAATAATTTTCAAATTCATTAATATCAATACCTAAATATACATTATCTTCTTTGCATTTAATAACATTATCACTTGCTTCAACAATTTCAAATTCCATGCCTACGCAATCAAATCCATATTCTTCAATAACTTTTGTTTGTTTACATTTCATTCCTGTTTGGATTTTCATAATATCATTTCTCCTTTTTATTTATT
>Ga0209728_1000644_pt1 | contig 25887 bp, 30 predicted proteins | sample RifGroD1_FD_183997 | JGI IMG/M metagenome (GOLD analysis project Ga0209728, IMG submission 183997) | Groundwater microbial communities from Rifle, Colorado, USA - Groundwater D1 (SPAdes) (version 2) | ecosystem: Environmental > Aquatic > Deep subsurface > Groundwater | place: Rifle, Colorado... | reverse complement strand
AAAGGGGCAAAGATATAAGTAATTAAAGAAAGAACAATTAGGGGAATGGGGGCCAGAATTCCCCAGTCTTTAATAAAATTTTGGACAGCCTCTGGAGGTATTTTGCCACTCAATAAAAAAATTACTATAAAGATAAAAAGGGCTATTAAAAGATTTCTTTTCTTGAACTTCATCGGTTACTTGCTCACCTTCTATCATTATATTCCTTGTAATATTTTTTGCCTTTAAGTTTTTCGGGAAGTAAAGACTCTTTGGTGTATTTTTCGTAACCTTCGCCGTAGCCGATGTCTTCCATCAGCTTGGTCACCGGGTTTCTTATTTTTAGAGGAACGGGCAGATTGCCGTGCCTGCGGACGTCGTCCACCGCTTTGAAGTAGGCTTCATAGGCTGACCTGTCTTTTTTTGCGGATGCCAGATATACGGTTCCGTGGGCCAAGTTTATTTGACACTCTGGATAGCCTATCGTTTCGCAGGCCCTGAAAACTTCGTTGGCCACGACCAGGGCGGTAGGAACGGCCATACCAATGTCTTCGGAAGCAAAAATGACCATTCTCCTGGCGATATATAAAGGGTCTTGCCCGGCCTCAACCATCCGGGCAAGATAGTAGAGGGCGGCGTCAACATCGGAGGCCCTCAGGCTTTTTATATAGGCGCTAATGACGTTATAGTATTCCTCGCCTTTTTTATCGAAAGTAAATTGGCGTTTCTGAAGAGCCTGTTCAACGGTCTCCATCGAGATTTTTTTGGATTTAGAGAGATTGCCGGCGATTTCCAAGACGCTTAAAGCGACCCTGGCGTCGCCGTTTGCCGATTCCAGAAGAAAATTAAGGGTGTCTTGGGCAAGCTGAACCATTAAGTGTTTTTCGGCTCTTTTGATGATTAATCCAAGTTCCTTTTGCGAAAGCTGCTCCAAAATTAGGACCCTGGTTCTCGAGAGAAGGGGCCCGATGATTTCAAAAGATGGATTTTCGGTGGTGGCGCCGATTAAAGTGATGTCGCCTCTTTCAACATACGGCAGGAGTTTTGCCTGCTGGGCTTTATTGAATCGGTGAATCTCGTCGATGACGACAATCGGAGGAAAAAGATTGCCCTCGGTTAAGATTTTGGCAATTTCTTTGACCGAAGTGTTAACGGCCGAGAATTCATGATATGGACGCTTGAGTTCATTGGCAATAATCCTGGCCAGGGTTGTTTTGCCGCTCCCGGGAGGACCCCAAAAGATAAGTGAAGGGAAAAAACCGGCACCCTTGACATTGATCAGAAGTTTTTTGACGACCCCTTCTTTACCGACAAGATGTTTTTGTCCGACGAATTTAGTCAGAGTCTTCGGTCTTAAGACTTCAGGAAGAGGGGCGTAAGACATCCACCTATTATAAGTCCGAACAAAAACCGAAGCAATACTTCAGGAACTATTGTTGCCGAGACTTCTCATGTAATATTAGAAGAGTCCTTCGATGAATAAGTACACGAGACTGATGGGCCTGGCCTTCGCCATTTTAATCAGCGTTCTTATTTTTCTTAACCGGGATAAATTCGGGGACCTCGAAAGCTACGGCTATCTGGGAATTTTTCTGATCAGCCTCTTGGGGAATGCGACCATTGTTCTTCCGGTTCCGGTCATTCTAACCGCCTTTTTGGGCGGAGGAATTTTTAATCCTCTGATCGTCGCCGTCGTCACTTCTTTGGGGGCAACCATTGGCGAGCTGACGGGTTACCTGGCCGGGACTTCCGGGCGGGGGTTACTTGAAAACAAAGGAAAAATTGAAAAGGTTAAAAATTGGATGAGTAAGTACGGTCTTTGGACACTTTTTGTTTTGGCCGTCATTCCCAATCCCCTCTTTGACCTGGCCGGAATTGTCGCCGGGGCAACCAAAATCCCGGTTTATAAGTATCTGATTGTCGTCGGGTTGGGTAAGCTGATTAAATTCCTTGTCTTCTCCTTCCTCGGAGCGGGGTCTTTCTCCTTCATCAATAAGTTTTTTTAAGCGAATGGATTTTCTTTCTGTGAATAAGGTTTTAGAAGAGGTCGACTCTCCCGTCAACGGAAAAATTCGGGTGGTCAGGACTTTAGGGCTCGGCACTTATCTCCAGGCCGAAGGTCTTACCCAATCCGGCGGCATCGTAGACGGATTTTGGCGCCGCCTCTTGGGGAAAGTCAAAAAAGAGAAACCAGAAATTGAAAATTGTTTGATTTTGGGCCTTGGCGGGGGGAGTGCGGCCATGAGGGTTAAAAAGCTTTGGCCTCAGGCAGAGGTGACCGGGGTGGACGTCGACCCCTTGATGGTTGAGCTGGGAAGGAAATACTTGGGTCTCGACGGTGTCAAGGAGGTTATCGAAGATGCCTCTGATTTTACCATCGATGCTGACAGAAAATCTCAAAAATACGACCTAATCTTGATCGATACTTATTTGGGTTCCAGTTATCCTCCCGAATTCGAAAGGGATGATTTTTTGATTCGCATAAGAAGACTTCTAGAAAATAACGGACTGGCCGTTTTTAACCGCCTTTATTACGGAGAAAAGAGGCCGGCGGCGATGAGATTCGGGGCAAAACTAGAAAGATTTTTTGCAAAAGTAGATTATGTCTTCCCCGAAGCAAACCTGATGTTTCTCTGCCGACGTTGACAACTACTTGAGAGCCAGTTATTATTGAGCACCTAAATGGGAGAACGAGAAAAACGAGACAAACAAAGAAAAATAATGGCGGAGGGGATTTTGGCAAAGCTTGAAGAAAATGAATCGTTGGTTCCCCTAGCCAAGGTATTCAAGAAACTAGTTGAACCGAAAAGCATTACCCCGGTCCGCGAGGGGCCTTCAGGCAGTGTGAGGGATGTTGTGGGAACAGTTGCCGATCCCGAGGTTGATTTGGTATTGAGACTCGGCGAATGGTCAAATGGAGCCAGACTTGGAATTTATTTTGCTTCACCAAGATTATTGCGGGAAAAACCTAAGACGATATTGTCTCAAATGCCTAATTTTTCTGTTTTTATTGATGCACCCCCACCCAGGCCCTTTGGAGGGACTTTCGATGAGGTTAGTGCGAAGGTGAATATTCTCAACCTCAATCTTTCTTCTGTCTCCGTATATGCCTCCCTGAGGATATTGGAAGATATTTCATCTCGCTATATCGCACTGAATGAAGCCCGAAGAGGAGAATGGTTGAGACAAGACCATTAATTTAGACCGCTAGCTTTCAACAAACCTCAATAGTCTTTCTGCTACAATTAAGACAGCTAAGGAGTAGAATTAAAGCTTCCGAATGTTCAATATTCTGACCAGACTTCTGGACCTAAACCAAAGAGAAATCGACCGTCTTTCAAAGATGGTCGAGAGTATCAATGCCCTCGACGCCAAGGTCAAAAAACTAAAAGACGCCGATTTTGCCAAAAAGACTCAGGAATTTAAAGAACGGCTGGGTAAGGGAGAAACATTGGAGGAGCTCTTGCCCGAGGCCTACGCTTTGGTGCGCGAGGCGTCCTGGCGGGCCATCGGCTTAAGACATTTTGACGTCCAGCTGATGGCGGCTGTCGCCCTCTTTGAAGGCAAGGTGGTTGAGCAAAAAACGGGAGAAGGAAAAACCCTTTCGGCCATTCCCGCTTTATATCTTCGGGCCCTGACCCAAAAAGGCGTCCACCTGGTCACGGTCAACGATTACCTTGCCCGCCGAGACGCAGGCTGGAACGGACCGACCTTTGACCTGATGGGGCTTTCCGTCGGTTCGATTATTCAGGAGGGAAAATCGTTTGTCCACGACCCCGAATTCAGCGACTCAAGCCACGGCGACGAGAGACTGGCCCACCTTAAGCCCGCCGAAAGAAAAGTGGCCTATCAATCGGATATTCTTTACGGCACCAATAACGAGTTCGGCTTCGATTATCTCCGGGACAACATGGTCTCGACCCTTGACGAGATGGTCCAGCGGGGGCATTACTTCGCCATCGTCGACGAGGTTGACTCCATCCTCATTGACGAGGCAAGGACGCCCCTGATTATCTCCGCCCCCGACACCGAGCCGACCGATAAGTATTACAAGTTTGCCCAGATGGTCGATAAGCTAAACCCCGACACGGATTATAAGGTTGACGAGAAAGCCAAAAGTGCGACCTTAACGGAACATGGGATTTCCAAGGTTGAAAAGATTTTGGGGGTCGACAATCTTTACGAAAAGGATTTTGAGTCAATCCACCATATCGAAAATGCCTTAAGAGCCAGAACCCTTTATCTTCAAGACAAAGATTACGTCGTCAAAGACAATCAGGTCATTATTGTTGACGAATTTACGGGAAGGCTGATGATCGGACGGCGCTGGAGCGACGGGCTTCACCAGGCGGTTGAGGCCAAAGAGCAGGTGCCCATCCAACAGGAAAGTAAGACCCTGGCCACCATCTCATTCCAAAATTACTTCAGGATGTACGAGCACCTGTCGGGGATGACCGGGACGGCCGCCACCGAAGCCGAGGAATTCAAGAAAATTTATAAACTCGAGGTGGTCGTCGTTCCGACCCATAAGCCGATGATCAGAAAAGACAATGCCGACCAAATTTATAAAACCTTAAGGGGAAAATACGGGGCGGTGGTCGGGGAGATTGAAGAAAAATACAAAAAGGGCCAGCCGGTTCTGGTCGGTACAACTTCGATTGAGAAAAACGAAATAATCAGCGAGTATTTAAAGCGAAGAAAAGTTGCCCACAATGTCCTGAATGCCAAAAACCACGAGAAAGAAGCAACGATCATTGCCCAGGCAGGCAAGCCGCAGGGAGTGACCGTCGCCACCAACATGGCCGGCCGGGGTGTCGACATTGTCTTGGGAGGAGCGATGCCCGATCGGCCGGCGGATATTTCTCAGGAAAAGTATGAAAAGACCAAAGAATACGCGGCCTGGAAACAAAATCACGAGAGGGTGGTCAGGGCGGGGGGTCTGCACGTCATCGGCACCGAAAGGCACGAGAGCCGAAGGATAGACAACCAGCTTAGGGGCCGTTCCGGCCGGCAGGGAGACCCCGGCTCTTCCCAATTTTATCTTTCCTTGGAGGACGACCTGATGAGAATTTTCGGCGGGGAACAAATCAGTTCGCTGATGGATAGACTCCAGCTGCCGGAAGAAACACCCATCGAAAACGCCCTGGTTTCTAAGGCGATCGAACAATCCCAGGTCAAAGTTGAGGGTTTCCACTTTGATATCAGAAAAAGGCTGGTTGAATTCGACGACGTGGCCAACCAGCAAAGGGACATTATTTATAAACTCCGAAGGAGGATTTTGGAGTCGGACAACGTCAAAGAAGAGGTTCTGGAAAAACTTCGCGGCCGAATCGAGAAACTTTTATTAGCCGCCTGGCCGGTTGACGAATCCTTGCCCGACTTTGAAAAAATTCTTGTTTCTTTCCTGGATATGGTTCCTTTTGACGATACGTCGATAAAAAGAATTAAGGGGGAGCTCAATAAGCGAAAGACAAAAGAAGAAATAAAGGAACTATTGAGTAAGGTTTTAGAAGACGTCCACGGTTCCCGAGAGAGTCAATTGGGCGAAAAGGTGATGAGACAGGTAGAAAAGTACGCCTATCTTGGCTCCATCGACCATCTCTGGATAGACCATATCGACACCATTGATGATTTAAGAGAGGGAATAAGCCTCAGGGCCTACGGCCAAAGAGACCCCCTGGTTGAGTTTAAGAACGAAGCCTACAATCTTTTCGAGACTTTAATAGATAGAATCGATGAAGAACTTTCCCGCCGCATCTTTAGAATCGGGGTCGCTACCCCTCAACCGGAAATCCCATTGGCCCAAGCGAGAGCCAACGTCGATACGAGGGACTTAACCGGTCTTGCCGGCGGGGCAGCGGAGGCGGCCGTTTCGGGAGAGCCGGCCTTTGAAGGCGCCGGTACCGGTCCCAAAAAGAAAATCGGCAGAAACGACCCTTGCTGGTGCGGAAAGGTGGATGAAAACGGAAAACCAGTTAAATGGAAGAAATGCCATTATCCGCAAATAGGATAATGATCCTGAGTGAGGTCGAAAGGCCATTGTCCTAACAAAGGATAAAAATAAAATACAGTTATAATCTTTTTAGATAAATGATAAAAAACAAAATTATATTTAATAATGAAGCTACCGATTGGATGTTTGATTTGGAAAAAGCGGAAGGGTGTTTCATTTGGACCAAGGATGGTAAGAAACTAATTGATTTCACATCAGCTTGGAATGTCACAAATTTAGGTTGGAATAATCCCGAAATAAGAGAAGCGATAATCACACAAGCGGGTAAAAATGTCCATAATATTTTATGGTCATCAGATGAAATCCAGATTAAATATTCTAAAGAGCTAACAGATGTTTTACCTTCTGCACTATGGGTAGTTGCCAGGGCGACGGGTGGGACTGAAGCTAATGAAGAAGCCCTAAAGACCGCCAGAGCTTACACGAAAAGAAAAAAAATAATAGGATTTAAAGATACTTATCATGGCCAATCATTTGGTACGATGGCAATAGGATATAGGCCTGAATATGTGGCTGATATTTCCCCTTTAGTTCCTGATTTTGTTCAAATAGATTTTCCGAATACCTATAGAACAATCAAGAAACCAGAAGAACTACTTGAAGAATTTTTTCTCGGATTTGAAAAAATTCTAAAAAATGAAGATGTTGCTACGATTGTTGCTGAAGCAGGGATTATTACCGGTTGGGGATCAACATATGTAGCTCCAAAGGGTTTTTTAAAGGGCATCAGACGGTTGACAGAAAAATATGGGACACTTCTTATATTAGACGAAGTTGGAACAGGATTTTCTCGTTTAGGAAAGTTGTTTGGAATGGAGATAGAAGAGGTTGTTCCAGATATTGTAACTTTTGCAAAAGGTTTATCTAATGGAGCAGGAGCGATTGGTGCAATGGTTACAAAAGAAGAGATTGCAGAATCAACAATTGGGCAAACAAACCTTACGTCAACATTCGGATGGAATTCGGTTGCTGTTGCTGCTGCGAGCAAAACACTTGAAATACATCTTAGGGATGAGGTATGGAAAAAAGCTAATAGCGACGGTACCTTTTTAATGAGTTCTTTGAAGAGGGAGTTATTGCAGCATCCAAAAGTTGGAGATGTAAGGGGAATGGGAATGGAAATTGGGATAGACTTTGTTAAAGATAAAATATCAAAGACACCGGATCCAGACTTTGCACATTTAATTGTTGAAAAAGCATTTAAAAACGGATTGCATTTGGTTGTTGGCGATGGCGGAAATATTCAACTAATGCCCCCACTAGTTATTGATAGAAAATTGTTGAATAAAGGAATCGAAATTCTGATTAGTTGCCTAGATTAATTTGTGGGGGCAGCTACCTTCCGCTTGACAAAGTACATCCTTAATGTACAATTGAAATTGACATGAATATTGTAAACTCTACGGTTCTTCGTAATAATTTGGCTGATGTCGTTAATGAAGTTAGCAAAAAGAAGGACTACTTTTTAGTTGCCAGAAAAGGGAAAATTACCTCGGCTCTTGTCAATATAGACTTGTTCGAGGATTTACTTGCTCTTACCAACAAAAAGTATGTTGCCAGTATCAAGAGGGCACGCTCCGAATATAAAAAGAAAGACGTGTTTACCCATGAGCAAGCCTTCGGGGAGGTCTAATGCCGTTGAGGCTCCTTTATACAAGATCCGCCGTTCACGACATAAAAAAACTGGACCCCGTTGCTAAAAAGAAGATTAAAAGAAAGATTGAGACTTACTCCCGGAAACCCCTTTCTTATGCGAAGAAATTAATTGACCTTCGAATCGGAACTTATAGATGGAGGGTAGGAAATTATCGTGTTATCTTCGACATAGACGGAAAAAACATCGTAATTTTAAGAATCGGACACAGAAAAGAAATTTACAGACAGTGAGAAGGTGGAAAAAATGCCGTTATTCACAACTGCCTTCAACCAGTTGAGGGTTATAGTATAATCGCCCCAAGGATGACAGAGGAAAGACCCAGATATCTGAACGGCCAGGAACAGCTACGTGTTGCCTCTTTGGTAAATAAATTAGTTTCTTTAATGGAGAAGGAAGAAATCGATATCCCCACGGTCGTGCCGCTTGCTCATGAAGCTGTTAGTGCTCTTGATGGCAAGGTCGATTTTTCCGGTGGAACGATCAACTTTACCAGATATTCAAAAGGTCGTGGAGCGAGGGCACAGGCCCAGACAGATTTCGGACAGGTTGGTGCCCAATTAAATTTTGGTGAAAATAAAAGTGAGATAAAAATCGGTAACCCTAAAATTTACAGAATAGGGTTATATGTTGCCCAGAAGTATAAACATGGGAAGAAAAGTTCATTAGAATTTCACCATTTTATGGAGCGTGGAAGTCATCTGACACTGGGAATGAAGACCGAACTCATCTATTTAGCTAAAAATCTGGAGCTTACAGGAATAGTCAGAAAATTTCCTAGAGCGAGAGGTTCAGGCCGACTCATTCTAATGGATTATAAGGGCGAGACTATATGGGGAAAACCGATCGGCATGTTTGATAAACATGATAATTGGGAAATCTTTTTTACGAAATGATTAACGAATTAAAGAAGCCCTTGAAGGTAGGCAAGGACTTGCTGCAAGAATTGGGTGACTAGTTCTATTGGCCCTACCGCCTTCACGGAAGCTAACACATTTGGACTGGAGGTTGGCGTTGGCGAAGGAGATTCACTTGGGGTCGGCGACGGCGAGGCTTCCGGGCTGGGGGTTGGCGAAACTTCGGGACTAGCCGACGGGGAAGGGCTAGGCGTCGGTGACGGGGAAGGGCTAAGAGAGGTAAATAACCCCTTAATCTTAAGCATGAATCTCCCCTGTCCTTCGCCGATAATATTGATGTCTTCTGCGTAGTTTTTGTTGTCTTTGACTATTCCCTTAACTTTTACCCAGTCCCCGACATCAAGAATTCCCTTTTGTGTAAATTTATTTACTTGGGTTACATCGATGTATATAGTTTGGCCGTTGACAACAAAAGAGCCGGGGGAAACTGATTCAACTCGTCCTCTTATCTTAAATTCACTGTTTCCATCTTCGTCCGACTCCTCGTGATTTTCGGTCGTCAGTTCAAAACGGACCCCGCCCCTTTCTTTGTCTTTACCGTGAGCATAGGCAACGGGGACAGCGGCAAGAAGCATCAAGGTTATGAGCACCAAAGCGATTTTCTTCATATATTAACTTATACGGGGACATCCGGATTTTGTTACATCCTGCTTAATCCTTCGTATATATAAGTAGTACAATATTTGGTTATGAATGAGGATGTGGCGGAGCTAGCTAAGCGGGCTAAGGCTGGAGATAAGGATGCGTTTGGGAAAATTTACAATTTGTTTTTGGAGAAAATTTACCGGTTTATTTATTACCTGGTGAACGATGAAGATACGGCCTATGATATCACCCAGGATACATTCGTCAGAGCCTACCGGGCCCTGCCCAGATTCGACAGAAAAAGGGGGTCTTTTAGCACCTTTTTATATACTATTGCAAGGAATTTGGTTATTGATAAGCAAAGGAAGCGAGTAAGTTTATCTTTGGACCTAAATTTTGTCGGGGAGGTGAAGTATGAAGGGGATTTTGAAGAAAGTATCGATTCGGCCGAAAGGAGCAAAAAAGTTCACGAGGTTCTTGATTCTTTAGATAAATTTGATAAAGAGCTTGTCGTTCTTAGATATTTTGAAGATATGAGTTTCAAGGGGATAGCCAATATCGTTGGCAAAGAGGAGGGTGCGGTCAGGGTTAGGGTTTTTAGAATACTTAAAAACTTAAAAGAAAAATTGGAAGGAGAAATATGAAACTGGAAGAATTTTTTAAAGAAGCAAAGAAAGATTATTTATCCATTAAGCCGCCGGAAAGGGTTAGTCTTTACGGCTGGCTGGAGTTAAGAGACAAACTGGACAAAAAAGTCTGGTTGCACGATTTCGTGCTCTGGTTTTTGCTTCGACCCGCTTTTGCAACCGCCCTGGCGATACTGGTGCTTGTCGGCTTTGCCGGGGGGATAGCGGTCGCTTCCAAAAATTCTCTGCCGGGGGAGACTCTTTATCCCGTCAAGAGAGTCTATGAAGATATTGCGGCGGTAGTGACGGGAGATAACCAAATAAAACTGGACGCCAGAGCCCAGGAAATAATTATTCTTTCCCAAAAAGAAGAGGAAAGTTCCCAAAGACTAAAGGAATCGGTAATTGAATACAAAATTAGCGTTGCCAGGTTTAAAGAGAAGGTAAATGAAAAGGAAAGGATTGAGTTAAAAGAAAAGCTCAAGAGGCACAAAGAAGAGTTTGAAAGAATCTATGGTAAGACAAAATCTCAAGAGATTAAAAAGGCAATTGAAGTGACCGAGATTAATGGCGGACAAGTAGAAGGAGAAAGTGAAGAAGGGCAAAATGGAGAGCAAGACGGAAACCGATGAGAGACTAGCTAGGTTATTATAAAAATTCTTGCAGTTCTCTTTTCTTGGCTTCTTTCTCTAGCTTGCGAAGCGCGCTGTCCTCTATTTGCCTTATTCTCTCTCTTGTAAGGCCAAACCTTTTTCCGACTTCGTTTAGCGTATGTATTTCTCGGCCACCTAGTCCCCGCCTTAACCTAATAATTAGCTCTTCTCTGGGGTCAAGTACCCCAAGAAGCTCGTTTACGTTTTTGGCAAGGATTTCTCTTTCCGTTTTAGCGTCGGGAGAGGGAGAAGTTTTGTCTGGTACAAAATCTTTTAATGCGCTTTCGTCTTCATCTTGATCATCGGTCGGTTCGTCCAAAGAAACAGTAAACTGCGAATATCTTATAAGTTCTCTTACCCTTTGGAGCGACTCCTCCATTTCTTCTGCTATTTCTTCATCTGTTGCTTCTCTTCCCAGTCTCTGCTCAAGGATAGACTTTGTCTTATATACTGTCCCTATTTGACCTCCAAAATTAACAGGGATCCTGATAGTCCTTCCGTCATTCCGGACTGAGCGGCTTATCGCTTGTCTTATCCAAAACCATGCATATGTTGCAAATCTATTTCCCTTTTTATAATCAAACTTTTTTATTGCCCTCATGAGGCCATAATTTCCTTCTTGGATTAAATCGAGAAATTTTACTCCCTGACCCATATATCTTTTTGCGATATTAATGACTAGCCTTTGATTTGCACTAGCTAAATGGTCGTAAGCATCTTTGCCGTCTTGTATTTTAGCAAGAAGTTTTTCTCTTTCACTTTTTGATAAGAGTTTGCCATTTGAAAAGACCGCTCTTGCATTCTTTCCTCTTTCCATCCTTTTACAAAGAAGGACTTCCTCTTCCTTGGTTAGTAAAGGGGTCTGCGAGGCTTCGGTTAAATAGATGCCTAGGATATCGTCCTCATCTGAGGAATCGAATTTTTTTCTGTCGCCGTCTTTGTCCTCGCGGTCAACAATTTCTATAATTTCTATTCCAGAATCCTCGATTTGAGAAATAACTTGGTCAAGTTGCGTTTCTTCCGCATCAGGGAGATGTTCGAGAATATTTTCCAGAAAAATTGTCTTGTCTTTTCGGGCCTGCTCGATAAGCTCTTGCAAAGGGTCCGTGATTTGAAGTTCCCGTTCAATATTTACAGCCATAACATAGGCAACAGAGTATTATAACATGTACAAGCTAGTTTCTAAGTTTCTAAAAGTGGCCTATAATAGCTTTTTGATATGATTGTGGAACCAAAACAGGAACAAAATGTTCCGATAGGTAATATCGAAAGATGAAAAACCCAAACTATCCAGAGTCCCAGGATTTAAAAAAAGTGACGAGGCTTCTTGGACAAGAGATATTTATGGAGAAAGAGAATAAAATGGATTCTTCTTACTAGGGGTTGACAACCCTATCTTGCCTACTTTATACTCTCGCCACCATTATGGAAGAGACTAATCAGGAAGAGGCCATCAAGGTCCAAGAAGAAAATACTTCTCCCGCCGCCCCCGAAGTTGGTTTTCCCCTATCCCAGCCTAAGCCTAAAGGAAAATCGAATAAGTGGATTTTCATTGTTCTCGGCCTCCTTATTCTCGGCGGGGGAGGAATCTATTTCTTTACCCGAGGAGCAAACGAAGAGGAAACCCTGCCTTCCTCAACCATTGACGGAGTGGCTACCTCAACCCCGGCGCCCACGCCAACCTTAAATCCGGCCGATAAAAAAGATGTCTCCATCGAAGTAGAGAACGGAACGGGAATTTCTGGAGAAGCGGCCTACCTCCAAGGGGTTTTGAAGAATTTGGGATATTCGGATATTGAGGTCGGCAATTCTGAAAGTACCGACAACACCAAAACAACCGTCACTTTCGGGAGGTCCGTTTCCCAAGCCATTAAAGACGAAATAACCAATAAGCTGGAAGAAGTTTATCAAGACGTGGACGTCAAAACTTCTTCGACCCAGAGCGTCGACGTTCTGATCGTCACCGGCTTAAGAAAAGGGGCAACGGCCAAGCCATCGCCGACCGCCTCACCCAGGCCAACCGTAAGCCCGTCGCCCTCGCCTTCCCCCTCTCCGTCTCCAGCGACTTAACCTCCCCTTGTGATATCATTGAATAGGTATGGATTTTGCCCAAATCCTTGGTAGTCCCTTCCAATTTGACCTTGGCAGTCTTAATATTTCCACTTCCTATCTCCAGGTCGGGGCCATCGTCATTCTTTTATTCCTTTTGGTTCTATCGCTGGCTTCGTTTCGAAGGCGCATGGTCGGCTGGTCGATGAAGGGCGCTCTCTTCGGTCTATTTTTCGGTTTTCTCCTGGCCCTTATTTTTGAAGGCCTGTTGGTCGTTGGCGGCCGGACCGCCATTACCGAAATCGCCGGTTGGAAAAACGCTCCCGAGCCAATTAAGACCGCCCTCGACGCGGGTAGAGCAAAATTGGTCCAGGTCTTGGGAGTAACCGAGGAGGTTCCACATTCCGTGGCCAAGGAAGACCCGACGGTTGAAGACGCGATTAATATTTTTCAGAGCCTGGACCCCGCCGAGTCCTCCAAAGCTCGCCAAATGATTTGTGAGCCTTAAAATTTAGGTTCAGCTAAGCTATACTTCAATCATGAAAGACATCAAATCCAAAGTCGAAGAATTATCCTTGCGTCTGACCAAGCTTAAAGAGGGCCTCAATCTGCCCAAAAAGAAGGAAAGGTTGGAGATTTTATCGGCCGAAGCCGGGGCCCCCAATTTATGGGGTGACCCGGAAAAAGCCAAAAAGACTCTCCAGGAGCTTTCCTCTTTGACAAAAGAACTCGAAGAGGTTGACCAGCTTACGGCCACCGTCGCGGCAATTTCCGATCTGGCCGAAGCGGCCCGGGCCGAAAAGGACATCGAGAAGCTGGAGTTAGTTTCTTTTCTCACCGACGAATACGACAAAAAAAACGCCATTATGGCCGTCCATGCCGGCCAGGGGGGAACCGAGGCGATGGATTGGGCCAACATGCTCCTGAGGATGTATCTAAGGTTTTGCGAAAAAAGAGGTTGGAAAACGGTCACTCTTGATCTTAGCCAAGGCGAAGAAGCGGGAGTGAAGAGCGCCACTTTTAAGGTCGAAGGCCAATATGCCTACGGCTACCTCAAGAATGAGGCGGGCACCCATCGGCTGGTCAGGCAGTCGCCTTTTAATGCCGACAAACTCAGGCAGACTTCTTTCGCTTTAGTGGAGGTTTTACCCGAGTTATCCGAAGTCGATTTACCGAATATCGTGGTCCCAGAGGAGGATTTGGATTGGCAGTTTTTCAGGGCTTCCTCCCAAGGGGGCCAGAATGTCCAAAAAGTCTCAACGGCGGTCAGATTAACCCACAAACCCACCGGGATTGTGGTGACGGCCCAGAACGAGCGTTTCCAGGAACAGAACCGCAAGAATGCTTTGGACCTTCTACGCTCGAAGCTTTGGCTTCGCGAGAAAGAGGAGCAAAAGAAGACCAAAAAAGAGCTTAAAGGCGAATACCGGCCCGCCTCCTGGGGAACCCAAATCCGCTCCTATGTCCTTCATCCTTATAAGATGGTCAAGGACTTAAGAACCGAGGTCGAGACGTCCAATACAGAAGCGGTTTTAGACGGAGAAATCGACGAATTCATCGAAGCTAATTTGAAGCTAAAGCCCCAAGGTAGTTGATTTTTTGTTTTTGTGATATAGTGGAGGGCATGGAACAGCAAGGAGTACCCCAGACACCGGTTTTAAAGAAGTTTCCCAAGTTTGATTTTAAATCCAACCTGCCGTTAATCGTCGGTGCCGTCTTGGTGGTCTTGGCGGGAGTCGGGACGGGCTGGCTTCTTTCGGGCAGTCGAGGCGGGGCAACGCCGACCGTCCCGGGTGCGGAAACCGGGTTAAAGGAGGCGGGGCTGGCCGATGAAGCCACCTTTAAAGATACGGCCGATGGAATTTTGGAAGAGGGCGGGGTCGACGGCGAAGGAACCCACCATTTGGTCAGGTCAGGAGAAGCTTCCCAAAACGTTTATCTGACCTCAACCGTCATCGACCTTCAGAGCTTCGTCGGCAAAAAAGTTCAAGTCTGGGGACAGACCATCTCGGCCAGAGAAGCAGGCTGGCTGATGGACGTCGGCAAGATCAAGGTGGTTGAGTAAAACTTCTTCATCTGCTACCTTTAGTGTATGGTTAAATTGACCCACGTTTCCAAAAGCTTTGGCGAGATAAAGGCTTTGGTCGATGTTTCTTTCGAGATAAAAAAGGGCGAATTCGTCTTCATCACCGGTCCTTCGGGTGCCGGCAAAACCACCATTCTGAAACTCATCTTGAGGGAAATCCTGCCGACCAGCGGCCAGGTCGTCTTTGACGGGGAAGACATTGTCAATCTGCCCCAGGAGAAAGTCCCTTATTTACGCCAAAAAATCGGCGTCGTTTTTCAGGATTACAAGGTTCTTCCGGAGCGAACCGTCAGAGAAAACGTCGAAGTGCCTTTGGCGGTGACCGGGGTTAACCCGGACGAATGGGCAGCCAGAGTCAATCAGGTTTTAAAATTGGTGGGGCTAGACAAAAGAAGCGAGCTTTTCCCGGCCCAGCTATCGGGCGGGGAGATTCAGAGGGTCTCTCTGGCCAGGGCTCTGGTCGTCAATCCCAAATTAGTCATGGCCGACGAACCCACCGGAAATTTGGATTGGGAGACGGGCGATGCGATAATGGAGTTGTTCGAGAAAATTAACAAAGAGGGAAAAACGGTCATTATGGCCACCCACAACAAGCATGTGGTGGAAAGACTCAAAAAAAGAGTCATCGAGCTTAAAGATGGAAAAATGGTTGGACAGACTAGAGTAAAATCAGAGGGAGAAGAAAAAGTTGAGGAAAAGAAGGAAGAAGAGCCGAGACAAGAGGAAAAAAGCCAGGAAAAGCCCAAAATGAAAGTCAAGGTCGAGGAAGTCTAAATGAAAATTCATCTAAAAACCGCCCTAGATTATATCAAGAGGTCTCCCTTTCAGGCGCTGGCCGCCCTTTTTGTCCTGACTCTGACTTTTTTTGTGGGGACAATACTGGCGGTTCTGGTCTACTCCTCGGCCAATCTCCTGAATTATTTTGAGACCAGGCCCCAAATCATCACTTTCTTGAAAGACGAGATTACCCCGGAAAATGTTTCGGCTCTTCAGAATAAACTTTCGGCGGACGTCCGGGTCAAAGACGTTCGCTACGTCTCCAAAGAAGAAGCGCTGGAAATTTATAAACAGGCAACCAGCGATAACCCCCTTCTCTCCGAGCTCGTCAGCCCGACCATTTTCCCGGCCTCTCTTGAGTTTTCGGTCACCGACCTCTCCTTTGCCCAAGAGGTAATCAATGAAATTAAAGAGGAAGGAATTGTTGATTCCGTCGGCTTTACGGCCAGCCTGGGAGGAGAAAAAACTCTGGAGGATGTCGTCGGCCGGTTAAGAACGCTGACGCTGTATTTAAGAATCGGCGGCGGCGTCTTTGTGGGAGTTTTGGCCGGAACCTCCCTTCTGGTCATTCTGGTCATTACTGGAATGAGAATCACGACAAGAAGGGGTGAAATTGAAATCTTAAATTTAATTGGAGCAACGCCCGCTTTTATCAGAAGCCCGATTATTTTAGAAGCCTTAATTTATTCTTCGGTCGGTGCTTTTGTCGGCTGGCTTCTGGCTTTCCTTATCTGGCTTTACGCCACCCCCGCCCTTATCGGCTATTTCGGCGACATTCCCATTCTTCCCAAAGGAACCCTGAATCTTTTTGGTCTTTTTGCCATAATCCTTGTCGGCGAGCTTATAATCGGGTTGGGCCTGGCCCTTTCGGGCAGCTATCTGGCCGTATCCCGTGCCCGCCGAAACCGATGAAAAGAATTGTTTTTCTTGCTCTTCTTTTTTTAACCTTAACATTTTCAATCTTCATCAATAAGGTTTCTGCTCAAGCGTGTCTGGAGATTTCCAATCTTACCGAGAGGATAAGCTGTTTAGAAAATGAACTTGGTCGCCTCTCTGCCCAATCAAAGACTTTATCCAATCAAATCGCCAAGTTTGATGCCCAGATAAGACTGACCACTCTAAAAATTTCCCAGACCGAGGAGAAAATTGCACTTCTCGGGGGAAGAATCGACCAACTTGAAACTTCCCTTGATGCACTTTCCAATGCCTTCTCCTCGAGAGCCGTTGAGACCTACAAAATGGCGAGGGTAGGGGATTCATTCCTGCTTCTTATTTCTGCCCCGGACTTAACCGGAGCAGTATCAAGGTTTCATTATCTCCAGAAAATTCAGAAAGCAGACAGGGATCTTCTTTCCCGCCTTCAAGCGGCCCAAATTACGTATCAAGGAGAAAAAACCGACCAGGAAACTTTACAAAAAGAACTTGAAACTCAAAAAGCAAACCTGGATGCACAAAAGAGGGCCAAAAATGCTCTTCTGGCTCAGACAAAAAATGACGAAAAGAGTTACCAACAGCTTTTGGCACAAGCGCTTGCCGAAAAGGCCGCGATTGAGAAAGCGCTTGTTTCTGGAGTTGAAGTAGGGCCGATAAAAAGAGGCGACCCGATTGGATTAGTCGGCAATTCAGGATATCCAGGTTGTTCTACAGGAAAACATTTACACTTTGAAATTCGGAAAAATAATGCATGGGTAGACCCTGCCCCTTATCTCCAAAATAAGAGTGTTAAGGACGAACAGAATGGGGGAAACATGGTGGCGATAGGCTCGGGGAATTGGCCATGGCCTATCGAAGATACTGTTCGCTTGACACAGTTCTATGGTCACACACCCTATTCCTGGCGGTATACCTATTCAGGCGGAATTCATACGGGTTTTGATATGGTATCGACATCAAGCGATGTGATAAGAGCGCCGGCAGACGGAACTTTATATAAATCTGCGCAGAGTTGTGGAGGAAGCAGTATTATAAATATAGTTTATATTGACCACGGGAGTGACACCATAAGTTTCTATCTTCATGTTCAATAAATCCCAATGCCCAAAATCCTCCCCACTCTATTGATATATATCATAGTAGTGGTAAGTTTTTTCTTCCTCCTCCCCTCGGTTGCAAATGCGCAGGTTGTAATAAATGAATTTAGCTCTTCAGATACGTCTGATTGGATTGAGATCTACAATACCTCTTCAAATGTAGTTAATCTCTCTGGGTGGTTGATAAAGGATACTGCATCGACAGATGTTCACGAATTTTCAGGAGAACTGCTTCCTCCTACTAATTCCTGTTATTTGTCTGTTTCCAATAGGCTAAACAACGATGGTGATAGAATTCAATTGTTTAATGAATCAATTCAGATAGATTGCGTAGCCTACGGCGACGGTAACGGAAGTTTTTGTAATGGGTCTGCGGATGTTTTGGCTCCTTCTTCGGGACAGACAGCTTCAAGAGATAGTGGTTGGGTACTTGGAGCACCAACCAAATCTACAATTTCTTGCGAGACTCTAATTCCCACCCCAACCCCGTCTCCAACTTCGACCCCCACACCTACTCCAACCCCCACACCTACTCCAACCCTAACTCCCACTCCAACAAAAAAGCCGACTCCCAAGCCTAGTCCGAAGGAAGAGATTGTTTTGGAAAGTCAGACTTCAAACAGCGACCAGGTTTTGGGATTAAGAGAGCAGCTCAAAACGTTGGAGCCGGAAGGTGGTGAGGAAAGTCCGAAAAAGAAGTTTCCAGTTTTGCCCGTAATCCTGATTATTTTCGGTGCGGGGCTGATGGGCTTTGCCGGGTACACTTTATTTAAAAAAATGAAGACGGAAGGTTATAATAATCAAAGTGAAGAGAATAATTAAACTTTGGCTGCCGCCGGTCATTTGGGCTGTTGTTATTTTCGTTTTTTCGGCCAGACCGGTTACTCCTGCTTCCCAAATTTTCTGGCAGGACTTTCTTCTTAAAAAGAGTGCCCACGTTGTCGAATATGCGATTTTTTCGGTCTTAGTCTACCGGGCCTTAAAAGAATCGGGGGTTAGAAAATATAATGCCGGGCTGGTGGCCATACTCATTGCCGTCATCTATGGGGCCACGGATGAATATCACCAGTCTTTTACTCCCGGGAGAGAACCCAGGGTTCGGGACGTATTTTTTGATACAATTGGAAGCGTCTTAGCGATTTACTGGCTATGGAACTGGTTACCAAAAGCGCCGAAGAGACTAAGAACTTTGGCAAAGAAGTTGCATCTAACCTAGAGGGAGGAGAGGTCTTTGCCCTTAGCGGGGAATTGGGAAGCGGCAAGACGACTTTTGTTCAGGGTTTTGCCGAAGGATTGGGGATAAAAGGAAGAATAATTTCTCCTACCTTTATTTTAATGAGGAAGTACGGGGCGGGCGACAAAGACTTTTATCACATCGACCTTTACAGACTGGAAGGAAATGTCGAAAATGAAGTGATAAACTTGGGACTGAGTGATATCTGGGCCAAGCCCGAAAACATTGTCGTCATCGAATGGGCCGAGAAAATTGAAAAGATAATCCCGAAAAGTGCCAAATGGATTAAATTTGAAAATTTGGGGGGAGAGAAGCGGAAAATAACTATCCAATGAACGGAAAAATTTTAGTCACCGGCGGGGCAGGTTATATCGGCAGCTTCATTGTCCGAAAGCTTAAAGAGGCCGGCTTTGACGTTCTTATCGTCGACAGCCTGATTCATGGCCACCCAGAAGCGGTACCAGGATTTGAGCTGGTAAAAATCGATTTGGTGACCGAAAAAGACAAACTCGATGAGCTTTTAGGTAAAGAAAAATTTGCCGGCGTCATCCATATGGCCGCTTTTATCCAAATGGGCGAGTCTTACGAAAAGCCCGGTATGTATTTCAGAAACAACGTCGTCGGCTCTTTGAATTTGCTTGAGACCATGGCCAAACACGGTGTTTCCAATTTTGTCTTCTCTTCTTCGGCCGGAGTCTACGGCGAACCCGAAAACATACCGATTAAAGAGGACGACCCCAAAGACCCCGCCAATCCTTACGGCGAGACAAAACTGATAGTTGAGAGGATGCTTCCCTGGTTTGACCAGGCCCACGGCCTTAAATTCATCAGTATCAGGTATTTTAATGCGGCCGGGGCGGCTCTGGATGGGAGTATTGGTGCTGACCAGCCAAATGAAAGCCACATTATTCCAAGGGCATTAGTGGCGGTCTTAAAGGGTGAGAAGTTTACCCTCTTTGGCGGCGATTACCAGACGGTCGACGGCACCTGCGTCAGAGACTATGTCCATGTTTTAGACTTGGCTGAGGCCCACGTTTTGGCTCTCAAAGCACTAATGGGTGGCGCCGAAAGCAATTTTTACAATGCCGGTTACGGTCAAGGTTATTCAAACAAGCAAATCGTTGGCATGATTAAAAAAGTCACCGGTCTAGATTTAAAAGTGGAAATCGGTCCAAGAAGACCCGGAGACACGGCCGCCCTGGTCGCTTCAATCGATAAGATAAAGGCAGATTTCGGCTGGGAGCCGAAGTATGGCCTAAAAGAGATAATCGAAAGCGCCTATCTTTGGCACAAAAACCACCCCGACGGCTACAAAGGATGAAACTCTATATCGATACCTCCAGCTCGGAGAAAATAATCGTCGGCTTGGACGAAAAAAAGTTTGAAACCGAAGCCAAAAAAGGGGCTTCCCAAAGATTACTGCCCTTCATCGTTGAACTTATAGAGAAAAAAGGAAAGAAGTTAGAAGATATAAAAGAGATAGAAGTCAATACTGGCCCCGGCTCTTTTACCGGACTAAGGGTCGGGGTTTCCGTCGCCAATGCTTTAGGGTGGGGATTGGGAATTGCCGTTAACGGAAAAGATTTGAAAAAAGGCGAGGTCGTAGATATTAAATATGAATAAGAAGCATCTTGACAAGCAACTTGGGAAAACCATATAGTTTAAAAAGTCATGATTCGCAAACTTATCGGTACTATTATTATATTAGTACTTGTTGTTTTAGCCCTCGGCACCTCTTCGGTAAAGGCTAGCCATTCTTGGGGTAACTACCATTGGGCCCGAACGAGCAACCCCTTTAATTTAAATTTGGGAGATAACCTTTCTTCCGCTTGGGACCTGTTCCTTGCGACAACTTCAACAGATTGGAGTGTTTCAGATGTTCTTGACACAACTGTCGTTGCCGGACAGGCCAAGAGAAATTGCCGTCCTACCTCGGGCAGAGTTGAAGTTTGTAATGCCAAATATGGCCGTAACGGCTGGTTGGGTCTGGCGCAAATATGGGTAAGCGGGGACCATATTTATCAGGGCGTAACCAAGGCCAACGATACTTACTTTAATACTTCCACCTACAATACGCCGGGGTGGAGAAATCTCGTTATGTGCCAAGAAGTCGGTCACACTTTAGGGCTTGACCATCAGGATGAAAATTTTGACAATGCCAATCTTGGAACTTGTATGGATTATACGAGTAATCCCTACGGCCCGCCCTCAAACGAACACCCCAATGCTCACGACTATGAACAGCTAGAAATTATTTATGAACACCTCGATAGCATCACTACGATAAGCCAAACAATAAATCAGAGGAATGGGCTTGAGGTAAATCTGGATAATCCCAGTCAATGGGGCAAGCTTGTCAAAAGCCAAGGCAGGATAGCAGTCTATGAGCGCGACTTCGGCGGTGGGTACAAAGCATTCACCTTCGTCATCTGGGCGGACTAAAATATAGGAAATTAATTACCTTATTGACGACCCCTATAATACAAAGTAATATGCTTGAAATCTGCCCCAATTTAGTATTTTCATTAATTAATGTTTAAGATAAACTCAGGTAAAGCATCACTCTTGGCCGTAATTGTTTCTTTGGGTTTTACCTCTTTTTTTCTATTAAGACTTATAACGACTTTAGTTTTTGCAGATGCCGCACAAATCGGCGGTGAGGAAAATGGTTATTCTTGTGTAGGAGAAGAAGACAATCGTTGGAAAATTGAAGATGGTAATTCAGCCACTTTGCCAGTTGGTTATACCTTCGAGTCTGTAGTTGTGAAAGCTGGACAAAACTGTGTTCCTGTTTACCCGACAAACACTGATCCTACGTGTTATTCCGTCGCAATAGTTGGGCAAACAGTTACAGTTACCGATACCGAGATCGAAAATGGCTCAAGTTGCAAGGATGTAAGTCATTTGGAAGGAACATACTTGCTAGATCCAGGTTCGAGCCCAAGCCCGTCTCCTAGTCCATCGGTCAGCCCATTACCCTCGCCCAGTTCTAGTCCCGAGCCAAGTCCAGAGACAAGTCCGTCTCCCAGCCCAGAGTCGACTCCAACACCTGAGGTATTATCTGATATCTGTGCGAATATAGACGGAATTCAAACAAGCGTACCAGACGGACTTCACTTAGATGCATCAGGCCGAAACTGTGTCGCTTTTGAGCTGGGTGGAGCGCCAACTCCTCCTCCAGTGACAGGCCAAGTCTTGGGAGCAACCGCATTGGGAGGAACTGGAAAGGCTGAAGAAAATATTTTTTTGGCTTTCTTCACACTCGGTTCTATCCTAACTGCGGCCGGAGTAAGAAGGTTGGCAGCCCCAAAAAGATAGAAGTTAATATCGGTTAGAAATTTGACAAGGATACTGAAAGAGGCTATATTCTCCACAGACTAGGGTTTCTTCTGCCCAGGATAAATCATAACGAATACTGCCATTTTTTGTCTTTAATCTTTGGATTAATTTTTACAAACTACGATCTATTTGAGGACGAGAGGGGGTGAATAAAGAATGAAGAAATTTTTAGTAGGAATCCTATCGGTATTATTATTGATGGGTCTAACCGTTTCTCTTGTCAGTGCTGCTAATACAGTATCCTTTGGAACTACAGGAGTTGGAGCCACCGCCATTCAGTCAGGGTCAACAGTTGAACTGTTCACCCCCGATGGTGCCGCAGGAAGTGCTTATATTCGTTTGGAGATTCCTGGCGGGATAGAGCTTGATGACATTGGCTCTCTAAGCTATACAGCACAAGTGTTAAATCCTGACACTAGTGGATTTGCTCCAGAGGTGGTCTTAAACATAGACGCTGATGGAGACGGTGTCCTTGAAGGAACTGGAGTTGATTGGATGCAATCAGGCCACAACCCAAGTGCCTTGAATGGAGACAACTTCCTATCTGGGGATAACTGGCCAGTAAGTGCATTAGTTGCTGATGGGGGCATGGTCAATAGAAATGCCCTTGGTGACTATATGTATTGGTCAGCCAACGATGCCAGGGATGGTCTTAGCTTTACGCTTTATTCCCCCTTTGGGAGTATTGGGTTTCCGCAACATGACATCGATGAGACTGACAGAGTTTATTCCATAGATTTCATTGCGGGAACAAGTGGAAGCTTTAATAACCTTAGGGTTCTATTTGAGAGCGTGGAGTTGAACGAAACGACATATCCAGTGTCTGTTCCTCAACCAACACCAACACCTACAACTGATGTTTGTGCCAATATCGATGGTGACCAATCAGGTGTGCCTGATGGACTCCATCTCGATGCATCAGGGCAAAACTGTGTTGCTTTCCAATTTGGAGGGGCACCTCCGCCTCCTGCTGGCGCTGTTTTGGCAGGACAGGTACTTGGAGCAACCACCTTGGGAGCTACCGGAGGAGTCGAAGAGAATATATTCTTGGCTCTTTTCGCACTCGGTTCCATTTTAGTCGGGACCGGAGTAAGGAAATTGGGGGTTCCAAAGGAGTAAAATGGTTTCGATGGGATCATTAGATGGCCTTCGATCAGAAAAAAGGCAAAGTCTTATTTGTCTTTTTTCTGGTTTATTTTTGATTTCTATTTTTATTGGCTGGCGATTTTATCATGCCAGAATACTTTCGTTTAAGACCGACAATGTCTCTGCTTCTTCCGAAACTCAAAGTTCAAATCCAGTTTCAATCAGTATTCCTTCCATTGGGCTCACGCTTCCTATAGAAGAATCGGCAATTATTGATGGAGTCTGGAAAATTTCTTATGAAGGAGCTTCTCACTTAGATAAGTCGGCAGACCCAGGGGAAGGCGGGAATATAGTCATCTACGGCCACAATAAAAATTTACTTTTTGGGCCGATAAGATGGCTGAAAGAAGGAGATTTGATAGAAATAAAAGATGAAAAGGGAACTCTTTATAACTATAGAATTGTTAAGACTGTTATTACTACCCCGGATGATATCGAATACGTTTTGCCCAAAAGCGAGGAAATATTGACTCTTTATACTTGTACTGGACTTTTAGACAGTAAAAGGCATATAGTGTTGGCGAAAAGAGAGAGCTAGAGAAAGGGGGTGAAAAGGATGGAAGAAAACCAAAAAGAAGAAAATCAAGAGCCGCAAGTAGAATCCGCCCCCGAAACTCCAGAGACCCCAGAGACCGGTAAAGACATGATGATGAATAAGTACCTATGGGTCGTTGGACTATTGGTTGTTTTAGGGCTCGGCTACTACCTAGTTAAGGGCGGAACTCAAGCACCCGCAACAACAGAAGGAACCCAGGAAGTTCCCGCAGCGGTTCCGGAAGAGAAGAATCTTGTTTTAGTAACCGACTACCAAGCAGGAAAAACCGCAACGGTTGCCAGGGTAATTCTGGAAAAGCCGGGTTATGTCATGATTCATGAAGACCTAAGCGGTAAGCCAGGAGCCATAATAGGAAACAGTGCCCTTCTTCCCGCCGGAGAAAGTTCAGATGTGGCGGTGAATCTAAAAAGAGCCAGCAACGACGGGGAAGTTCTTTATGCAATGCTACATACGGACGACGGGGACGGAAAGTTTAACGCAACGGTCGATGTTCCGCTTGCCGATAGCAGTGGGAACGTTGTCGTAATGAACTATATCGTCGAAAAGGGTGAGTAAGTCGGTGTGTTAACGAAATTTTGATTATAATTTCCTCAACTTCTTGACTCTTTGTGAAAAGTTTGAAACTATAAGAGTGTGGGGATGAGGGGGTGATAAGAAATGAAGAAGTTAATTGGAGGCGCTTTTCTGGTATCTTTTGTTTCGGCTCTAGCTCTTTTGGCCGTTCTGAATATACTCGCGCCCCAACAGGCAAAAGTGCTTGGGAAAGGGGGAAAATTTGGTAGCTGTACCACTATCCAAGACGGCACCCTTCTGACAACCGACGGCCGAATTGTTGAGCCGGGATATGATGAGTGGGGCTATAATTATCAGTCTCGGATATTTAATGGAGGATACTGCGATGCTTACCGTAACGCTTCCTGGTGTCAACCATACAAAGACATCGAACTTATCATGAAATGGAACGATGCTTGGCTTTCCAACAAAGACTGCTCTGACGACAGAGAACTAGATCGACATTACGGATATGCTTCGTATATTGGCTCTGGCGCTTGGTTGACGAATCACCAATATGGTTCCTACCTTGGCGACGACGGCAAAGAACATAACTGGACTTACTTTGTGAAAATAGTTGCTGCTCCTGAAGGGGCAGAATCTGAAGAGGGTGTTTGGTCTGATGCCGATGGAAATGAAATAGGGCAGGTCATTTGGGGGGAGTTTGCCGTCATCGAGTCTATTTATAACGACCCATATGGTGGAGCCCACGGAGTTGAATATTTAAGTCCGGCCGGTCCAGGATTTGGGAAGTGGAAGTGATTAAGCTCTCTACCAGGGGTTAAGATGAGAGTGCGTGAGAATTATTGAGAAAATTGCCCATCTTTTCACCATGGTTCCTGAATGCCTTAATGCCTCGGGCAAAGTAGTCAAGCGTTAAAACTAATAATAGATTATCGAGAAATAGCTTGTTGAGGGGATGCTTTTGTCGTTGAGGATTTCTCCGGAATTTGTATTTTCAATAACTTTCATTTTTGTCTTTCTGATTTTTTGCATTGTCATTAAAAGTCCCACAATGGATGGAGGAGAGTCTATGTAGTCGCTGGAGAGATTAAGGAGTTTTTCATAGTCGAAAGTTTGCATATACTTCAGAGTAACCTTATCGTTTGATTTAGCCTGTTCGCTGTTTAGATAATGGGAGAAGTCGATGGAGGCGATTATTAGTTTTTCTTCAGAATAAAAATTCTTTAAGACTTCCGCCAAAGTGACAAGCTCCTCTTTCGTTGTCGTTTTTCTCAAGATTATCGGGACTACTCTGGTATCGGGTAAATAAAATTTTATAAAGGGAATTAATGTTGCAAGAGAATGCTCCTCACCAAAAACCTCAAGATCTTCTTGGGCGATATTTTTTGTTAGCAGAAAACTGACGATTTCGGTGTCGGCCATTACTGACCCAAAAGGAGTGTCCCATGTTAAGCTACTTGTTAATATTTTTCCACCACTCTCGTCATGGTTTGGGCCAAGAAGAACAATGGTTTTATAATTTTTCTGGGATAATCCCGAAAAAAATTCAGCAATAAGGCGATTTGCCAAAAGATGATGGGGGACGATGCCACCCCCAACCTTTTCGCTAAAACTTGTGTTTTGCCTCGACGCTATCGTTATACCTTCATCGAAAAGAGCTGGGTCGAAAAATTTTGACGTTGAAAGAGTTTGGCCAGTAAGGCTTTCGGAATTTTCGCGCCTGTTTA
>Ga0209728_1000643_pt1 | contig 25919 bp, 35 predicted proteins | sample RifGroD1_FD_183997 | JGI IMG/M metagenome (GOLD analysis project Ga0209728, IMG submission 183997) | Groundwater microbial communities from Rifle, Colorado, USA - Groundwater D1 (SPAdes) (version 2) | ecosystem: Environmental > Aquatic > Deep subsurface > Groundwater | place: Rifle, Colorado... | reverse complement strand
ATAAAATTGTATTTATAAAAATGTTCGCAGGAGAGGCATTGTATAATAAGATGATTATGAAAAATCATACTGGATTATCTAAAAAGAATAATAAAGTTAAGTTAGACATCATTGGAAAGTTTACATTAAATAAATGGAATGGAAACGAATTCCCTCAAATTGAGATTATTGATTTTAACGTTAGTAAGGAAAAAGATTTTAAGTTTTAAATGTAGAAATAAATATTGTTGTGTGGTATACTTATTAGGAAAGGAGCAATAAATATTGACAATATCAGATCAAGATTTTGTGCATTTACATACGCATCACGAGCACAGTAATTTACGCTTTCGTGATTCGGTTAATAAAATTAAAGATATGATTCTTCATGTTGATGGGTTAGGAAATCGTGCAATGGCAATCACGGATCATGAAAGTATTTCTGGGCATCTTAAATTCCTAAATACAGTCAAAGACTTAAAATTCAAAAATAAAATACATAAGGATTTTAAACCGATTCTAGGCAATGAAATTTATTTAGTTGATGAAGAAATAATGTATGAAGAAATGAAGGATCAAGATAAGAAACCTAAATTCTATCATTTTTTAGTTTTAGCCAAAGATAATGAAGGCCATGAACAAATGAGGGAATTATCTACTAGAGCATGGACTCGATTATTCAATTACAAAGGTGTCGAAAGAGTGCCTACATTCTATAGTGATATAGAGTCTATTGTAGGCGATAATAAAGGGCATTTGATAGCTTCAAGTGCCTGTCTTGGTGGAATGTTACCGCATTTGATTTTAAACCTCTTACATGAAGAAAATGAGGAGGTAAAAGAACAGATTAAAGACCAATTAGATGATTTTCTAAATTGGTGTCTTGATTTATTTGGAGAAGATTTTTACATTGAATTACAACCATCTTTACAACAAGAACAAATAGATTTTAATGTTATGGCAGTAAAAATAGCAAAAGCTTACAACATTAAATGGATAGTAACCACAGATGCTCATTACTTAACTGCTAAAGATAGAGAAATTCATAAGGCGTTTTTAACATCAGAAGATGATTTAAACAATAATCGTGAAGTAGACCTGTTTTACAGCACAACTCATTTCTTTACGGTAGATGAAATATTTAAGAATACGGATTATCTGGAAACTGAAGATATTGAAAAAGCAATATTAAATACTAAAGAGATTGCTGATAAGATTATTGGATATGATTTCTTTGCAGAATCTATTATTCCCTTGAGGGAATTGCCTAATAAATCAGAGTGGTATTCAGTTAATAAAAAGATATTAAACGAATATCCATATATAAAAGAACTTTATGAAGATGCAGAGAAGCAACATACTTTCTTGATTACTCAAACATTTAAAGGGATAGCAGAGAGAGAGATTAAAAAAGATAAATTAGATAAAGTATTAGAAAGAATTAATATTGAATGCAAAGAAATCACAGGAGCAAGCAAAGCAAAGCATCAACCAATGGGAGCATACTTAAATACCATGCAAAAGAATGTGGATATTATTTGGGAAGAAGCTGAATCATTCGTTGGGCCTGGAAGGGGAAGTGCTAATGGATATATTATTAACTATCTATTAGGCATTACTCAAGTAAACCCATTAGAACAAGGTGTAGAAATGCCTCATTGGAGATTCATGAGTGCAGAAAGACCAGACAGAAATTAAAATTACTATGCAAACTACTAACTACTAACTAACCTGATTTAAATTGAAAGGAGGTGATTGATTTGAGTGGATATAGAAAATATAAATTGAATGAAAATTACTTTGAAATTATTGATACAGAAGAAAAAGCTTATTGGTTGGGGTTGATATATGCAGATGGTTGTTTGCATATTCGTGCAAACGGAGTAAAAACATTTTGTTTGGCATTAAAAGAAGAAGATGGATATATCATAGAAAAATTCAACAATGCTTTAGATTCAGAGTATAAAGTAAAACATGGTGAAAACAATTGGAATACCAAATATTTACGATTAGATATCAATAGTAAAATATTCTGCGAACATTTAGAAAATAAGGGAGTTCATCCAAATAAAACTACAGAATGTTTATTCCCCACACAAGAAATTGTTCCAATTAACCTACGCAAGCATTTTATAAGAGGATTTATGGATGGTGATGGATGCATATCGATAACCCATGATACAGATTACTCCTTAAAATTTATTGGGACTTATGAAATGATGAAAGGGATACAAGATTTCTTCGGAATAGAAAATGGATCTTTAGTTCAAGATAAAAGATGCAATGTCCCAATTTATTCATTAGGTTATCATGGTAATCGAATCACCGAAAATTTATTGACTATTTTATATGAAGATAGTCACATATCTTTAGATAGGAAATATCAAAGATTTTTATCATTGTGTCAGTTAAATAAAGATAATAGTTTAGTTAACTTGAATGATAGCAATATTAGACGTTCTAATATATTTAAACTATATAAACAAGGAATGTCCTATATGAAAATATTTGAACTCACAGGACATTCTACTTCTTATATAAATAGTGTAATTAAGCCTTATAGAGATATAGAAATGGCGAAGTTAGACGAAGATATTTTAGAAATGTATAGTAAGGGCAAATCTAAATTATCTATTTGTAAAATAACTGGCAGATCAAAAGATTACATTAGAAAGTTAGTAGGTTAGAGTTAGTTAGTGCATAGTAAAAATAACTTCGGTGTCCATAGTAGTAATATTATGGAGAATGACATGGTGAACCAACAGAGTTGGGTGTACTCAATACGTTTAGGAGTTATAGGAAATGATAACTAGATTGAGTGCTAACTGGGAAACCTTAACGTGTTAAGACGATGGTAATCCAGTGCCAAGCTTGAGTAGAAATACTCTTGAAGGTCAAACGACTATCCCTTGGCTATGGTCTATAAATAAATAGCAATAGGAGTAGGACTGTAGCGATACAGTGGGTGAGAATCCCTTAAATCGAAGTGCCATGCATCCTTAGAAATAAGGATGAAGATATAGTCTAGTCCCCTAATAAATATCGGGAAACCGAGGGTGTAAACGTATTCGACATTGATATCGACTATAGTTCACATAAAAAAGATGTGGTAATGGATAAAATAGTAAAGTATTATCAGAGTATTGGTGGAGATGCGATCAGAGTATGCACCTTTGGTACAGAAACGTCTAAATCTGCTATTCAAACAGCTTGCAGAGGGTTACATATCAATAATGACGTTGCGTTGTATCTGAGTAGTCTTGTGCCTGTAGAAAGAGGAAAAGTTTGGAGTATCCATGATTGTTTTTACGGAGATCAAGACAATGGAAGAAAAGCTGTAACCGAATTTAGGAATATGGTAAGCGAATACGCAGATAAGAATTTATTACATGTTATTTTAGGAATTGAAGGATTAATCAATAAAAGGTCTAGTCACGCTTGTTTTGACAAAGAAACGCTAATCACCACATCAAAAGGATTGAAAAAGATTATAGATGTAAAAATCGGAGATGAAGTATTAACACATAAAATAAGATTTAAACCTGTGACTGATCTAATTCAAACAAAAACAAACACCATATTTACCTTAAAAACACAAGCGTCTCTTCCTATAGATGTTACTGGAAATCATCCTTTCTATATAAGAGAAAAAACATTTATTAAACAGAAAAGATATTTTGGTGAACCGAAATGGAAGAATGTTGACGAACTCTCAATTGGCAATGATTATGTAGGTATTCCTATTAATACTGAGTCCAAGATTCCTATATATTGTGAATCGTTCCTTCCTTTTGACAATAAAGATTTTTGGTGGATCGTAGGAAGATATGTGGGTGATGGTTGGACAGAACATTATATTCGCAAGGGCAAAACATCCACATCCACATACAATGAAAATAGAGTTATAATATGTTGTTCCAAGGTAGATGAAATGGAAAAAGATGAAATAGTAAAACATTTAATTAGATTAAACTTTGACTTCAGAGTTGAAGAAGTTAATACAACGTATAAGATACATATAAAAAATAAAGATATATATAAATATCTTCAGGGATTTGGTAAATACGCATATGGCAAATATATTAACCAAGATGTATTTAATTTACCAAGGGATCTGGTATCTGCGTTTTTAGAGGGTTATATTAGTGCGGATGGACATTACTATAAAGAAAATAATACCTACTCTATAAAAACCGTTAGTAAAAATTTAGCAATGGGAGTGATGCAATTAATTAATAAAGCATACCGTAGACATGCCAAAGTCTCAATATTATGTGCTATGACAGAGTATATAGAAGGTAGAGAAGTCAATTCAAAAGAAAAGTATGAGATTAGGTTTGGTAAAGAAATCAAGAAGGGTGAACAAAGTTTTTATGAAAATGGGTATATTTGGAGCAGTTTATCATATCTAAAGAAAAAATCAGAGACAAAAACCATGTATAATTTAACTGTTTTAGATGATAGTTCTTATGTTGCTCATGGTTTATGTGTTCATAATTGTGGAGTGCTTATTTTAAATGAACCAATTACAAAGCACAATTCAGTAATGAGAAGTCCTAGTGGAGAATTAATATCTGCTTATGAATTACATGACTCAGAGCAGGTGTCAAATTTAAAATATGACTTCCTAAATACTAAAACAGAATCTATGCTTCAATTGACAATGGAAATGCTAGTTAAAAATAATAAAATTGAATGGCAAGGTAGTTTAAGGAAAACATACAATAAATATCTACATCCTGATGTTATAGATTTTAAATCCAAAGAAATGTGGGATATCTTATGTAGGGGTGAATTGCTCTCATGTTTCCAATTCGAATCGTCAGTCGGGGAACAGGCAATTAAATTAATTCAACCGCAAAATTTAATTGATGCTTCTAATGGTAATACAGTTATGAGGTTAATGGTAGAAAATGGGGAACAACCATTAGAAAAATTTGTTAGATATAAAAATAATATTTCCGAATGGTATAAAGACATGAAAAGGTTTGGCTTAAATAAAGAACAGATTAGTATTATGGAAAAACATTTATTGCAAGATTATGGAGTATGTTCAAGTCAAGAAAAAATGATGCTGTTGACTATGGACAAAGACGTTGCAGGATTTGGAGTAATTGAAAGTAACAAATTGAGAAAAGGAGTTGCAAAAAAACAGCAAAAACTAATTGATGATGCTAAAACATTGTTTTTTGAATGGGGAGAAAAAGCTAATGCTCCTAAAATTCTATTAGAATATATTTGGAATGAACAAATCGCTCTACAGCTTGGATACAGTTTCTCAATTTTGCATTCCGTAGCATATACAATCATTCTTATTCAACAGTTGAACTTGGTTTATTACTATCCTCCTATTTATTGGAATACAGCAGTATTGATGGTAGAATCAGGAGCAGTTGATAGAGAAACATGTGATGATTCTGACATTGAAGCAAAAGAAAGAACTACAAACTATGGGGAAATTGCAAAAGCAATTGGTAAACTACAAGCTAAAAATATCAACATATCATTGCCTTATGTAAATAAAGCCGAACAAGGATTTTTACCTAATGAAGAAAATAATGAAATTGTTTTTGGGTTTAAAGGTATTATGAAAATTAGCAATGAGACAGCACAAACTATAATGCAGAATCGACCATATTCAAATTTAGAGGATTTTCATAGAAGATTGGTATTGGTAAAAAGAGAAGTAACTTTAAAAACTGGCAAAACACAAATGAAATCTCTAGTGACAGAAGCTCAAACAATTATGTTGATCAAAGCAGGTGCTTTTGACAAAATTGAAAAAAAGAAAAGAGAAGGAATTTTAGAAGATTATATCCGATTATTAAATCCTTCTAAGCAAAAATTGAATTCTAAGGATATCGCCAAAATTGCGGAAATGGGAATTATCCCTTCTAACTTAAAAGATGAAATGAAATTTTATAATTTTAGAGAATATTTAATGAGTATGTTAAAACAAAAAGATGAACAATCGAAAACGATTGTATGGTATAAGGTACATGATGAATTCAATGAAGAAGATACGGAATATGCGAACAATTTTTTCATGGAACATTTTTCTAATGAAATGGAGGAAAATAGAGATTATAAATATGATGAAGAAGGATATTTATTAGTGGCTTTAGGAACTCCACGTAAGGGATCATTTGACTATGTTTATAAAAGCAAAATTACTCAATTAAGCAATTGGATTAATACAGAAGAATGCATAAATACATACACTAGTAATGTTTTTCAAAATATTAAAAATGAGAATATGCAAGGTAGTATTAGTTCTTGGGAGATGGCAAGCATGAGCTTCTATTATAATCGTCATGAACTTGCAGACATTGATCAAGAAAAATATGGAGTAGTAGACTTTAATGATTTGCCCGAAGAACCTGTAGTAATTGGATTTACTAAGTATAAAGGATTGCAATATCCCAAATTCCAATTAAATAGAATTGTAGGAACTGTATTAGATAGAGATAAAAACAAACACTCTGTTACTATATTAACTCCAACTGGAGTTGTAGTATTGAAGTTTTATGCAGGTCAATTTTCTTTCTATGATAAAACTATTTCCAAAGATGTAGGAGAAGCAGATGAAAATGGGAAAATTAAAAAAGTAGTATTAGAAAATGGATGGTTTTCTAGAGGAGCATTGATCATGGTCACGGGATTTAGAAGAGGAGATATTTTTAAACCTAAGAGATATAAAAATTCTATTTACCAACATGCATTATCTAAAATCATAGAAGTTAGAGAAGATAATGAATTAATTCTTCAAAATGATAGGGTACAATTAGTAGAGTAAATAAAAAAGGGGTGACACTTTGGAAGAATATGAAGATATATTAGTAAAGTGTAAAGTTCGTTTATCAAAACAAATGTTTCCTAAAGACAAAGTAATTGGTAGTGGAGATTTTGGCATAATCTCTGCTACTGTATTAGATACCTTGCAAGGTGAACCCCAAACGAATAAATGGGGAACCATTACTTTAACTGGGAATATGTGTGAAATTAATGATGATGAGATATATATTGTAACAGGTAAAGAAGTGGACAATGAAAAATTCGGACTCCAATATCAAGTATTGTTTATGTGTACAGATATAAAATTAACCAATAAATCTGATCAATATAAATTTTTAGAAAAGATACTTCCAGAAAAACAATGTGTAGACATATTCAAAGCATTTGAAAACCCAATGGAAATATTAGAAAATAAAGACGTAAAATCTCTATGTACTGTTAAGGGAATTGGTGTCCCTACAGCATTAAAACTAATAGAAAAATATGAAAATGGAAAGGATTACTCTGAGGCATACGTTGAATTAGATAAATATGGATTAACTAAACATATGATTGATAAATTGGTTGATTATTTTGGGAGTCCTAATACAGTAATCGCTAAAATTAATGAAAACCCATATTTATTAATTGATGAAGTGGATGGCATAGGATGGGAAACAGCAGACGAGATGGCATTAGAGGGAGGATTAGGAGAATACTCAATCAATCGAATAAAGGCATATATTAAATACTATTTACATGAGGAAGCTAATATTGGCAATACATGGGTAGATATAGACGATTTATTAGATGCAGTTGATGGATCAATTAGTGCTGATTTGCCACAAGAAATTTTATCCGAAGCATTAAAAGAAATGAATGATAAAAATATCATCTGGACTAACGAAGACAAAGACAGAGTAGGTTTAATGAAATATTATAAGTTAGAAAAACATATCGCTGAAGAACTCCATAGATTAAACTCAGTAGAAAATACATTTGGAATTGGTGATTGGGAAACAAAAATTAAAGGTTTAGAAGAAAGGCAAAAATGGGAGTTTACGGATGAGCAAAAAGAAGGTATTCAAGCAATTCTAGAGAATCAAGTTGTAGCAATAATAGGAGGAGCCGGAGTGGGAAAATCGTCTACTGTTGCTGGAATGTTGGAAGTATTTAAAGAAAACTATTCTTTTGCTCAGACAGCTTTATCTGGTAGAGCATCATGTAATTTAAGTGATATCACTGGTGAAGATGGTTACACAATACATAGGTTGCTTGGGTATAATCCTAAAATTGGTTTTGTTTATAATAAAACTAATAAAATGCCTAAAGATATTATAATCTTGGATGAGTGGTCTATGGTAGGAGCAGATATTTACTATAAATTAATTCAAGCTATAGAGTCAGGATCTAAATTAATTATGCTAGGAGATGAGCATCAGTTAGAGGCTATTGGAGTAGGAAATGTTATGTTTGACATGATAGAGAGTGGTTACATTAAAGTAGTAAAATTAACACAAATACACAGACAAGCAGAGAAATCAGCAATAGTAACAGAAAGTATTAAAATAAAAGATAAAAAGCAAATCATTGATAAAACTTTTATTGGTAAAGAAATTAGAGGGGAGTTGCAAGATTTTGAATTAGATATTTATACAAACAAAGATACTACCCCTAAAAGAGTTGTTGCACATTTTAAAGAATTGTTGCCCAAAACAGAAGATATTTTTGATATTCAAGTAATTGTTCCTATGAAGAATAGAGGCAAAGCCAGTGCATATTATCTAAATAATTTACTACAAGACGTTGCTATTGATACCCATGTCAGTACGGGATTATTAGTTGGGGAAGGTTCAAAATATCCTTTTACTATCTTTGTTGGAGACAAAGTTCTAAATAACAAAAATAATTATGAGGCATTAAATGAAAATGGTGATGAAGTCCCTATTTTTAATGGGGATCTAGGTATTGTTGTAGGTATAGATATTGTAAGAAGAACACTAGTTGTTAACTTTAATAATAAAGGCAATATCTACATTCCTAAAGCACACTTGAAGCATATAGCTCTTGGCTATGCGGCGACTTGCCATAAAATGCAGGGCAGCGGAATCAAATATGTAATTGCGGCCTTAGATTACACTCATTATAAGTTGCTCACAAAAGAAATGGTGTACACAATGCAAACTAGAGCAAAAGAATATTGTGTATTATGTGCAGAAAACAAGGCATTAAGATATGCTACCACCCATACTAGTGTATCTACAAAGCAAACACACCTTAAACAATTGCTTAAAAATTATATGATTGCTGACTAACAAAACTAATAAATAATTAATTTGACATATATAACCCAATGTGTTATTATTAATATAAGGAGGTGAGCACAATGTAAACCGCATAAATACTTCAAATCCCAACTTTCACATAAGGAGGTGATACATATTAAAACACTCACAGACAGACATGGAGATAAATGGTTAGAAATATCCAAAGAAAAATTTGAGGCAAACTATACAGATCGTATCAACTATACATACTCAGTATCGCAAGATGATAACAAAATGTACTATTATGAAAAGGAGATAAAAGAAATCTACGATAAAGATTGGTTTCTAAGTCAAAGAGAAAGGAGTGTAGATTAAAGTTTGGCAAACATATCCATGTGCAAGAATCTCAACGACTGTCCCAAAGCAAAGTCGTGTTGGAGAGTATTAGCACCTCCAGAACCAGATGATCAGCAAATATACATTAAATTCCACAATATTTGCCATAATAATTCCCATAAAAGCGATTTTTTATACTATTGGCATGTTGATGTTCCAAATCAAGAATTAGTTGTGAAAGAAGATGATACATAATTGGCAAAATGTTCACTATATTGTATTAAGGAATCTAAGAATTTTATTGTTGGTGAAAAATATAAATGCGTTGGAAAGTCAGGTAAATATGTTGAGGTAGTTGACTCAGAAGGTATTGCTCAGATTATGCCTGATACATATTTTACTAAGAAATAATAATTTAAAAATAAAATATAATGGAGGAATACAATTGCCGATACTATACTCAAATGATTGCCCCAAATGCAAAATATTAAAACTTAAACTTGATAGTAAAAATATTCAATACGAATTATGTTCTGATATAGATATCATGAAGTCTAAAGGATTTCAATCAACTCCAATGTTAGAAGTAAAAGAAACAACAATGAATTATTTAGACGCAATAAATTGGGTAAAGGGGCAACAATAAATGGATATTAAATTAAAATTGAACAAAAATTTCGTAGCTTGCTTAAATAAAATGGAACAAAAATACGGTGATAAGTTTGAACGAATTAATGGGTTTCATAATGAAAATCTAAACTTTAACTCTTTTATTGATAATTTTATAGATAGTAAAAATGTTGCAGATGTTAGTATTGATGCAAATGCTAATAGTAGCACAAAAGATATTAATACACTAAAATCAGACATGACAAAACCTCACCTAAAACTCCTATCATTTAATAAAATTTTCTATGAGATTACTAAAAAATATGGATTAGCTACGGCAGAAGAATGGTTAGAGTCAGAATGGAATGGTGATTATTATTTACATAATGCCACAACCAGTACATACCTTCCATATTGTTATGCTTATGATTTAGATCAAATCGTAGAAAAAGGATTATATTTCATTGATAAATTCAAATCTACTCCTGCAAAACACTTAACAACATATAACGATCATGTATTAGAATTTATTAGTTGGACAGCAAATCGTTCTAGTGGTGCGGTAGGTTTGCCAAGTTACTTGGTATATTCATATTACTATTGGAATAACGATGTCAAGAATGATTTCTTTCTAAAAGATCCTGAATATTATAGGGAACAATGTTTCCAGAAATTCATCTATGACTTAAATCAACCATATTTACGTGTGACTGAATGTGCATTTACTAACATCTCGATTATGGATAAAAATTATCTAGCAGAATTGTTTGGAGCAAGACAATTTCCAGATGGAGAATTTGTAATTGACCATATTGATGAAATTATTGAGCATCAAAAAGTATTTATGGAGGTTATCGCTAAAATCAGAGAGAAATTAATGATGACATTCCCAGTTTTAACATATTCTCTATTATTTCAAGAAGGAAAATTTGTTGATGAAGAGTTTGCTCGATGGTGTAATAAACACAATATGAAATGGTTTGATAGTAATTTTTATGTCGGAAATGATGTCACAACGCTCTCAAATTGTTGTAGATTATTGTCCAATACATCAAAACTCAATGGATTTATTAATAGTATTGGTGGAACTTCATTGTCAGTTGGTAGCGTTCAAGTAAATACTACAAATCTTCGTAGAATTGCATTAGAATCTAATAAAGATCAAGATAAATATATTGAAATCTTATCAAAAAGAACTCATATGAGTATCAAAGTATTGGATGTTGTTAGAAATATTATCAAAAGAAATATTGAGAAAGGACTTCTTCCAAATTATACATATAATCTTGTTAAGATGGAAAATCAATATAATACTCTTGGAATTACTGCAATGTACGAAGCAGTAAGAGATATGGGATTAATTCAAGAAGATGAATTAGGTAGTTTCTCTTATACTGAAGAAGGTTTAGATTTTGCTACAAGAGTCCTAAGAGTCATCAATGAGATTAAAGATGGTTATAAATTCGACTACAGTATTAACATAGAGGCTGTACCAGCAGAGAGGGCGAATTCAATTCTCTGTACTAAGGATAACCTATTATATCCTGAACAAGAAAAAGATTTCCTTTATAGCAATCAATGGATTCCATTAATGGAAAATAGCACAGTTCAGGAAAAGATTAGATTAGGTGCTGTATTAGATAAAGAATGTGGAGGAGGCCAAATCCTTCATGTAAACCTGCAAGGTAAATTTGCAAGTGAAGAGCAATCATGGATTATGTTAAATCACTTAGCAAACTCAGGAATAATTTATTTTGCATATAATGTTCAAATATCTGTGTGCGAAGAAGGACATGGTTTCTTTGGAAATATTTGCCCAACCGAAGGAAAACCAGTCCAAGATGTATTCAGCAGGATTGTGGGTTATTTAGTTCCTACACAGTCATATAGTAAAGAGCGCAAACAAGAATTTGATAAACGTAAATGGTTTTTATTAGATTAAGAGAGGTAATTAAATGCAGATTAAAAATATAATGGATGAGAATTTTCAGGATTATAAAAAAGCATCCATGATGATAGCAACTTGTAAATGTGATTGGAAATGTGCAATGGAAGGAGGGTTTGACGTTTCGGTTTGTCAAAACTCTGAGTTAGCAAATCAGAAAAACATCGAGGTATCTATTAAATCTATTATAAATAGATACCTCGACAATCCCATTACACAAGCAATAGTTATTGGTGGATTAGAACCAATGTTGCAGTTCAATGAAATTTTAGAATTTGTAGATGCTTTTAGATTAATATCTGAAGATGATATAGTTATTTACACTGGTTACTATCCAGAGGAATTAACAGAAGATATCGCTATTTTAAGATTAAGAAATAATATTACTTTCAAGTTTGGAAGATATAAAGAAAATAGTAGCAAGAAATTTGACAATGTGTTAGGTATTTGGTTATCATCAGATAATCAGTTTGGAATGAAAATAAGTTAAATTAAGAAAGAGGTAATATTATGTCAGAACAAATCTTTTTTGCAAAAGTTAAACCAGACGCAATTATTCCATCAAAATTAGAAGAGGATGCAGGATATGATGTGTATGCCAATTTTAAAGAGGAGGATATTATTATTGGGCCACATACGACAAAAATGATTCCAACTGGTATTGCAAGTGCATGTTCTCCTGATTTTTACTTTCAGCTACAAGAGCGTGGAAGTACAGGAACAAAAGGCATCGCTCAAAGATGTGGTGTAATTGATAGTGGATACAGAAAAGAATGGTTTGTGCCATTAACCAATACAACACATAAAACACTATGGATTGATAAGAATGTTGATAAGATTGAAGAAGATGGTAGTAATATCCATTACCCATATTCTAAAGCAATTTGTCAAGTTGTTTTACTTCCAGTGCCAAAAACAGAAGTGATTGAAATGAATTATGAAGACTTAAAAAATATTGCTTCTAGTCGTGGAATGAATTGTTTAGGAAGTTCTAATAAGTAATTAAATAAAGGGGAGTTAATTCTCCCCCAATCCCTCTAGAAAGGAGCAATAAATGCAAATCATAAACTGGGATGAATATTTCATGTCTGTCGCATACATATCATCATTAAGAAGTAAAGATCCAAATACTCAAGTTGGTGCTTGTATAGTAAATCCTAGCAAACATATTGTATCTACGGGATATAATGGTATGCCCAGCCACTGTGATGATTCTAAAATGCCTTGGACAAAAGGCGAAGGATTAAATAATAAACATCTATATGTAGTTCATAGTGAAATTAATGCTTTGCTCCATGCAAAAGTTGATTTGACTGGATGCATTATTTACACAACATTATTTCCCTGTAATGAATGCTCAAAAGCTTTGATTCAATCTGGAATATCTGAAGTTGTATATTTGAGTGACAAATACAAAGATAGAGAACAATTTATTGCTTCTAAATTCATCTTAAATACAGCAGGAGTTAAATACAGACAATTAATTAGTAATACTAATATAGAAATAAAATTAAATATAGAGGAGTGATTAATGCTTTGAAAATATTAGAAAAAATCCATTCTAAAACAGACAATACAATTAAATACATATTTCTAACTCAAGACAAATTAGTAATTGAATTATCATATATAAATAAAAACGATGGCAAAGATATTATTTGTGTTCCTACACAAACATCTTGTAAAATGAAATGTAAATTCTGCCATATTACTGATCATACTGATAAATTAATTAATAGAAATCTAAATTCACAAGAAATTAAAGAGGGAATCGATAACGTATATAATGATTTAGATTTATTATGTAATCCTAAAGTATTATTAATATCTTATATGGGGTGTGGAGAACCACTAATCAATTATAAACAAGTGAAAGAAAGTATGTTGTTATTAAGAGAAGAATATCAAGATATTAAAGTTCCATTAATCAGATTTGCAATAGCAACATCATTACCAGATTTTGCATGGATAAACTTCTTTGAATTAACTAATGAAATACATAAAGAAAAACTTCCAGTAAAAATGCATTTATCTCTACACTATACTATTGATTCATTGAGAAAAGATTGGATGCCTAATTCCTTAATGATTATTCCATCATTAATTGCATTGGAATATTATAAGAAAATTACTAAAAATTCTGTAGAGATTCACTATACTTTAATTGATGGAGTTAATGACACTGAACAAGATGCAATATTATTAAGTCAATTTCTAAAAGATAGAGATATTCCTGTTAAGTTCTTATTTTACAATGAAAAACCTACCATAGAGTTCCATGCTAGTTCAAAAGAGAAATTGAGTTTATTCAAAAGATATTTTGATAAATATAATATCCAACACGAGTATTATATTCCTCCAGGTCTTGATGTGGGAGCTAGTTGTGGTCAGTTTTTAATGGATTATTATCTTAAATATAATATTATTAGAGCAAAATAAAATAAACATTTTATCCTATTTTGAAAGGAGTAAATAAAAATGGCATATTTAGCTTATGGAATGGCATGGGTATCTACAGCTATAGCAACTTCAGTTGGGATTTATTATACAAAAGATGCAGACTGTCTTTGGGCAATGTTAATTCCTGCAATGATTAGTATAAGTTTTGGCAGTAAAGACAAGACAAATAATAAAGTATAGAAATAAAAAGGAGGCATTAAAAATGCAAACATCCTATTACGCAAAATACAAAGGTGATAATGCTGTATCAATTGCATTAAGCAAGCCACAATGGTACACATGTAAGGAATACAAAAAACTTGCTCCAACATGGCAATTATTAAATAAATACAAACAAGATAAAGATGAAGTTTATTATATTGAACATTATTATAAAGATGTATTAGACAAACTTGATCCTCAACAGGTCTATGAAGAATTAGGTGAAAATGCTGTATTGCTCTGTTGGGAGAAGAGTTCTGACTTCTGCCACAGACATCTAGTATCAAAGTGGTTGATGAAAGAATTAGGAATTGAAATTAAAGAATATATTAAGGAGTGAATCTAAATGACAGGAAAAGATAAATTAATAGAACATCTACAATCAGAGCCAAATTCGAAAATTAGTCATCTATTAGGCGTATGTCCTAGAGCAGTAGGATTAAATGAAAATCAACATAATAAATGTATTGCAAGTAATGATACAATGTGTTCTGAATGTTGGAAATTAGCATTGGATGAGGAATTTTAAACCATAAAAATCACCAATGAACAATCATAAATCCAAACACACAGAAAGGAGGTGAAAAATAAAGAAAGGAGAAAAATAAATGGATGGATTAAACGAACTTAAAGAATGGACAATTAAAGAAGTTAATTCTATTAATAAAGATTATCACAATGATTGTGTTCATATGTGGAATAAGGGGTTTAAGAAGGGGTTGTTAGAAGTTTTAGATATGATAAATAAAATTGAAAAGTCAAATATAGAAAGAGGCGAAAAATATTAAAATAAATAAAATAGATTATGAATCAAAAATTGGTGAAGAAAATACAAATTATTATGGTTCAGCCATGAAAATTATTAAATTTACTAATCAAAGAGATATAGCAGTACAATTTGATAATGGTTATATAGTTCAAAAAAACACGATATGACCATTTTTGTAGAGGAGGTATTTCAAATCCATATGACAAAAGTATTTTTAAAATAGGATATATTGGTGAAGGAAATTATAAACCAAGTATAAATGGGAAACTAACTAAACAGTATATACGCTGGCATAAAATGATGCAGAGATGTTATGGTAATGAAAATAGACCAACATATAAAGACGTTTTCGTTTGTGAAGAATGGCATAACTTTCAAAATTTTGCAAAATGGTTTGATGATAATTATTATGAGATTAATGACGAAATGATAGAATTAGACAAAGATATTTTATTTAAAGGAAATAAAATATATAGTCCTGAAACATGTGTATTTGCTCCACAACCAATAAATCTGTTATTTAGACATGCAGACAGGGGAGAGTATCCAATAGGAGTTGAATATGTTAAATTAAAAAATACAAAAAAATGTTATAGAGCTGTATTTTCTCAACTTGATAAATATTATTTAACTCCAGAAGAAGCATTTGAATTTTATAAAGAACACAAAGAAATGTATATAAAAGAAGTTGCGGATAAATATAAAAAATACATACCTAAAAAACTTTATAATGCAATGTATAATTATCAAGTAGAAATTACTGATTAAAGGTATAGGTAAGAAAGGAGATTAAATAAAAATGCTAATAAGAACTGAACAAATTGATGTATCATTCAATTTAAAACTTCAAAAAGACCTACAGGAACATGAAATTATCTGTTCTCATTGTGGAGGCACAGGGCTTCAAGTAGATAATAATCCATTTGGAATCAAAGGTGAAAACAGTAAAATTCATTTCCCATATAAACAACAAACTATTGTTGGATGCAGACATTGTTATAATGGAGTTCAAAGTAAATGTTTACATTGTGGAAAGATATTAGATAGGGGTTCATCTCAATGTACTTGTGAATATGTAAAAGCAGAACAATTAAAAGAAAGACATGATAAAGATTTAGAAACTTGGAATAAAGCAAAGAAAATTTCATTAGAACAAGCAATAAAAGATAATATTATGATTTATATTGATAATTATGATAAATATCTCATGGTTGAAGAATTAGAAGAATGGATAGAAGACAAAGAAAGTGAAGCAGATCAATCAATATGTCGTGAAGAATTAAGAATCTATGGTACACAATCAATTGAATTATCAATGGATGCTTTAGATATTATTGAAAATGCTTGTAGTGACTTACATGAAGACGCAATGGATAATATCTCAGATGAAGATCAAAAAGAGTTACAATTGTTATTAGATCAATGGTGTGAGAAGAATAAACAAGGAACAATTAGTTATTATGCTGATTTTAATGTTGGGATTTTGTTATAATTATAAGGATGTGATTAAAATAAAACTATGGGAATATGTTCTTGCAAATGATAAGGAAGGAGACTTTCTTAAATGGAGAAGTGGAGAAAATGATTTAGGAGATAAATTATTAATTTATGATTATTGTCCTATGTCGTTTGAATGTTTAACTGGCACAGAATTTGAAAAAGCATATAAATTAAAAAGGAGATTGTAAATATCAAGAAGTAAGTCACGAAAATATTCAATTAAGGGATTATGATGATGAAAAACAATTTGAGAAAGATTTTCTTAAAGAATATAAAATTTGTAGTGAATGTTGGAATAGGGAAATAAAGAATAAAACTGACGAAGAATATGAAACATATTTAAAGTTGAAAGAGAAATATGAAAAGCCATTACAATAAGGAGTAGAAACTGGACAAAAACTAGGATTTAAAAATGGTCAAACTGAAGGATATAATATTGGTTTTGAGAAAGAAGAAATTATAGGTTATCAGAAAGCATATGGTGAAATAACTGAATACGTAAATAAAACTAAACAAGAAAATCCAGACAGAATAGAAACAAATGAAGAACTGACTGATTCAATAATGTTATTTTTCAAATCGATAGCAGAAATTGTAGATACAAAATTTTTTATAAATACATGCTTTGATAATTGTGATTCTAATTTTATTAAGAAATATTTGGACTTTATTGATTATGCAGAAAGTAATTTTGAATTGAAAACAACTTATCCAAAGACACATTATCATCTTCCAGAATTAAAGAAGAGTTTCGAGAAGATTTATCAAAATAAATTAGTTGTTGAGGATGCTAAAAAGTTGTTTTAGTACAAAGGAAAGGAGCAAATAAATGATCTCAAACAAAGAAAACTACATTCTACAAGCAATGGATAAATTCAACTACAAATTAGTAGAAGAATTCATGAATGAATACAAACTATCTGAAATAGATACCAGAAGGGGTTTAGCAGAAATATATTATCATAATGAATTTGAAGTTGTTTAATCTATTTAATTTATGTTTAATCTATTATTAAAGGAGGAAATTTAATTTGGATATTCTACTCTACAATTCCAAAAATGAAGTAGTAACCGCATACACATCTAACAATCCTAATTATCAAAATGGTGAGGAAATCACTATCAAAGGAAGCAATAAAAACTATAAAGTTGTTGATATCAATAAATATCATGTTATGGGCAGAGAACAACATATAGTTTTAGAATTGAAGGCGATTAAGTAAAAAGGAGTGATAAACAATTATGGAAAGCAATGATCTTGTTTATTGTTCAAATTGTGTTAATTGGGATTTTGCAAAGAAATACTTAGAATACTTTGGTTGTTGTACTGATTGCTTCAAGTGTCCCTGTGGGTCTTGTTCTTGTATTAATCCTGAAAAGGGAAAGAAGTTTGAAGATAGACCAATGTTTGTAGAAATGAGTAAATGAAATAAGCAATGTAAATATATCTTCTTATTTCATTTATCATAAGTAAAATGAAATAAGAAATAATACAATTAAGGAGTGAGTATATATGCTCGTAAAAATAGGTGATACAATCTATGATTCTACTCAAATTCCTATTCTATTAATTTTAGATCAAGAAGAGAAAGAACTTATTGGCAATATGTCAGAAGATAATCATAAATTCTGTTCATTTCCTGATGATGTCAAAGCTGATGATATTATTGATTTTATGAAAACTGATAAATAAAATTAAATTTAAATAAAATTAAAAGGAGTTTGATAAATATGAGAAATAATGTAAATATATTAAATAAGGAAATTCTAACAAACGAGGAATTAGAGATAAAGCACTATGATCGAATGAAAGGATTCTTGACTGCTGATTTTGAAGGAAGGGACTTTAACGAATGTGATATTATTTTGAGGCAAATTATTAAAGTTGCTTATGAGTTGCTGAATGAGAAAGATGATAGGGTTATAGGTTTTGTTCAGTATTAGGTTTATACATAAAGTAAGAAATAAAATTATATTGACTCTGTGCTGTAATTAATATATAATAATTATATGGATTATAGTACAGAGTTATGAAAGGATGTGAAGAATTTGGCAAGTAAATCTTTATTATCACAAACTAGTAAATCTAAGAAAGTGGATAAGTATAAGGAGACTAGTGAACCAACTAAATTTAAATATATGTATGAGGTAGGAAGTGATGCTATATACAAAGGAATTATTGAAGAATATCGAAATACATTGTGTACTATTACAAAACGAAGTCATAAAAACCAAAACGAATATTATACTATTAAGTTTGCTTTAGACGATTCTGAACTGAAGGATATAAATGGTAATATCTTAAAAAACTTAGAAGATCATGAAACAGAATTAGCACTTGATGAAAACAATGAATTAAGTCAAAATCAAGAAGATGATATTGATTTATCTGATGAAGAAATCAAGGTTATTGCTAACGGGTATATTCCCTATAAGAATAAAAATTCCTGTTTTTCACCTATTGATTTTATTGTTAACAAGAATTGTGATGAGTGTTTATCACATAAGAATCAATGCGTCTATAAGAAGAAATATAAATACGACAAAGTAAAGATTTAATTAAAGAGAGGAAGATATATTTGAGTAAATGCTTATCAGTTGAAAGAATTGGGAAAAGAAATTTAAATACTTATGGTTCAGTCATGGAAATAGTAGAGTATATCAATAAAAATAACATTATAGTTAAATTTGAAGATGGATATAAAAAACTTACTACATATGATAGTTTTATGTCTGGTAAGGTTAAATCTATATATAATAAATCTGTATATAGCATAGGATTCATAGGTGATGGTAAATATAGTCAATCTATAAATGATATTGTTTGTCCTCAATATGTCTCATGGTTAAGTATGTTCAGAAGATGTTATAACCCTAAATTCCATAGAGACAGACCTACATATACTGGCTGTACCGTCTGTGATGAATGGCATAATTATCAGAATTTTGCCAAGTGGTTTGATGAAAATTATTATGAAGCAAATAATGATGTTATGTGTTTAGATAAGGATATTTTACATAAAGGCAATAAACTATATTCTCCAGAAAATTGTGTATTCGTACCAAATACTATAAACGTTTTATTTGTAAAGAGTGATTCTACTCGTGGTGAATTACCAATTGGAGTAAGTTTCTGTAAGAAAGGTAACAAATATAGATCAGATTGTACCGTCCAAAATAAACAAAAGTCATTAGGCAAATTTAATACAAAAGAAGAAGCTTTTAATACATATAAAAAATTTAAAGAAAAACATATCAAACAAATTGCAGACCAGTATAAGAATTTAATACCACAAAAATTATATGATGCAATGTATAAGTATGAAGTAGAAATTACTGATTGACAAATACCAAATAAATTTATAGGAGGATTAATTGAAATGATAAAAGTATTAAATTATACACAAAGCCCTTTAACTTTAATGGGAGCATGCGCGAGTGCATGTTGGGGTAGTACACCGTCTCCGCAGATTGGGATTGATTGTATAGAAAGTTCACATAATCGCGTCTTAGAGTACGCAGATGTCACTTTACAAATAAGTGGATATTCAGCAAGGGCTATCCGTGAAATTTATACTCATATATCAGGAACATCAAGACTTCAAGCCAGTACAAGATATATTAAATATGGAGAATTTAACTATATTATTCCACAATCTATTACAAAAAATAATTTAGCATTAGAAATATATCAAAATATCATGTCAAATATTATGGATGCTTATAAAAAATTAGAAGACTTGGGTATTCCAAAGGAAGATATTGCTAATATTTTACCATTAGGAATGGAAAGTAAAATGGTTTTAAAAATCAACGCAAGAGCAATTTTACATATGGTAGAAGTTAGGGAATGTAATAGAGCATATTGGGAATTTAGAAAATTTATTAAGGAGTTAAAAAGTATTGTTAGCGATTTAGATAGTGAATGGGAGAAAATTATAAGCTATGCAAAAGTAAAATGTGAAGTATTAGGATATTGTAATGAAAAAAATAGTTGTGGGAGGTTTACAAATGAAAAATAAAATTTTAGAAGGTAAAATGCAAGACTCAGGAGAAAGACAACAATTTGGATCTGGGGCTGTAAGAGATACAACTACAGGGAAAGGACGTTTTGACCTCCTCTCCCCCGAATTACTATTTAGATTAGCAAAATGGTCAGAACTTGGAGCAGTTAAATATAGTGATAGGAACTGGGAGAAGGGAATCCCTATTTCTAGATGCTGTGATAGTGCTTTAAGGCATTTAGTTAAGTATCTTGATGGTTGGACTGATGAAGATCATTTAGCAGCCGTAGCGTGGAATTGTATGGCTATGATGCACTTTGAAAAACACAATCCTGAATTACAAGATATACCTGCATGGGTAAATAAACATGAGTAAACAGAATTTATTTCTAGATTGTGATAATTCACTCACAGCAAGCACTAGAAGTTTCTGCGAATCTTACAACATTCTATATAAATATCATAAAGATTTTACTCCTGCAAATTGGGAACTAGTCAATATATGGAATATGCAAGATCAATGTACCATACTTAAATCTCACTTAGATGTATTAGAAATATTTGAAACTCCTATATTCTTTAAATTACTAAAACTCATAAATAATAATACATATGAAATTGTAAGAGAATTAAATGAAAAATATCAGATAATTATAGCTAGTATAGGAACTCCTATGAATCTATCTCTTAAATCGCTATATTTGCAAGAAACTTTACCATTTATTAAGGATTATATTCTCATGTACAATGATGGAATAAAAATGAGTAAAGAAATTATTCAAATGAATTATCCTGATTCTATATTTATAGATGATGTTACTACTAATTTGGATTCGTCTAATGCTGTAAATAAATATATTTTTGGGAAAGAATATCCTTGGAGTCAGACTAATGATTATCATAGATTATGGAATTGGACAGATATTGCAAATAAATTATTGTAAATAGTAAAATAAAACTAAAAAATATTAAAAGGAAAAAATAAATGAATTATTGTGAAAACATAAAATGTCAAAGAATTTCATCATGTGACTATCCCTGTGAACCATATACAGATTACATAATTAATTTATCATTGAAGAAAGGAAACATAGAAAATAAAAAGGAGAATGAAATAATGGATTATAATATTGAAAATTTTATGGAATTTAGCGTTGGAGATCCAGAATATTTACAAATTTGCAATGGTTTAATTTCTCCAATTCAAGCAATAGATTTTAATAAATTCCTACAATATATGATTGAAAAGAATGAAGAATTTGCTAAAGATTATGGGTTATGTGAAACTTGCCATTGTGAATTAGAAGAAATTAAGGAGTCAAGAGGGGAACACTTTGGTAGAGAAAGTTTTGAGAGAATAATGATTTGTACTCGTTGTGGAGAATAATACATAAATTAGAAATAAAGAAAGAAGGAATTAACAATGGCAAAGATTAAACAAATCGGTGGAAGTCCTAAAGAAATAGTTCACGATGCAAAAGATGTCTTAATATGGCTCAATTGTTTAGAAAATAAATCACATCCTGCCTATATGACCACACCTTATGATTTTACAGAAAATAATCAAAGATGCCCATTATGTGAAGGAAGAGAGCCTATTACTGCATATGTCATTAGATATTATGTGGGTAAGAAGGTAAAAGAATGTCAAAATATCAAATTCAAAGTAATCAAAGGTGCTGTAACAACTCTTGATGAAGCAAAATCAGAAGTAGTTGATATTTTTAATCATATCATCAAGAAAAACTGTAATAATGTTATTGCTCCAACTTGTCATTGTGGTTGTGGTATGGTAGCAACGGATGGAAATGTTGAGATAGTTGGTAGAAAACAGGGATTATTCGATAAGGGTGAGTTTATTATTGATATAATTAAGGTTTAACTATAATGATAAAATCTCTAAATATTTTCACAAACCACAATAACCTCACTAATTCCACTATTTTTATCCAAACAAGTAACAATCATACTAAGATATTTACCTTCTATCCAATCCACAGCAAATTGACTTAAACAATTAAGTATTAACTTTGTCTCCTGTATTTCTGGTCTGATGGGTAATATCCAAGCAGATAAAGAAGCAGGAGATAATTTCATTTTCAAGTTATCCACAACATCTTTCCACACGCGATTATTAATAAGATACGTATTATCTCTGTAAGTAGTCTCTGGTAATGCTTGCACTATTTCGCTAGTTGCATTGCATATTTGCGGAGATGCATTTCCGTTTTCCGAGAATGCAATTATACCTTCAACCCCATATTCTATGCTATTATTGTTTTCCGGCTGTGCAATCTCACATTCTGAAGATGCATTTCCGTTTAATGAGATTTGCATTTCCACATTCCGAGATTGCTTTCTCTTGTGGATAACCTCCATGAGAGTTTCAAAATCAATTGGACTAGAATATCCATCTAAGACATAATTATGTTCTAGTAAATCAAGTTGAATTGCTAAAATGTTCACACGATATTGTATAGTCCTATCTCTACGATCAAGAGGATTGGTTCTCTCAGATAAAAAACCTTTTTCTACTAATACCTTAATATGTGTACGCATTGCAGTATGCTTTAATCTAAGTAAAGTTTCTTCAGATAATTGTTCTGAACTCTTGTATATCCAACCATTCTTCAATTCAGCAACATATTCATATCCATATCTTTCTGCCTGAGATTTTTCTTCTAAAACAAATTGATCATAATCCTTAGTCCTTTCTGACCAGTAAATAAATTGCTGAAGAATAACGGCCTTAATGTAATCACCTGTAATTTCAACTAATTCTTCTTTAATTGGTACACGTTTTAACTTCTTTGGGTCTTTAATGATACTCATAATAAAAACCTTCTCTCTATGTTTTGCCAACAACAAAAACACACTAGACAGAAGGTTTTCTTTTTGCTATAATAAAAATACAAATGAAAACAACCTCTGCTGTGGCTCCTTGAAGTGCTAGTTTGGTCGCGAACACTTCAAGGAGTTTTTGCCATTATTCTTTTGCTAAAAATTAACATTAATATGGATTGGACATGTTAATACATTATACTACAAATCGACAAGGCTGTGTATAAGTTTCTAAAATTTCTAGAAAGTTTCTTATACACATGTGGATAAGTTATTGGGTCTGATAATATAAGAGAAAAAATAAGCACTATCCAGTTAATTTTGGATAGTGCTTTTATAAATTTACATATTCAATGAAATAATTACTCAGACATGAGATTGTTCATAGTTTTGAGAAAAATACTATCTTTCTTTTTATCAGAGGTCACAGTAGTTTCCTCAACCAGTTCAATCTCATTCACAATAACTTCATTTTTCTTTCTCGTTTTTCTTGGAACATTTACACTATTTACAGAAACCTTAATATTTCCAGACACAATGTTGTCTGTGATTTTTTCATTAAATTCATCTAGTTTAAGTTTCTTAGGATAATAATCCATATAAAATTTCAAACAAGTTTTAACCAACTGTGAATTAGAAATTCCTTGCTCTTCAATTTGATTTACATAATCAATTAAAATTGTATCATTTTTTGAACTAAGATTTGTGCCTACATATTTTCTCAAACTACCCATGGTTACTCATCCAAATCCCAATATTGTTTACCACCATCAAGATATGCTAAAGCATTAGTTAATTGAGGATTTTCACTAGATAATTTTGCTGTATTATCTAGTTTAATATTAAGATAAGGCAACAATACTTCCGCAGGCCCACCCATAACACATGTTTCTAATGCCTGTTGTAAATCAAATGTTTGCCCTAAAGAAGAAATTACATTATCGATATAATCTATAAGAATTTCATCTTTTGTCCTTTGTAAGTCATAACTCTGTTTTCGCAATGTAATTTCTGATCGTTTAAGATATTGCAATAATTCATGAGGTTTAAACTTAGTTCCATTTTTAGAATTAAAAGTCGTTGTCATTTGTTCTAATATTTGATCAAAACCAAATTGAGTATAGCTAACTTTTGAATCCAAAATTACTTCAGTATTTTCAGGGTTAATATCGTCACCTTTACGCCATAATGAAGCATCTAAAGTCCCACCACCAAAATCTAAAACTAATAGGGGATAGTCAAATTTTTCTTTTTGAGAATCAGTTATCCCAGATTGAATGTAACAAATAGAATCAGTGATTTCAATATTAATATTACCTCTGCTATCACCGACATTAATTGTTTGTGCCCCCATAGTTTTTAACTTTTCAAGATACGCATTTGCATGTTGTTTATAGTACCCTGCCGGAGTACCAACAACTAGTTTTACTTTAATATCTTTACAATTTGGAAAACTTAATGCAATAGCAGTTAATGTACACAAATCAAAATGTGTCGTAGCGTACTTATCAGGATTGGTGTATGTTTTACCTTCTGGATCGCCTACAAGATGACTTAAACCATCTTTTTTAACTAGATGAGTATTGCTTTTGAGTAATCCATCACCCTCAGTATTGAACTTAATTCTTGCTCTCAATACTATCCCTTTGCTAGTTTTGTAGTATGAATTTCCTGCATCAAGCCCTAAAATTACCTCTTCATTCATTTCATTCATTATAAATGCCTCCTTAAATGATATTCCAATATAATGTAGTTTATCATTGATTGTAGACCTTTGCAAGTATACGATTGTATGTAAATATATCTACAGTTGTAAGTATATATACTTGTCTACAATTGTAGGTTTGTTAATGTGGACAAACATATTTACTTTTTAAGACAAATATATTTGTATTAGTATGTCTACTTTTTAATTAGAAGAATATTATGTAATTATTTTTTGAAAATCAGGACAAAGTAATGCTAGAGGATGAGGAAAGTTATTATATATAGTTAGATGTTTGATGATTAATTTTTAGTCTTGAGAAATCAGGGCTTTTTCTTTTGGTATATTACTTTTAATAAGTATACCTTGGTATACTCGTATACTTTTTGTATACCCATACTTGAAATGTATATTTATCTTTTCTTTGGAGATATTAAACTTATGATAATTTCCAAAGGAGTTGAATAGTTATGGCATTGATAGGAGTTATTTTTATTGTTTCTGGATCATCATTAGTAATTGCGTGTTC
>Ga0209728_1000641_pt1 | contig 25987 bp, 26 predicted proteins | sample RifGroD1_FD_183997 | JGI IMG/M metagenome (GOLD analysis project Ga0209728, IMG submission 183997) | Groundwater microbial communities from Rifle, Colorado, USA - Groundwater D1 (SPAdes) (version 2) | ecosystem: Environmental > Aquatic > Deep subsurface > Groundwater | place: Rifle, Colorado... | reverse complement strand
AAAATATCTGTGGCACTGTCAATGTTATCCAAATAGAATTTTATCAGTTGGTTAAATTAAAAGTGGATAACTCAATTGACTAGCGTAATGTAGGGTATATAATTTAAGCACAATTGAATACAAGCAAGAGGCACCTGCTTTTGAGGTGTCTTTTTTTATGAAAAAACTACTTTGCCAATTTGGGGCCAAAAATCCTAATTGTGAAATAACTCTAAAAGATTCAGACGAACGATACCGGATTCACGGAAACATCTGTCCTAAATGTATTTCATTCATTTCAAGCCACCGAGGAAGAAACAAACCATTTGATTTTGAGGAATTTATTTTTGACGTAGAATTTAATCTTTTGAAAAATGGATAAGTCATCAAAAATAGCTCTGGTAATGTGGACATTGATTCCGGTTATTTTAATCGCCAGTATTTGGTATTTGATGACTGATGGTTCTGAGTTAAAACCCGCGCCAGAATCAAAGATTGAATTTCCTCAACCCGTTTATACTCCGCCAGCTTTTAACGGTAGCGGGGATAAGGGGTAGGATTGGTAAGTTTATTATTTATTAAAAAAATATGGCAAGAAAAACTGAGACTAAATTGCACGGTGATGCTCGTAAAGTAATTCTTCGTGGTGTGAATGCTATTAGCGACCCAGTTCGTGTAACACTTGGGCCGGAGGGAGCCGGAGTTCTTTTAGACCGTTCATTCAACCGTGGTTCAAGAATAACCAATGATGGTGTTACAGTTGCAAAAAACATTCAACCTAAAGGCGAGTTTGAGAATCTCGTAGCAACCGCTTTCAAAGAAGGCGCGAGTAAAACAGGTGAAAAGGTAGGTGATGGCACTACGTCAACGATAGTAATTTCCGCTAAACTTATCAATGACGCTTTATCAAAAGTAAGTGATACAAGTGTTCAAATTACGGGGCTTGATTCACAAAACACGGGTGTAAATTCACTTCGCAAACATATCATTGCGGCGGTTCCTAAAATCAAAGAAGCAATCAAGGAAAAAACCAAAAAGATAAAGACAATTAAGGAGTTAGAAGATGTAATTGACGTTTCTTTGGCTGGTAATCGCGAAGTGGCCAAGACACTTTCCGAGATGATTTGGAAGACTGGAACTGAAGGATTTATTTCCCTTACAGACGGATTCAAAGGTGGATTAGAGACTGAAGTGATTGAGGGTGCTAGATTCCCAATGAAGATAGCTGCGCCGGTATTTCTTAATCACGCTGACCGTTATGAAATGGTTGCCGAAGACATTGAAGTTTTGGTAACAAATTACAAAATTGACACGCTCGTTGATTTTGCTTCTTTTTGGAATACATTAAACCCCGGACAAATGAAAGTGAGTAAGTTGATTGTCTTTGCGCCGAATTTCTCTGATGAAGTCTTAATCCAAATGGTGAAGTTAATTGCCCCGCAACCAATCCCCGGTGGTGGCACAAGACCTTCTGGAATACAGATTTTCCCAATTAAATGTCCGTCTTTAGGTTCTGAAGACTTAACGCCTCATAATTTCCAAGACCTTGCTGATTTTTGTGATGCTAAATTTATTGATAAAAACAAAGGAGACAAACTAAAAGATATTAAAAGTTTTGATTTGGGATTTGTAGAAAAATGCACTGTGAAAAGTGTTGAAGATAGGGAAGACGCCGTCTTGCTCGGTGGTAGGGGTGCTAAAGGCGAAAAGACCAAAAAGCGAATTGCTGATTTGAAATCCCGATTGGAGCTTACTAAAATGCCGGAACATAAAGCTCTTATCCAAAAAAGAATTGCGTCAATGGCCTCTGCTGGTGGCCTAATACGAGTAGGAGCCGCAACGGAAGCCGAAGCATTACCGCTTAAACACAAGATTGAAGACGCTGTATTTGCAGGCCAAGCGGCACTGAAATATGGATATGTAAAAGGTGGAGGTCTTTGCTTAAAGGAGATAGCAAATGAATTATTCAAAGATGACTTACTTATTTACGACGCTCTTTGCTCTCCTTACAATCAGATTCAAGAAAATTGCGGGACTGAATTGAAAATAGGTAAGGAAATTATTGACCCTGCTCGTGTGGTAGAATTGGAGGTGGAACACGGCTTTGGAGTTGCTGCTAATATCATTACCATAAAGGCGATAGTTCCTGAATTTGACGAACACGACCCTCGTATGGGGTATGAAGTGATTGCTAATGCTCTTGACCGTTACACGCTTTATTGGGCAAAGGATAAGGGAATGGTAAAGTCCGGAATTGACGAAGGCACGGCCGAAGCTTTACAAAAACGGGAAGCCGCTATGGCAAAAGAAAATGACTAAATATGAACATATTGTTTTGGGATATAATAATAAATACTACAAATGTGTAGACGAGGAAAAAGGAATCTATAAAAGACTTACCATTTTAGAAAGAATCAAGTTTTTTCTTAGCCCTGAAATTGACCCACAAAAATCATTAAAAAAAGTGGCTGACTAATAGTTTGATTTATGATATAATTCTCAATTATAAATAATTAAACAATAAAATGGCGGCTAGCAGAATGTCAAAGGCAATAATTTACGCCAAAAAAGGTATTCACCCAATGATTGCAAGAATGGCGAAAGGTATTTCTTCAATGAAAAAGAAATACGATGCCGCATTTACCGCAGGTGAACAGAGACGCCCGAATGTAATGAAACTTAAAGCGATGATGAAAGACGGTTATAGGCCGTAAAAAATATGGGAAGTTTTGAACGAGACAATTTCCAGTGTGTATTTGGAGGTAAAGAACACAGTAATGATTTGAGAGCAGACCATATCAAACCCTTTGCTCTTTATCCCGAATTAAGATTTGAAATTGATAACGGAAGAACATTATGTGAAAGTTGTCATAGAAAAACTGATACTTTTGGTTCAAAAACAAAATCATGAAAATAACTATAAAGAAATTCATAAAATAAAAAGAGATGGGAAGACCAACTAAAAAAGCAGTTAAACTATAAAATGGCTAAAGGAGTATCAAAAAAACTAATAGAAAATCCCATTGCCTACACTATTGAAGATAAAGTTTTTGGCAAACTTGACGTGCTTAATACAGAAAATGCTTGGTGGAAGGAAAGGGCAAAAGTTGAGAATTTAATTGCCGTGTGTAAAATTGACGCTTCTGTTGAAGAATGTTGTAGTTATGCAGGTATTTCCAATGACCAATATAAATATTTTTACGAGAAGCATCCTTACTTTTCCACTATAAAAGAGCTTTGTAATCAGTTACCAAATATTAAAGCCCGTCAAACCGCTGTTACAAAGCTTGGTGAAAGCTACCAAAATGCTATGGACTATCTCAAGAGAAAAAAGAAGTTGGAGTTTGGGGATTCTGCTGATATTACAAGTGGTCACGAACCAATAAACTTTGGATGGTTAAAGAAATAATAATTCCATATAGTCCTCGTGATTATTTTATTCCTTTTCACGAATCTAAAAAACGTTGGGCAGTAATTGTCGCTCACAGGCGTTCAGGTAAATCAACTGCTTGTTTCAATCATTTACAAAGAGATGCTTTGACTGTAAAGGAATCGCGCTATGCTTTTATTCTCCCGACATATAAACAAGCCAAGAATGTGATTTGGGATTTAGCAAAGTTTTATTCTAACGTAATTCCTAATGTTGAATACAATGAAGCGGAACTCACTATCAAATATCCCAACGGTAGCCGTATTACATTATACGGCGCGGATAATCCAGACTCCCTCCGTGGTATCGGACTTTGGGGTGTGGTCTTTGATGAATACAGCCAACAACCTTCCAATATCTTTTCTGAAATTATTAGACCAGCCCTTGCCGACCACACGGGTTACGCCATCTGGATTGGGACGCCAAAAGGTAAAAACTCGTTCTGGAAAATTTTCCAGGGTTATGACGAAGAAGGTAACAAAATAGAGAACTTTGACAAAGATTGGTATGTTTCGCACTTAACTGTAAGTGATACCAAAATAATTTCAGACGCTGAACTGGTCGACGCAAGGCAGACAATGACTGCTGACGAGTATGAGCAAGAGTTTATGTGTTCTTTTGAAGCGGCGATTAAGGGTGCTTATTACTCAAAGGAAATGCTAAAAGCTCGCCAAGACAAGCGAATTACAAATGTTCCTTATGATAAAGCATTACCGATTGACACTTGGTGGGATTTGGGAATCGGGGACGCGACAGCAATTTTGTTTATGCAAAATGATGGAGTTAATTGGAGATTGATTGATTCATATCAAGCCACAGGTGAAGGACTTTCCCATTATGTAACTGTTTTACAAGAGCGAGCGAATAAAAATGGTTATGTTTACCGGTATCATTACGCACCCCACGATATTGAAGTGAGAGAATTAGGAAGTGGAAAATCAAGAATTGAATTTGCTTCCGAACTTGGAATTAAGTTCTTGGTTGCGCCAAATTTAAGTATTGAGGACGGAATAAACGCCGCAAGATTAAGGTTTAGCACTCTGTGGATTGATGAGGAAAATAACCAAGAATTTATACACTGCATTTTACTTTATCGTAAGGAATGGGACGACAAGAAGGGAGAGTTTAGGAGTAAACCTTTGCACGATTTTACTTCACACTTTGCTGATGCTTTAAGATATTGGGCGGTAACAAAGTTAAAAAGTGGTGATGGTGTTTCAGTATTTATTCCTCAATGGAAAGGATATAATAAGAACTAATGGTAAAACCTAAAATCAAACCAATCGGAGAAGCACCCAATCTCCAAATACTTAAGGACACTTTTGGTGTTTCAGAACAGGACACAATAATTAGTTATGGCGATGCCGTTTATTGCCCTGCAGATGGAATGTCCAGTGATTTACTTGTCCACGAATTAAAACATTGTGAACGACAAGGGTGGACAGAAAACTCCGCTCGCCGGTGGTGGGAGAGATATATGGAATCCAAAGACTTTAGATTGGAGGAGGAGCGAATTGCTTATCAAGCGCAATACAATTTCTGCAAAACAGTTTATAGTGATAGAAATAAGTTAAACGCAATTCGTATTGCTTTGGCAAAAGAACTTGCTTCTCCCCGTTATGGCAATCTTGTAACACAAAGTGAAGCGTTAGAACTAATACAAAAATAATGCTTGACTTTTGTTTTTATGGTATAATGGTTTAGTTAGTTACAATTCAATATCAAAAAGTGCTGTCCGGCGAAACACTTAAAACTTTGTCGGTAAAATAAACAACTTCATTTTAGGAATTAGTGCGAAAGCTGGGAAAACAAGTTTAGCGTTTCTTGCCCAGCCATCTGACTAATTCCGAATCTGATTAAGAAGCGGTATCCTAATTAGGTAAACGAGCTTCAAAGATATTGTTACAGATTGTTGCCAGCGTTCTGGCAGGCAAATTACTTCTTTCAGAGGTAAAAAACGCTTGCTTGTCAGAACGTTGATAAGAATTTATAACAACAAAAAATAAAAACATTTTCGTGATAAGCGACTATCTTGACAAAAAGTCTATCTCTCTCTACCAACCTTCCGGCCCAGAGCAGGAGTTAATTAAATATGCTCAAGAGAATTATGAGATTGGAAACCAAGTTCTAACGCAAGCTTATCCCGAACTTAATAATCGCTCCCTAAAAGACGATGAGCAAAACGGTAAGAAGATTTGGAATGCTTATGTGGATGAATCTTCAACCGACCCCAAAGAAGCGTGGAAATGGAAAGGCACGCGCTCTGAAGCCCGCAAACGTGGTGTCGCAATGCACGCTCAACTTACTGCGGGTTTTCTTTATGCCGGAATCTCCGCACAGGATGATGATAACAAAGAGGATAGAGCGGCTGGAGACTTTATGCGAGGACTTGTGGAGTGGTTGGCGGAGAACTCTGATTACGGTTCTTCGTTTATTCAAGTATCAATGGCAATGATGATGAACCCCGTTACATATCTCGGCGCAGAATGGGCGGAAGTAATGCAGAATATTAAGGAAAAGACTGAAAAGGGTTACAGAACGAAAGAGGTGTTGGACGAAGAGCTTTCCGGCTTTCGCGCCCCTGTTTATGGTGCAACCGATGTGATGATAACCAATGCCTATTTATCTCCTTTCAATTTTCAAAGACAGAATTGCATTATTAAAAACAAATATCTTGACTATTCGGATGCCAAAAAGAAATATGGCAAACATCCTAACTGGGACTATGTGCAAAAAGGCAACACTGCAGTATTCAATGGCGAAGACGGTTTATTCTACGATGTATTTGATTCCGAAAATCCCAATTATGTAAAAGAAACTATATTTAGTTGGCGTGCAGATGACACGGAGATTCCGTATCTCGGAGGAGTGTATATGGGTTCGGAGAATACTGAGTGGAATCCTGTTAAACACAGGGACTTAAAGAATCAACCAAAATACAATATCGTTCCATTTGGCTATTCTTTAATCTCCGAACACTTTGCTTTCTATAAATCTCTAATGAATACGCTTCAATGGGAAGATTCTTTCTATGATGAGTTCTCAAGAAATGTGTTGAACAGGGAAATAATTGATTTGTTGCCTCCTACAGTTTCAACGGGTGATGAGGATAATGCCGTAAACACTTCGGTAATCTTCCCCGGCGCGCATATAAGCGCAAAGAGCAAAGATTTTGATGTTCGCGCCATTCTTCCTCCTAAAACTGGCAACGCTTACGCCGCGCTTTCTGAAATTAAGAAATCAATTGAAGACTCGTCAATTTCCGATACTCAATCTGGACAGTTGCCTGAAGCGTCTCAAAAAGCTACGGCAATCGTGCAGTCTACGCAATCCAGCAGAACTATAATCAAAGGCACTGGGAAAGTATTGGGACAGTCAATTACTGCTTATACTCGTTTGATGGTTGATATTGCTGTTCGCAATCTTTCTATTCCGCAAATAACTGAAATTACAGGTGGTGGAATGAAAGAAAAGTATCGCCAGTTTGTTTTGCCTAATCGTATGACTAAAGGTAAAAGAATGGGGAAGGTGTTGAGATTCCAAGAAGGTTTTGTGGGAACTGAAATGACTGATAAGGAGAAGGACAATTACGCTTTGAAACTAGCCGAAGAATCAGGTTACCCCGAACAGAAGTCGGATATTATTGAAATGAATCCCGAAATGGCCGCACGAATGAAATATCTTATTTCTTTTGACCCTGAAGAAATGTTCATTCAAAACCAACAGCAAATGCAGATTATGTTGCAGAATATGTATGGACAACTTAGAGCTGATCCATTGATTGACGCTGAAGCATTCCTTCGTGAGTATATGTATGCTTTCTTTAGAAGTAAGGGTGATGACTTTGTCCTTAAAACTCCTCCTATGCAAAATCCTGCAATACAAGGGGCTAATCCCGCTTTGCCTGCTAAAATGCCTTCGCCTGTTGCCACACCACTAGGAGTTTAGGTATAATTGGTCGTAATTATTAGACAACTATTAAACAAAAAACAATGGACGCAGAAATTAAATCATTTACAGATAAAGTGCTAGCCGATACGGGATTTTTTATGGTCAATCCGGTTAAGGTTACTCGTGCTGTTTTTGGACTTGATACATCAAGCGGTAAAGTTGGCGGTGTCGGCGAGAATGCGGATTCCAAAACTATTCTTGCTGAATACGACAAGCTTGGTGGTTACATCACAAAAAATGCTTACAAAGTAAAACCTCGGACTTTCTTTGATATTAAGGCCGCAAGACGCAATCAATTGGTTGTGATTGAAAAACCCGTTATCACTTTGCTTATTAAAGTAAATGGAGTTGTTGTAGAACAAGTTGAAGGTGAACCTGAAACTTTGGAAGTTCAAATCGCAAAGAAGCAAATCACAGAAGAGGTAAAAGAAAAAAAGGTCAAGAAAGGTAAAAAAGTAAAAGATGAAGAATAGTCTCGCAAAACTTGCCTTGTGGTGTCTGCTCAAAGCAGATGAGAATACCAAGAAGATAATTCTGCAAGAGGCGATTAAGAAGTTATTTTGCACGATTGACGCTGACGATGTTCTCAAAGAAAATCTTGACGGCACTATAAACTTTGACGGCAAAATACTTGATTCGTCTTTTCGCAAGGAATTAAGGACTCAAGCCGAAACGATTGATAAGATGTTTTTGTGGAAGATTCTACGCAAGGATATTGAGTATCAGCTCCGTAGGAAAATGTTTGAGGAAGCCAGAGTTGATGGAGATATGGTTTGGGGACAACTTACAACTTGGCTCTACGATGTTATGAAAACAAGGATTGATAGATTTAGAAAGTAATTATTAGTTAATTGTAAATCTATGGCCGAAGAAGAAAAGGCGGTGGAAGAAACAACAGAGGATACAACTCCGACTGTTGAGTAATTTGTAAATTTATTAACGCAGTGGGCAAGCACTGGTTGGGCGACTGGATTGGTTGCCTCTTGACTTGCCTCAGGAGACAACCTATTAAGCCGCTCAATGCGGTTTTTTGTCGCTTGGAGTAATTCCAAGTAGTTACAAGGTCTAAACTTGATGGCTTTTGATAGAGCCTTAAATCTATGGAAATAGAAAAAAAGGTAGAGGAATCTACCGAAGAAACCAAAGTGGAGGGTGAAACCGAAACAGAGGAAAGTTCTTCACAAAACGATACGGAATTAGATGAAGCTATTAAGGAGGAAAAGACCAAAGCTAAAGCTGAGGAACGCTTTGAGGAAAAAAAGAGGGAGCAAGCCGAAGAAGATGATTCTGAGGAAAAACCTCTTACTCGTAAGGAAATGGCTAAACTGCTTGCTGACCGTGATAGCCAAACACGGAAGGAACTTCTTGAGGAAAAAGCTATTGACTATGCAAAGTCATTAACTGAATCTCCGAAAGAAGCAGAGTTAATCCTCGCTGTCTGGAGAAACCCCAATAGACGATTTGCTGGGGGATTGAAAGAACAGTTAGAGGAAGCTCAAGCAATTGCTACTTCAAAGAGACTTAAAGCTAAAAACGAAGAATTGAAACGCGCTCTTTTAAGCAAAGATTCTACTCTCACAACAGGTGAGAATGGCCAAAAGAAGCCTGAAACTACTATTCCTAAATTGAACTCAGTGGATAAAACTGTTGTTCAGGGAATGGTTTGGGACAATTCTAAACAGGCCTACAGAAAAACTATTGCAGGAGGACGCAAACTATTCTTTGTTTCAAAAGACTTACGCAAGCGTTGGACTGAAGACGCTCCAAAGAAATAGTATCTAAAACAGTATCGTTACTTATTAGTAACATACTGACAATGAGTTCAACAAGAATTGATATTTCAGTAATTGGTTCATCGGTTGTTCAAAAACATCGTGTCGCCGCAAGCGCTACGAGATTTTATGTTGGAGAGCCGATTAACTTTGCTGGAACATATACGTCCGGTGTAGCGAGCGTCAATACTGTCGTGGTTCTTACTGATGGAAAGCCGGTAATCGGAACCGATTCCTTTGTGGGTGTAGCTTCACAGGACGCGCCTGTAGGCACTGACACCACCGTTGATGCGGATTGGGTAGATGTGATTGAGGTTATCCCGAACTTTACTCGTATGCGTTCAAAGGCGAAAACCACAGCCAACTGTGATTCGCTTTCTGAACTCGTTGCGTTGCTTTGGGATTTGGTATTGTTTGATTTGACGTCAACTGTTTATACGATTGATGAAACTGCGGCGGCCGATACTTCGGGACTTACGATAAAAGGTGGAATCTATGAACAGGGAATGATTGATGTAACGGTAGATCCTAGAGCGATGCGTGCAGATATTAGCTAATCCTCAATAATATGAGTTCAAATACAATAGATATTGATGTGATTGGCGTATCAGCAGTTGCGCGACATCGGGTTGCGGCTTCGGCCACAAGATTTTATCCGGGCGAGCCGGTAAACCTTGCGGCTATGACCTATGCTTCTGGTGCTTCCGATGTGAACACAATCACACAAGCGGCTGATGCAACTCCTGTGATTATTGCCGATTCTGACGGTGATGATGCTCAATTCGTGGGTATTGCCGCACAAAGAGCAGAAGTTAATAACGCAGGAACTGTAATAGCCAGTTATGCGGATGTTACAGAGATAATCCCCGAATTTACTCGTCTTCGCGGTAAGGGAACCACTTTTGCAAGTGTAGATACGCTTTCAGAATTGATTGCTTATCTTTGGGATTACACTCTTTGGAATTTAGCGTCAGGGCTTTTCACTATTGATACTTCAACTGACCCTGTTGATACTTCGGGACTTAGAATCCGAGGTGGAGATTATGAAAGGGGTTTGCTTGATGTAACTGTAGATGCAAGAGCTATGAGAGTAGATATTACTTAAATTTATTAGTTTAACAAATTACTTAAATGGGATTATTAACTGGCGGATTTACAGCAAATTTGTCTCCCGATGCTTGCCAAACATCAATTGATGAAGCGTTGTATGAAGCCGTAGAACGACCTCTTTCCCCGTCTTATGTAGGCGTAGACAGTCCGATATTTTTCCGAACATCGCCGATTGACACGATTGCCTATATCTATGACGAGGATTCAAATGTCGGTGGCTTCTTGGAGACTTCAGAACAGGAGGAAATTAAGTCTGAAAATACTTTTATCGGCAACCAAAAGACCGTCCGCGTCAAAAAGTGGATGAAGTCTATTCCGGTTTCCGTAGAAGCGTTTAAGACTGACCAAGTTGGAAAGAGAGAGCAAATTGGCTCGCAGATTGGAACTCGTATGAGGATTACCAAAGACCGAACTGCTATCGTGCGTGTTTATGGCGATGCGGCAGACGGCACTTACTTCACGACCCCCGACGGCGATGCTTTGGCTTCAGCTTCTCACACAGCCCTTAAAAATGGCGATAATGTGGATAATTTGAACACCGGAGCTTTGACACCGGATACTCTTTGGACGGCTTTCGTTGATTTGACGACTCAGCCCGGCCAAGACGGTGAAATTTCGGGTATTCACTCACCGCGCGGTTTGCTTACCTGCACTTCGCAGTATAAGCACTTGAAGGAAATTCTTAATTCTGACCTTATCGCTGATGGAGGTGAAAACAATCTTAACATCTTTGAAACCGATTACGGACGTGTGTCAATCGGACAATCGCTTTACCTTAACTCCGCGTGGGATGCAGGAACTTACAAAGCGACTGGTGTGAGTATTGTTTCGGATTACCATCACCTTTACCGGAAAGTTTTGTCGGAAATTGACAACTCGTTGATTCCGCCGGAAAACTCACGAACAGATACTTGGGAGTATCGTTCTCGGTATCTTGAAGTGGCGTTTCCTGCTACTTGGGAAGGTTTCTTTTATCTCGCTGGTGCTTGATTATTATCGTTAATCGCAATCAAACTATATGAACTTCAAAATTGTGTATGGTGGGATACTGATTGCGATAGTAATCGCAGTCGGTGGATATGTTTTTCCTCAGGTAAAGCAAGTGGCAATAGAGCTAGGCAGTGGAACTCGTTTTCAGCACGGAATTAGTATCGGAACAGCTACGGCTCCCGCGGCTAATGGAATGAAAATTGGAGACAACGGTTCGGAATTTACCGAATTGAAGATGTTTTCTTGCACTTCAATCATTGGTGCCAACACTGCGCAAGTTGCTTCCACAACCGCGCCGTATGACTGTGCAGTTACAGGTGTAGCTTCAGGCGATTTAGTGTTCGCTATGATGTCTACTTCTTCGCCTTATTCTTCTGCGGTCGCAGATGTCTTTATTGGACTTCCGTTCCATCTGGTTGGTGCAAAAGCCTCCACTACAGCGGGCTACGTAACCTTGATGTGGGAGAACGATATGGGTAGAACTGGGACGCTTGGTGCTACTGGCGGTGTCGCTTCAACGACAAACATTCTCTACGGAGATATTTAGCGTTTGCTTCTTATCCCGCCTTACTTGTGATAGGGCGGGAGATAGAGGCAAATGCCTTATTAAAAACTTATTTATTAAAATGAAATCATTGAAAATTACACTTGGCACACTTGTAGGATTGGTCGCCATCGCACTTGGCGCTTTCTACTATTCTTCTAACCCGTTTTTAGCAAGGGCGAATCCGGGGTTCTACTCTTATTCTCCCTGTTATACTGATGGGCTTTCTTCTTCAACTAGCACCGTGAATTGGATGTCGCAAGGCAGAGCGACCAGCACAATAGGAAATTCTACACTTTGTGATACTACGGCAGGTAATAACACTGTTCCAAAAACTCTTAATCTGACAATTCAGCACGCGGCTTCATCTTCACCGCAGAGTATCGTGAATATTTATGTTCAGACTTCAATGGACGGCAAACAGTGGAGTCAAGAAGTTTACAAAACATTTACGAGTGCTACTGCGACAACTTCGCGTGAGTTTATAAACCCCGGATTCTATCGGACATACCAACAGGTAGCCACTTCAACTGACGTTTTGTCAGGAAATTCTAGTGCAACGACAACGGTTACAATTCAAATTCCTAACCCCGATAGAGCTAGGTATTTCAAAGTGTTATTTACTGTTCCCGTTTCTTCCCAACCATCTAACATTTGGGCGGAACTTAGACCAGTTAAAGAAACTAACTAATGAGCGTAACAATTCAACAACTGAAAAATACTCTGACTGGTATGAACCGAGGTGCAAGCCTTGATGATGTTGTGAACCTTTATGAATTGTTTGAACGAGTTGGAAATACTTTACTTGGATATAGCGATCCGATTGAAACGATACGAAACCAGCAACTTTCACAATTTGTTCACGATGACTTACAAAAATATTCTTTACCTTCTGACTACAAAAAGGTAATTGATATTGCTAATGTGGAAGACAGGCAAGCGTCTGACCGTGCATTTAGAGTTCCGTCAGAGTCTTTTAGCGCTGAATTAAACATAAGAAACAAACAGATTACTGTAGAGGCAAACGAAGGAGTGAAGTTCATAAACATCAATTGGAAAGACAGATGTGCGAGAACACTCCACACAATGGATTCGCTTACTTCTAACGGGACCATTTCCGCAGTTGGAACGGCAACAGGACTCAAAGCGAATTCGCAGTATAAGTTATCGGGTTCGGCCTCTATTGAGTTTGATGTCGTAGCGTCTGATGATGGAATTCAGAATACGACTATGACTGCTTTGGACTTGACTGACGAAGATGAAATGGCCGACTTTATTATCCCCGTATATCTTGGCTCTGTTACAAACCTTACATCTCTTACCTTTATATTCGGTAATGACTTAACTGCTAACTACTGGACGACTGTTGCGCAGACGACTCAAGCTGATGGAACGGCTTTCAGAGTGGGTTGGAACTTTATTCTCTGTCCGTGGGCTACGGCTACAAAAACGGGGACTGTTACAGCAACAACGATAGATTCGTTCAAACTAACCGTTCAGGCTACAGGTGCAATCTCAAACATCCGAGTGGATAATATTTTGGTATCAATGGGACGACCTTTTGACCTAAAATACTACTCACAATACATCTTTAAGAATCTTGCAGGAACTTGGATTTCAATTCCCACTGTTGACACTGACTCGTGCGTTCTTTCGGGTGTTATTCTCCAAGCATATATTCTTGAATGTTTAATCGCTATCAATCAGCAATTGCGAACGAATCCCGCTGACTATAATTACGCAAAGATTGAACTCAAAAATCTGTATGCGCAGAATCGTTCCGAGTTTCCTTCTATGAGCAAGCGAATGGTTGAAACTTATTGGAATATAAGACCTTTTAGACGATAAAGACAATGAGTGATTTTACTTTGATTACAGGTTGTAAGGGATATGTCAGTAAACCCGACCCGACTAACACAGACGAGGGTTACCTTATTCAAGGTTCTCAAAATGTAATTATCAATGATGTAAAATCCAATGATGACGGCGCGGTGGGGGGAAAGGTGATAACAAGAGCTGGGTATGAATTGTTTGGACAAGTTAATGACGCAAACAATCCACCTAAATCAGAACACGTTTGGAAAAATCATAACGGCGATGAGAGATTCCTCCGTGAAGAAAACGGAGTTTTGAAATACTACGATGATGATTCAACGGAGTTTGAAGAACTTTTAACCGGACTTTCCACAACAAAACCAATCCGCTTTTCAACCTATTGGAATACCACCGAGGGGATAGACGTTCTTGTTTTCGTTAATCATTCCGCGATTCTTTATGAATGGACTGGCGCGCGCGGGACAATCGCAGGCGATGCTTCAGTAACGGCCGGAACAATTACAATTCAAGAAACTATCACAACCGAAGGATTTTGGACTGCTGGCACGAGAAGTATTCGCATTAAGGATTCAGGTGGAACGTGGCGAGAAACTGTCTATACGGCGCAATCGGGTTCTGACTTTACTGTTTCTACAGACCTTTCCGCTTTTACTTTCAGTGCCAATGCTCCAGTAGTTCAAGTGGTGAGACAAAACGCTAATACTCCAGCTTCTACTTTTACCAATGACACAATTAAAACTCTGCAAAATCAGGTGTTTATAGGTTCGGAATCTTCTCGTAGACTTTATGTATCGCGAAATACTGACAACTCTGGGGCGATTCCTTTGTTTACTTTTTCAACTCCACGTTTAATTGGCGAAGGAGCTTTGGTAACAATGGACGATATTACGATTGGACTTGAAATTGACGATAACAACAATCAGATAATTGTATTTTCAGGTAAAAATAGGCTTTACAGAGCTTTCTTTGAGGTTTCCGCAGGTTCTACTGCAGACAGAGAAAACATAACGGTAAAACCTTTGCTTGTGGGCGAGGGACAAGGTGCGGTATCACAAGAACTTATAGGGAAAATTAAGCAAAGTATTGTTTGGCTTTCAAATAACAAAGAGCTTGTAGAATTGGCTCAAGTGGAGAATCTTCCGTCTCCTCAAGCACGACCAATTTCAGATCCGATACAACCAGACTTTGATGTGGCGACATTTACAAACGGGCAGGTTAAGTTTTGGCGGAATTATTTACTCGTTACCGCCCCCGTAGACGGCAAGGTGTGGATTTACGATGTAGAGAATAGGTTTTGGAATCCCCCGCAGATTATGGGTATGCGTCTTTTGTCAATTTACAACGACCTTTTATACGGACATTCTAATTCCGTGAATGAAACTTACGAACTCTTTACGGGTTTGAATGACAACGAAAACCCAATTTCATTCAAAGCTCATTTCGCATATCAAAACGGTGGAAAACGAGCTGATTTGAAAAACTTAAATCATTATTTTACCGAACTGTATATTGCTGCCAATACAAAAGTGGTCGCTTCTCTGCTCAAAGAGTGGAAAGGAAGTAAGAGTATAATTTCGTGGATTTTAGACGGTTCTGCCGCCGTTTACCTTTTCACTCCAAATGTTGCGGCTTCTTTAGGCGTGAACTCACTTGGAACCAATCCTTTGGGTGGCGCTTTGGAAGCGGGAGAACTTACGCCGAAATATCGCAGATTCAAAAAAGTAGCTTTAGAAGATTTTTTTGAATATCAAATTCGTTTTGAATCGGAAGACCCCGACGCTGTGTTTCAAATTCTTTCAAGAGGTTCGGATATTAAAGCTTCAGAAAACTTACCTATTAAATTAAGAAATTAACAGTTATAATATCAATATGTTTAACATCGCTCTTTCCATAATTACAATAGCTTCGCTCTCGCTCTCCGGTTGGCTTATTCCTCAACTTCAAAAAGTAAAAGATACTTTGGAAAATGTCAGACAAGGTGTTGAGTATTCAGTAGAACAGAGTTCTAAACTAAATTCGGAGTTTCAAGAACAGACTTTGGAATTAGGTTCTAAAAATGCTGTTGGTGGCGAAACATACTATCTTTCCGGTTCTGGTATCTCATCTTCCGCCACATCAATCGGACTTACTAAATTCGGTTACACGCAACCCAACGGGACTTATGCTAAATTTACGATAACAAACTTCGGTGATTTGGGTTGCGCTACCATTCAACCGGGGGCTACTAATGGTAAGCAAGAATTCGTGTCTTTCACAGGGGTTACACAGAATTCCGATGGAACGGCCACACTAACTGGTGCAATACGCGGTTTGGAAAGATACAGCCCATTCACAGCATCTACAACACTACAAACAAGCCACGCAGGGGCTTCAACGGTGGTTATTTCCAATTCTCCACCTTGTTTCTATGAACAGTATGCAAATGTAAACAATGTTTCAACAATCAGTGCCTTGTGGAATTTTTCCTCTATCCCATATTCTTGGGACACCGCGACATCAACTCGCCAATTTGCTACACGGGCTTATGTAAACTCCGTAGCTGTTCAAGGTGTGGCGACCTCAACAACCGACACTTCCGGTATCGGGCTTTTGGCTACAGGGGTGCAGGCGGCCGCGGGGACTTATACTTTGACTTCTCCTTACTTCCTCTCAACACTAATCTCCACTTCTACATATTTCGGAAATGGGAGTAATAAAGTGGTGGTAACAGGTTTAACAAATAAGATTGACCCAAACTTTATTGCAACATCTTCAATTGACGCACCCGCAGGATATAACTGGACAGCTTCAACAACATTCTCTGGTGCAACCACAACAATAAATACTGCCAGTGTGATTTCTGCTTCAGCATCAAAACCTTTAATACTAAATGGAGTTTCAACAGTCTTTCCTGCAACTCAAGGCGCGTCCTCAACAGCTTTGATGAATGACGGAAGTGGAAACCTGCATTGGTATCAGCCACAGTGGGAATTATTGGGTGAAAATACTTTACAAACCGCCAACGCGACAACTACAGTCAGTTTTACAGGGACACACCGTTCTTTAATGATAGATGTAGACATAGCTGGTGTTTCTGCCGCATCGTCTGTCTTTTTGGTGTTTAACGATGATGTTGCATCAAATTATTCAATGCAATTAACTGAAATAAATAATACTGTAAGCACATCAATAAGATTTACTGCCACTTCAACAAGATTGAAATATACCACGGAAGATTTTGATTTTGGATATTATAAAATCTTCATGAACAACAATGCTTCGCGAGTCAAGGTTGGAGATTTTTCTGGTGTGGCATCCGTCGGGACTGCACCACAAAATCGTAATTTTGGCTCTTTTGTTTGGAATAACACATCAGATTCAATAACATCTGTATCTTTGATTACTGGCTACACAATGACATTTTCAGCAGGAACTAGATTATCAGTGTATGGTTCTAGGGATTAAAAACATGGTTACTTACGACCCAACCACAGGCACATACAAATCAGACACAGGGGCGACTTATGCTTCCCACGATCAGGCAGCTAAGTCTATAACGCCTAATATGCAAACGGCAACGGATATTCAAAACGCTTCCGGGGTTATTCCTGTGCAGAAAACAACTCCCGTAACCACAATTTCAAGTAGTGCGGGGGCGGGGATTGTAAGTAACATGAAAAACAAGACGGACGCGATGACACCATCGCCCGTTACACCAGTAACTCCTACACCTAAACAAGATACTTCCAAAGAGGATTCGGTGCTTAGTGCTTTGGCGGATGAATCTCTAGCACCTGCTGATAAAGAGGCGTTGAGGTTGAAAGATGCGGCCGCTAAAAGAACGGAAGACACGAAGGCGTTTATAACATCTTTAGGTGCTCAACTGGATTCTTCACGCGCCGCCGCGCTCTCGTCTTTGGGTGAGCAGTTCAATCGTCTTGTTGCCCAACAAGAGGACGTGAATAAACGAACCGAAGCCGTTGTGTCTACCGCCGGAATAAGGAGTGGAGGAGGTGTGGGGGGTGCAAACCGTTTTACCCCAGAAATAACTTTGGGATTTTTACAGGCCACAGTTTCTGAAGGACTGTCTAAAGTTGGCGGTTTAATTTCTCAAAGAAACGAGGCAATTTCAAAAGTGAATTCTGCTTATGATTCTTCCAAGTTTGAATTAATGGGCAAAGAGTTTGAACGGTTGAATACAATCAATGACAACCTTGATGAACAGCTTTCTAAATTGAATGAGGAGGCGAGGAAGATAAGTGAGAAACAGACAGAGGCGACTAGATTGTCAAATGTTGAGGACGGTATTTCAGCTTTAATATCCAATGGTTTTTCTGACCCGAACGAAATTTTACAAGTATTAAAAAAAGCTGGTTATTCTACAAATTCAAAAGAAATTGCTGAGGTTGCAAAAAATCTTACGATAGAAAACAAAGCAGAGAATTTGCCGACTGACATTCAATCATTTAATTATTTGAAAGAGAATGGTTTGCTACTGGATTCAATCACTTCTCTCCCTGATGATGAACAATATTTTGCCTTCCTAACTGCTGTTAAAGGTGCTGAAAAAATTCCGGTCGCGGGAAATTCCGTAACTCCAGTGAAACCCAGTATTGGCGCGACAAATTCTACGGAAGAAACAATGATACGAACCCGACTTTTTTCAAAGTTGATGAACATCATAAATAAGGGGCAAGTTTCTGATACTGACAGAAAGATTATTGATGAACGAATTGCACAATTTAGAGATGCTGGAATGGGAGAACAGGAGATTATGGATAAACTTTCCGGATTTGCTACAGATGTTACAACTCCATATAACACCAAGTTTAGAAACTCAATTGTTCAAAATACTTCTGATGCTAATACTCAAACAGACGCAATGGGTAAGGTGTCTTTACTTTTGAATTCTGGCGATGCGGTGGGTGCAATGAAAATGGTTGAAAATCTAGGATTGGAAAAAGCAAAAGGATTAGTTGGAACGGGGGAGAATGGTTCTTACCTAGATTCAATTTCTGCTAACGTTTCTTTAGCTAGGGTTAATAGAATTAAAGAGATTTTACAAGAAGGCGGTGCGTTAGGTGCCCCGGGCGGCCCTGTGGCTGGAACATTTCAAAATTTGTTAGGAAGATTTAAGGGAGAAAATGCTACAAAACTTAAGGCGGAATTAACTCAACTTTATGCTTCATTCAGAAAAGACTTATTGGGAAGCGCGGTAACCCCTTCTGAAACCAAATTTCTTGAACCGTTGATTGCCGATATTACAGATAAAAAGGCTAATTTTCTGGAAAAAATAAATACTTTTGAGCAGTCTGTTTTGGATAGATACAATTCCACAAGACGAGCGGTAAATCTTCCAACTGTTTCAACTTTAGATGTAATTGATGATAATCGTAGATTGAAAGTATATGAAGATAAAACTGCTGAGAATGAAATAAAAGCGAAAGTTATAGAATTTGGAAATCAAAATCCTGTTTTACAACCTCAACTTATTCAAATGGAAAAAAATGGAGAAACTATGAATGACATTATGAATTGGATTAACCAACAAACATTATGACCGTTGATGAAATGAATGCAAAATACGGGAAACCGGCGGTAACGGCTACTCCTCAAATAAAATCAGTGCCGTCTGTTTTAGAACAGGCGTGGAGCGGTGGTGTTCCAAAATCTGTTCCAGAATCTCCGACATTTTTAGGTTACAAACAAGGCGAAGAAAGTGTGCCGGCTGAAACTGCAAGAGCGATTAGTTCAACGATTCAATCTCAAGGCCAAAAAATGGCCGAAGAACCCTCTATTGTGGGTAAAACCGCTGTAGCCTTAGAGTCTCCGCTTAAAGTGGGGGCTGATGTGGCCCGAGGAGTGGTTAAGGCGGCTGAACCAATAATGAAACCTATTAGTAAAGCAATTTCAGCAGGGGCAGATATTTTGCAGAAAACCTTACCTAAAGATACTTTGAATGAAATAGGGATTGAACTTCAAACCGCTGGAAAAAACATTGAATCTTTGAAAGACAAAGTTGGATCTGAAGTTTTTCAATCCTTAAAAGATACTTTTGATTTACTTTCTACTTTCTATGTTGGAGGTAAGGGTGCAACTTTAACAACCAAAACAGCTGAAGCGACTAAATCTGTTGTTGAAAACATTGTAAAGACTGGAACTGAAGCCTTAGTAAATGCAGGAGTTAAGACCGCTGAAGTTATTGCTCCAAAAACTAAAGGGCTTTCAGAATCTATTATAGCCAATATAAACCGACTCAATCCTTTAAAACGTAAAGAATTTGTGGCACAACAAGGTATTTCTGCAGAAAAATGGTTAATTGAAAGGGGTATTGTAGGAACACGTGAAAAAACTATTGAGGAATTGGCTAACAGATTCAAAACTTTACGAGAAAATGTAGATAATGCTCTTGATAAAATACCCGGACAATATAAAGATTCTAGAATTACAATTGTCGCAGACGAGGCTGCGGAGTTTGCAGCACAAACTGAGAGTAAGCTATCGGGCAGAATTGCCGAACTTGCAAATAAAGCTAAAAATGAAGGTTTGACTACTTCTGAAATAAACGAGGTAAAAAGATTTTACGAAAGAAATATAAAGACAGGGTATAAAAAAGATGCAACAAAGACTTCGGAACAGATACAAAGGGCCACAAATAGGGATTCAGGAATTCGCGAATCTTTACTAGAAATTGCCGATAAGAACGGTTTTACAAATCTTCGTGAAATAAACAAAGAAATCCAAGCCAGCAAATTCCTCGGGGATGAGATTGCAGGAAAAATGGAAGGACAGGGCGCAAATAACCTTATGACACTCACTGACTGGATTGCCATAACACCGGGTGCAATTGACCCTACTTTCTTATCAGGTTTTGTTACTAAAAAACTACTTTCTACTGAAACCGCCCGGGCATTTGCGGCCAAAGCTCTTGCTGGTTTTCCAAAGGTAAAAACAATGCCGTTAGCTGATTTAGATGAAATAACCAAAAGAGCTACAGAATTATTTAAAAAGATTGAAACAGCAAAAGCAGAAACTACACAGGCTGCGCTTCTTGCTGATGAATTACAGAAATCAGGTTTTACAATGAGTGAAGGTGTAAAAGGATTTATAACAGAAAACCCAATTCCACTTTCAAGAAATGAACAAGCACTTATTAAAGCCGCAAAAAATCAAGCTGAACAAGAACAGATAGTTAAATATATTCTAGAACAACGTTCACAAGGGAAAGCTGTTGGAGAAGGTTTTACCATTCAAGACATTGACAATATTCCTATTCTAAACCCTCAAGAACGGTTTAATCCAAACAAAATGTTGCCTGATATAAAATAGAAATTATGCGTTAGGGTAAAACAAACCCAAAAATGCACAAACGATAATAAAGAGAAACAATATCATTAAGTAACTATACCACAACCCTCATTCTAATACAACTATGTCCACTAACCTAAAAAAATACACATTTCTCGCTCGCAAATCTCCTGAACTGGCTGTTTATGGGTATTTGAACGAGGCGGAAAAAACGGCTAAAGAATTTGCGGAAATGGCGATTGAAAAAGCCATAAATAGTATGCGCGCCAATTTTGAACAGAATATTAAAGATTTGAAAACTCAAATTCCAATAATGCAAAGAGAGATATACCAGCAATTGATGTCTGGCGCAAGAGATTATGTAACAAAAAATCCCAATTTGTTCAAAGGTGAATCTGGAAATGATGGATATACACCTATAAAGAACAAAGATTATTTTGATGGACTCCCCGGTAAAGATGGAAATAATCCCGACCCTGCCGAAGTTGCATTTATGGTGTTAAAAGAAATTCCTACTCCACAAGATGGTATTGATGGTAAGGACGGGTCTCCCGACAAACCGATTGAAATTGCCGACAAACTCAATACCTTAAAAGAAAAGGTTGAACAGAGTGTGATTAAAGGATTAGAAGAAAGATTCGCCGTATTAAAACAAAACATTCGTGAAGCTAAAAAAGGTGGAGGAAGCAAAGGTGGTGGTGGAATGGGGAATGTTGTAACTGAAAGTTTCAGTGTTTCTTCTGCCACAACTTCAATCACGCTTGCTAACGGTGTAGCTTCTGGAGGCAATGCTATTTGGCTCAATTTTCAAGGCCAACAGCAACAAAGGTCTGTTCACTTTACCAGCAACGGTGGAGCAAACATTCCATTGTTATTCACTCCTGACGATAACACTTATATAGATGTAATATACATAAGGTCTTAATATGAAAAATAAAGGATTTATAACAACTTCAGTCGTTCTAATTTTCGCCGCTATTTTTGCATTCGGTGTGCCTATGTATTTTTCACAACAGAATACAAAACAAGAATCACAACTTACTCTTGGTGATGTCCGTGTATTTACCGCTTCTCAAGGTGGCACAGGTAAAGGAACCGCCACCGCCGGAGATGTCGGAAAGTATCTCAAAGTTTCCGATGATTCGCCTTTTACATACTCTTTTGACACACCGGCAGGAGGTGCTGGCGACATCACAGGAGCTTCATCACTTGGCACTGGCACAAATCTCTTTGACACCGAATCCGCAGGGGTGCTTCGCTTCAACACAATTTCAGCGGGAACGAATGTAACCTTTTCCACGTCTTCAAATGCGAATACGATAGTCATAAATTCTTCGGGTGGTGGCTCCTCTTTCGGTCAAGCGTGGGAGATAAACGGATTAGGAAAACTCGCCCCGACTACGACCGTAGCAATAGCTGTCGGTGCGACTGGAACTTCCACCTTTTCCGGCGGTATTGAAAGTGGCACAAAAATCGGCGCACCTTACTTTAACGCGACTTCTACCACCGCGACTTCTACGTTCGCCGGCGGTCTTTCAGCCGCCGGCTCGTCCGGCCTCACCGTTTTGCAGAATGGGAATGTGGGGATCGGGACGACGAATCCTGGGGCGAAGTTTACGGTGGGAAGTAATTTGACTGTTAACACTAATCCCGATGTGACGATCAGCGGGCATTTTGTTGCTGGTGGTTCGACCGGCGGAGTTATGGTTGGTTATACCGGCAACACTATTCAGGGAAGGACGGGGACAGGTTCTGTTCTTAATACAAATGGAAATCTTAATTTGAATCCATACGGCGGCAACGTCGGGATTGGAACTACTACTCCGCAAAGAAAACTGGAAATCTACGACGGAGCTAGCGGGGGAGTTGGAAATTCCAATGCCGAATTAGTCTTGGAGGACAACGGTAATGCTGGATTGAGCATTCTTGGAACAACAGTTCACTCCGGCTCAATCTACTTCGGTGATTCGACCAACAATGCTTTAGGTGTTATTCAGTACGGCCTTTCAAGCCACGCAACCAACGCCAATGCACTTATGTTCCAAACAAATGCGAGCGAGAAAATGAGGATTACTTCTAATGGCAACGTCGGCATCGGGACGACGAGTCCTAGCTACCTGTTACATGCTGAACGCAGTACGAATGGAATAGAGGGTATTTATATTAAGAATCCAAACACTGGGACGGCGGCTCAGACAAGAATGACCGTAGAATCGGCTTCCAGTGCGTTGACTTTTTCAGCTTATCCAAGTACTTACAGTGATGCTGCCTGGGCGGATAGAGTTGCATTATTTGGCGAGAGTAGTGCAGCGGGTATTAATATTGCAGCAGTTGGTGCTTCCGCTGATATTAGATTGATGACTGGCGGTGCGGCCGCCGGGAACGAAAGGGTTAGAATAGAAAGCACCGGCAACCTTGGCATCGGGACGACATCACCAGCCGCCAAACTCTCCATCAACCAAGGTTCAACGGGATTGGGAATGTATCTCGCTGGTTACTCCAACAACACATCTGACTTATTTAGGATTTCTACCTCAACTCTGCTCGCGACCAGCACGGCGTTTGTAATAAACTCAAACGGGAAAGTTGGAATTGGCACAACAACACCTTCTCAACAACTTTCAGTGGCGGGGAATGGGTATTTTAGTGGACAGGTATCAACACCAACAATCATCGGCGCATTGACCGGTAACGCCTCTACCGCCACCGCTTTGGCCGCAGACGGTGCTGACTGTTCGGCTGGTTCATTTCCTCTCGGAGTAGACGCTTCTGGTGCTGTTGTGAACTGCACTGACGCTTGGACGGAAGCGGAAAATACCTCGGCGGCATACGCGGCACAAGCTACAACTTTGACTATAGCAGGAACAGCCTCACAAATTACATCTTCAGCTGGCGCGCAGTCTTTAGCGGCCAACCGAACGTGGACGCTTTCCCTACCAAACTACTTAACATTCCCGCTTACATTCACTTCTCTATTTGGAACGACAACGAACTTTAGCACGGCTTCTTCTACTATCGGTAAATTAACAGCAGGTTCAATAACCGCCACCTCTTCACTTACTTTTGGTGGAGTAACAGGCACGGCATGGACAGACTTTTGCACCACGATAACAGGTGGGTCGGGACTTTGTGACGGAGATGACGCAACTAGCGCAGGGGGTGGAACTTTCTCTTGGACACCAACGACAAACTTCGGAGCGAACGCAAACTCAACATCTACTCCTATCTGGCTTACAGGTTCTCCATATTCTTTGATGGCTTCTTCAACGGTAGTGTTAGGCGGTGGCGTCCGAGGCACAGCGTTTATTCCCTTCTCTGTTTTGGGGAGTGAAGCAACGACGACAAACTTCGCAACTTTGGACACAAGGAATAATCACCCTGTTTTGGATTTTGACACCACAACTCAAGAGTGCGCTTACTGGACAGATGTTATGCCTTACGACTACGGAGGCAGTGGCGTTACGGTAAAAACAACGTGGGCGGCAACCTCGGCTACGACAGGAACGGGAGGCTGGACAGTCGCGTTTGAAAGATTTGATGACTCTGTTCTTGATTTGGACACAGTGCAGGGAGGATTTTCGGCCCGAAGCACTATAACGGCATTAACCGTCCCCGGAACTTCAGGCGTTGTGGCGACATCTTCGGTAAACATTGCGAATGGTTCGGCTATGGATTCTATTATAGGAGGGGAAACTTTCAGATTAGAAATTTGCAGAGACGTGGCAAACGATACGGCGGCAGGGGACTTGGAATTATTAGGAGCTGACTTAATTGAACAATAGTTTATGAAAAAACTAATTTTTTTAATCTCAATACTCTTTCTTTTTGCAAGTGCGTCTGCGTATGCCGCTTTAGAGTTTGACGGAACAAATGATTATCTTGAGGTGGCCTCTGCACCAGTCAGTATTGAGCCGTTCACTATGGCGACTTGGTATTACAGCACTACAAGTGGTGTTCCTTTTGAGCCACTTTTAGCATTAGCAGACTCCGCGCACACAGGAGGAGACGATAAACAAATCAGATTGATAATAAATGATATAGGAGGACAGTGGACAATATCAGCAAATTCTTGGTCTACCGACGGGTATCATAGAGCTAATGCAACGGCCGCCTCATCTCATGGTGTGTGGCAACACGCAACGGGCGTGTGGGCATCACAAAGTAGTAGAGCCGCTTATTTGAACGGTGGTTCAAAGGGGACTGATACTAACCTAAATGACAACACGCAAGTTCCTAATGAGTTAAATATTGGATATGGGCCTTGGAGTGGCGGGACAACTGATAAGTGGAATGGCTATTTAGCTGAAACGGCAATTTGGAATGTTGCGCTGACAGATGAAGAGGTTGCTATTTTAGCAAAAGGTTTTTCTCCTCGGTTTGTAAGACCTCAAAATCTTGTATTTTATTTGCCCGGAGTTAGAAACATACAAGATTTAAGAAAAGGTGTAACCCTTATTCAAGGTGGGACGGTCTCTACAATTGCTCACCCGCGTATTATTTATCCTCGTTAAAATGAAATCCTTTATCCGCTTCCTAAAAGAACTTTTCTGTCGGTGCGATTGCCACGATTTAGGATATAGAAATTGCTCTCATTGTATTAAAAATTAGCATTAACTTTATGGAAAAAACATTTACAAAAGATGTTGATGGAAAGGTTAAGGTAGTTGAGACGGTGGTAAACGAGAAGGTCGTTGATTTGCACGACTTAAAAGAAAAGAAAGCGGTGTTGGAGGAAAAAATACAAGGACGGAGAAGCCTATACGACCAACAGGCCGCTCACGACCTTGCAATGCTTGGTAAAGCGAATGACGCAATGATAAGCGGTTGGCAGGCAGAGCTGGATATTATCAATGTAGAAATTGTTGGTGCTGAAACTGCAGGGGTGGTGGAGGTGGTGCCTGTGGCGGAAGAAGTGGTGGCAGACCCTGCGATACCTGCTGATATTCAACCGTAAATAATAAGCTAAATGTCTAGCTAATGAAAAATCTATGCAAAAAACACCACTTCTAACGATAATCGGAACCGCCGCCTTAATGGGTGTTTTAGGGTGGGTGGGGAATAGCTTTTTGAACGGGCCGGAAAAGATAA
>Ga0209728_1000639_pt1 | contig 26030 bp, 36 predicted proteins | sample RifGroD1_FD_183997 | JGI IMG/M metagenome (GOLD analysis project Ga0209728, IMG submission 183997) | Groundwater microbial communities from Rifle, Colorado, USA - Groundwater D1 (SPAdes) (version 2) | ecosystem: Environmental > Aquatic > Deep subsurface > Groundwater | place: Rifle, Colorado... | reverse complement strand
AACTTCAGTCCACCGCGATCTACAGCCTCTTTACCTAGTGCCTTAGGGATAACCTTTCCCAATCCCTTAGCGGCCACCTTGCCACTAACCTTAGCCCCTGCACCAGCCCCAAGGGTTAAATAGGTAGTAGGGTCCAAAAGCACATCAGCCGCGAATCCGAGAGTGGAACGTAGTTTACCACGCTCCATCCCCGATTGCTCAAGCACATCTCCGTAGGAAGTTTTATCCTCACCGCTTAATCCTCGATACGCAGAACTTGCGACATCCCCTAACGAATCATCTTTGCCATCCGCCAATGTTTTTGCCACATTAGCAGAGGCGTATTGGCCGCGAGAGATAACATCGAGGATGTCTCCTAGTAATCCTGTATCTTGTGGCGTGTTGAGCTTCCGCTCAATCCAATTCCTGTCATCACCTTCGCCCGGAATAGGTAACGACCTTGATCTAAGTGCAGAGGTTTTGTTATTAACCTCTGTTCTCATGGATTTCTGAGCAGTCGAAAAATCATCTTCCTCCAAAAGAGAACCGGGGTCCTTTAGCCATTTTGTTTTAGATTGAGTGCTATTGCTTAACCAAGCCACGGCAACGCCCCCTTAATACTACCACTGCTTAAATGCCGAATTAGTTATTCCATCAGCCTGACTCTCGGCCTTCCTCTTTTGTGACTGAAGCCAATTCATGAGAAAGCTGTTGTCGTAGTTCCTGAGCTTTGCCGTACCATCACCTTGATATACACCCAAGTCCTCTACTAGATCATCAATAGTCGCCCCTTCAGCCAATGCGCCTTTCATCTGATTCATCATACTGTTGGTGGCGGCATCGCTAAACGGTTCTGGCTTTTTGGTTTTCAATGGAGCTATCTTTACATTTTTTAAGATAGATGGCACGTAATTTTGTGTTTCACCAGGCAAGTATTGAGATACAGCAGACCAATCCCTACTACCAGCCTTACTAATAGCATTGTCAACCGCACCAGGCCCAGCATTATAGGCAGCTAAAGCCAACTCATTATTCCCGTATTTCTGCAATTGCTGACTAAGGTATTTTGTCCCGCCCATAATATTCTGGTCTGTGCTATAAGGGTCCGTAACCCCTAATTCCCTAGCTGTATTAGGCATGAGTTGCATTAACCCTTGCGCACCTGCTGAACTATCAGGCCCCCCGGCATTACCTCCGCTCTCCTGATTAATGACCGCACTGATAAGCCCAGGAGATATATTAAACTGTTGAGCGTATTTATTTATGGATGATGAGTACTCACCCGTGCTTGCGCCACCTCCACTACTAGGCCACTCCCCGGTAACATTCAGCTCGTTGACATTGGCATTTTGTTGGGATATCTTACGGCTTTCCGCGTCATTATAATTATTAGAATCAAGGGTTGCTTTCCACTGAGCATTCTTAATGGCATCAACAGTTTTTTCGTAGGTGTCTTGACCCTTGTAATTAGCCATCATTTTACCGACATCGTATTCATTGGAAAAGTTATCTTGACTAATAGTATGGTCGAGAGTATCTTGCTTGTACTTATTGGTTATTGAATCCTGGTTCTGCTCATGCCCAAACTTTCTTTCCCCCAATGAGTTTGCAACAGCATCCTGAATTTGCTTCTGCTCCATAGTAAGTCTATCCATGGACGGCCTCCCCCTCTCGGAGTCAGGACGAGGAGCGTTATTGGCGGTTATTACAGCCTTCATTTGTGCCGCTATATCGTTTGTCTCAAATGGAGATTGGTTACTTTTTTGGAAAGAGTCGAATGCCCTAGATGTACCCTCGGCATCATCCCCGAACACTCTCGTCACGGAGGGACCAAGCATTTCGTCTGTAATGCCCGTCCCTACGCCGCCCAAGAATATATCATTATCTCCAAGTTTGGTTTGCCCAGGAACATAAAGCTGGACTCCCTTTTCCTTATTTTTCTCGTAATCGGCCTGTAAGCCATATACAGCCATACGTTATCATCCTTTCCTTGATCAACTCCTAGCCTTTATAGTAACCCCTGCTACCATTTGGATTAGTCCATGAGTAACTTCCGTCAGAGCTGCGCGTCACATTGGTTACACTGGGGTGTAGATTAGAGATAGATGACGGAAGTTGCACGCTTGAATTGCTATTCGCATGGGGAACATCATACCTTTCTCCCGTTATTGGATTAAAGGCAGCGAATCCATCAAATTTATTCCAATCCATTTGGTTTGTAAATCCACTCTGCTTCCTCTTCTCCTCAAATTCCTTCTCCCACTGCTTCAACTTCTCTGCAAACTCATACTGTTCATTCCCCTGCGTTCTCGATGCAAGCGTAGGAACCCCGTAATAATCATACGCTCCTCTTCCGCTATCAACCGTCTTGTTATCTGCAGTTATATGAGTCACCTTGCCACCCTGAGCGTTATACGGATTACCCGGTCTACTGATAGGCTGTGTAGTTTCTGACGCAGCCCTAATAGTATTCGCCTGTTGTGCTATCGCAGGGTCTTGGATCGGAGCAGAACCACTTATATTCGTCCCAATCGGATAACCTGCTTGCTGATTCTGCCCGGAGGTTCCCTGTATAGGTGTACCATCCGTATAGTATCCCGGCCTATTCGGATCAATCGTAGGCATAGTTAATCATCCTTCCTTATGATTCCTTATAAGTTGGTATCCCGTCTATGTCTCCCGTCTTCCTGTATCCTCTAGGCACAACGCCAGAACCTATCTGATCGGAATACATAGGGACATAATACTTCTTACCATGCGAGCTATAACTTAGGCGATAGCCAACTAATGTGTCCCCGTTAGCATTCTTAGAAGGAGCAACATGGTCCGGTCCTACCACGGGGTAATTGTTCCATCTAGTTCCTGACTTATCTGTCGTTGTCCCATTCATATCAGGGGTTATATTCCCTGAATCGTCAATCACATCACCGACCTGATCCTCAACAACAGGGTCTGTTACATCTACAGGTACAACGCTAATTGTTCCATCAGGATTTACAACAACCCTATCCGTTCCAGAGCTAATGTCGCCCGGGTAATTACCTGTCGTATTCCCGACTGCAATGCCGTTGTTAAACTCTTGTTGGTCAATGGTAGCATTGTAATTGAGTGCCCATTGCTGTAACCCCGAATAGTATTCTGCCGTACTCAGCCCCATTTGAGCCGCGAACTGACTAGCATTCTGTGCTAATCCTGCAGCAGCCAAGGAATTTTGTGCCCCGTTCTGCGCTATCTCTGCCGCCAATTGTTGTTGAGACATGCCAAGCGATTGAGCGAATTGCGAGGACTGGTTGTTAATAGATTGTTGCGCCTGTCCAGAGGTCACTAGCCACTGATTATCCGCTACTGCATCTCTGCCATATTGATAAGACGCCTTGTTATAGTCAACTGCAGCCTGAGCCTGAGCAGCGACTATCTTATCTGCAAAACTTGCGTCAAGTTGTTGTCCTGCAAGATTATTGGCATTGATATTATTAGCAGTATTAGAGTTGTTGGCCAATTGTTGTGTTGCTGATTCTCCCGATTGCAGTAACCCCATTTGGGATAAAGCATTGCGAATATGTTGAGCATTCACCATTCCTGTCGATGATGCTGCATTATTCGCCGTTTCCGTTTGCCCCGGTATCTTAGACCTCTCAGTATTAAGCGTCCCAACCTGCGAAGCTAATTGCCCTTCCATCGTGGACTTCAGGTCTGCGAGTGCTTGAGTCTGACGTACCCTTATCGCCTCCGCTTCAGCTTGCCTAGTTGCTGCTGCTGCCGCCTCTCTTGCTGCCGCCGCCTCTGTTTGTTGGTTGGACGATGCCTGCATAGCCGCTATAGCCGCCTGTATTTGAGCAGCGTAATCAACAGTTGGGGTTACAGGGGGTATTACCTCAGGAGTGGTAGCAGGAGGGGTAGTTGCTGGTGTTTCTGGGGTTACGGGCGGAGTAGTCGGAGAAGTAGTATTTGGATTAGCTGTAGGTTCGGGTGATGCAGGGTTATTAGGATTGGGTAATGCGTTAAACCTAGTGGCACCTGTAAGGGGGTCGGGTGATGCAGGGTTATTAGGATTGGGTAATGCGTTCGATGGAGTAGTATATAAACTCTTTTGCGAATCTGTCTGAGCAGCCGCGATGCTTGCTCTCCTTATCTCTTCTGCTGTTGCCATTTCATACCTCCTTTATGAGAAACAGACAAAAGTAATAGAGCCTTTCAGCCCTTGGTTTTGACTGTTATTATTTTGATTGGTGTGTCGTATAATGCGTCTACTGTCTACTAAGCAGCAATTGGTTTAGCTGCCAATAATGACGTTAACTCGTTGTACTGGTCTTGGCTTATGCGATCATTGAGCAAGAATACATCCAATTTTGTTTGCATTTCATCCTTTTGTGCTTGGGTTGTGTATGTGGTATTTGTAATTACTTTTTTGCAATAAGTGTACGTCATTTTACATTCCTCCAAGTATTTTATAGTCCTAGTTCAAGCATACATAGTCTAAAGTCTAGGTCTAATAAATAATCCAACTCGGTTGGCTCCTGTGGTGGCAACGGGTTTTCCTGCTTCCATTGCTCCATCGTTTTAGTAACAGTTATTACTGTTGCAACTCCTTCTTCATCCACCGTTATGCTACACTCGTAGGCAGAGTTTATTTCTTCTACAAGCAAATCGGGGATAAAGATAACTTGTTCATCATTTGCAAGTATTAAATTAGGAAAAATATTTGAGCATCGAAACATATAGTGACTGCGAATTTCTTCCCCCGATATGCTATTAATAACTGTATACACTTTATCCCTCCTTATCCCATCGCTACATAATAATAAGTTTTACCACTTGCATTAGCGTAATCAGTCGTTCCGACAATAAAGCCTCCTGTTGTTAACTTTACATTTGTCGTTACTTCATGATAACCACTAAAGTTTTCATGCACTACTGCATATGTTGCATTGGTTATTGTCCATTCGTTTCTGGTATCTGTTTGTTCGGTTATGATTACTAATTTAGGAGTAAACCCTACCGAAATTGTTCTCCCGCCTGTAGCATTGCCCGTATAACTTCCTGATACGATAGACGCCTTTAAGCTAATGTCTACTGGTAAATTACTAACGATTTGAAAGTTTGTTCCGTCATAAATCACACTAATTATTTGCCCCGCTACAATATCTCCTGTCACTAAATCAGTGACAACATTCTTTTTGATTGCTTTTGCGCCCCTTGAATTGACGTTTAGGGTACACGCCCCAGTGTTTGCCGTTGGGCATAAGACTTGAAATATTTGCCCTGCTACATAAGCCGTTATGGCTGGATCGGGAGTTATCGCATAATCGTCTGTACTGCCAGCATCTACTGCGTAATGATGCGCATAATCCGCCTGATGTATAGCAAGGGAATCGGCATTCCCCTTGACGGTTTCGGTTGTTCTCCCTACCCCTGCCAAATCATCTAACTCAGCCTGAGTAGCAACATCCGCCGCAACCTTAGCCGCCGTCACTGACCCATCAGCATACTTAATCGTAGATAATGAACCATCAGGTATTGCCCCCAATACTGCGGCAACAATTTGAGCGTACAGCCAGTCTGTCCTATCTCTTACATTTGTTCCACTACCTGCTATGGTTTCGGGTATGCCGGTATTGTCAGCGCCACTAGCATCGCTCGTTGTGGCGTTAAGGAGATTAGCGACTGCATTTAAGGCTACCCTCAACTCTTCTCCCCGAGCGTTCATGTATTCCTTCGTCTGAGCAGGAGTCCAATTCGGATAATCGGACTGCGCTTCAAAATCAAAAGTGAAAGTATCCTTTGTTGGGAATGCCATTATCGCACCTCGCTTCCTTGGTCGTACTGCACATTGAGAGAAATAACGCTCATCCCCTCATCAAGTACATTATTGGAAAATCTAAATTGAAAATAGTTAGCTCGTTTTGACATTCGTTTTCTCTTCAGTACAGGGAAGAATGATGTGTTGAATGTGAAGTTAACAAAACAGAAGCCAACAAAACTAAATGCGCTCGTCTGCATGGATAATACGACATCGCTATTGCTTTTGCGAGAACGGAATGAGACGAGCGTTGATCCCCTGCTCATTGGCTTGGCGAGTAGACCTATCCTATTAATCACCTTAACCATGTTTGGTGTTCCAGCGCATTCCTCTCGCAAGTCATACCATGCGTCAATCGCTACACCATCATCATTTGCGATTAATGGGTCGAATTGATAGACGATGCCATCTGTGTTACTTCCGAAGCAGAGTGTGTTGTCGATTACAGCAAAGCATGATGCGGGAATGTTCGTGTCGAATAGCCATGCGTTGAGTTTGTAGTCCCATACGTAGCAGACATCATTAATGTAGAGTCCGTAATACCCATCATGGTTATAGGATATAGCGTTCGTTAGATTACCTTCCATGAGGATACCTAAGTCTGTTCTGCCTGAACCTGACTTATTTACTAGGTCGCTAATGTCGTTTATGGATAAGCGATTATTGACAGTAGTATCCGATAGGACTTGCATTACTCCATTGCTCGTAGAGGCGCATATGACAGCGTTGTTGACCTCTTGGATAGAACCCGGTATGTCGCTACCCTTTTCAAGATTGATGTCAGCATAGGGGAATATGGGGTAGGATGTGCCATCTGCATAGGAGAGGTATCCATGACCCTTGCTGTGCGAAACATAGAGTAGGTCGAAGATATGCGCTAGTCCTGCGACATTGCCCGGTACTTTTTGCACTGCATCATCAGGGAAATAGTCGGCGTTGTAGTTTTCTCCGTAAAGGCGAGAGTGCCATATTAAGTCAGCATAGTTTGGGTTGCCGGAGAAGAATACTGTCGCTTCTGATTTGCCTCCGTAAACTTCGGCCTTAGTGCAATTAAGGATTAGTGCAGGGGTGGTGAGCGATGCCTTGAACGCTGTGATTATGACGTTATCTATTCCGATAGCAGGAGCGATATTGAAAGTAACCACTCCTGTTGTACGGTTGACTGTGAAGTTTGTTGTTTCGACCATGGATACGCCGTTGACTATGGCTGTTATGGCTGTTGCGTCGAGAGAGGTGTATGGGAGGGTGTAGGCTGTTGCCGTGCCTGTTGCGGAGAATGAGGTACGGAAGCCAGGGGAGATAATATTGAAAGATTCGCGTGGGGTACCATAGTTTGGGGAACCCGTTGGTGAACGACCGATGAGGACTAGGGGGATGTAGCCGACGACATCAGCACAGGTAGTACCGTTAAAGGACAGGTAGTTGGTGCCGTTGTGTATATACAGGGTGTCGGATAGGATAAAAAAATGAGCCTTAGCGTTTGCTAGGCCTGCCTTGAGTTCGACTGGTTGGTTATTGAGCTCCTGGGTGTAAAGTTTTGTGCCCCATGCGATTAGGCGAAATTTTGTTCCAGATGCCTTGACGTAGGGGGATATTCCGTTGATGGAACCTGTGCCAAGGGAAGTGGGGTATAGGCGGGAATAGCCTGGTCTTTTACCGATTGTACCGTCACGGACGCGGACGTTTTGGCACTCAGGCGTTTTATTTATTGCCAAAAGACTAGGATTTGACCTGTAGTCTAGTCCACCTGAAAAGTCAGAGTAGGTTAACTCGCGAGAAGTCGAAGCGAACTTGGGGATCTTTATCTGCAATTCATCACCTCCATTTTCGCATAAGAAAAGCACCCTATAAGAGTGCTAATTGTTGAATATGAGTATCTTTTTCGTAGTGCAAAAAGGTTAGTATTTTACGTTCACGCCGTTTTGAATAATGTTTAAACTTTGGATACCATTCAAAAAATGACTTTGTACCCTTTGAGCTATTGCAAGATTGGCAAGCGCACAGGATGTTGTTGTGGGAATATTCCCCGTCTCTTATTACTGGTAAAAAATGTTCTTGAGCAAGAGGTTTAGATTCACCGCAATAACAACATTTGTTGTCGAAGCTTAATTTTATGCTATCCCATTGCGAGATAGTTAATGTACTGGGTAATTCGCGTATTCTGACCCTTCTGCCATGATGATAGAAGCGAATTTTCTCCCTGTTCTCAATAAAATAGGCTCTTCGCTTAGATAAATATAATTCTGGATTTTCCTCGAACTTCATTCTCCTCTTAAACGCAATAATCTTTTCATTTTTCATGCGATATATCTTAGCTGTTTTAGATATTGACTCTTTGTGGGAATCGTAGTATTCCTTACCCTTTTTGACTATATACTCTTTATTGGCTTCCCTCCATAACCTAGAGCGATTTAAGTATATTTCCCTCTTCTCGATGCGCTGAATCGTTATGCGTTCTTTATTTCTGTAGTAATATTCCCTCCCCCAATTACGCATTCTGTCCTTGTGTTCCGAATAATACATTTTTGAGCGAACAATAAACTTTTCCTGATTGTTTTGATAATTCTTGGCCTTTTGTTTAGATATACAACCCTTGCAAAGACTTCTAAATTTATCGCTCCGCGCTCTTAGTTGAAAATACTCAATCGTCTCTGGGAATTCAATACCACACGCCGTGCATATCCTATGATCTTTCTTGGCAACAGGCTTATAAGGCTTAGATTTGGCATGTTTAATTTTTTCACATTCTTTACATGAAGACCGCAACCTTCCATTACGATCGCCAGCTGAATGAAAATGTATCCTATCTGCCGGTAATTCCTGTTTACAAGTTGAACATCTCTTCATTTCAGACATAAAAAACAACCCTTCCTATAAGGTTTTTTCCTAGCCATTTCGTAGCGCGGGGGACTAGGAAATCCCCCATAGCAAGGTAGCTACTCCCTACTATTCGCTACTTATATTATACCACTTTTCAGGCATAATTACCAATTATTGAAGTTCTCAATCGTCCCGTTTTGCTCATCAATTGATGGGCTAGATTCCGTCATAAAGGAATCAAATTGGTTAATAAGCGTCAACCCCTGAGCTTGCTGACCCGTACTAAATAACCAACTTCCGCTTGAAAAATATGCCAAGTACGAATGACTCTCTATAGGGGTTTCCGGAATATCAGAGTCTAACGCTAATGGATTTGGTCTTTTAAAGTAATGAACATCAAAGCTTCCTGAGTAAAAATAGTTCAAAACTAAATTTTTCTTCTCGATACTGTAGTCAATGAGTGTGCTGTGCTCTCTGTCATCTCCGTTAACCACAATCTTATTGAGCGAGATATAATCTGCTGGCAATGGATAATTTATATACGGCTTAAATTTAGGAACATCATCAGCACTCGCAAAGGAATAAAAATACAAAGCTGTTCGGCGTATGTTATAGGGATAATTTCCAGAAAAGCGTATGCGGATATCATTAGATACATTTGATGCAGTGATTAGTCCCTTGTATTCAATAAAGGATGTTATTCCGGTAACTGTAATAGTAGATAGAGTGGTCCACACTCCCGCAATATTTTCCTCGATATAAACTACGCAATCCTTGTCAGCTTCAAAGTAATAACTTTTTGCACTTGTTGCAGTAACCGTGTAATCCTCATCCAAATGCTGAACTAAATTAAAGGAAGAGTACATATTTAATAGATTTGGTATGCTTTTTTGAGTGATGCTATAGACTGCCTCAACTGGTGTAAATTGCAAACTCTTGTAATAACCAGTGTTAATAAAATCAGTCATAGCTAGTCGGGCATCTGCATTGTCAGATAGCGCGACTAGCTGCCCGTCTGCACTGTAGGTATTGGCGAGCTTGTATGCTAAATCCCTTATCTCTCCAAGATTCATCTACACCCCTCCTATTCCTCATACCAGAAGTTGAAGAAGTTGATACTAGCCGTTGCTCCACTACCATTCGTAAATGTGCGAATATACCAAGTGTCAGGATTCAATACCCTCTCGATGTCTGAAGTCCTAACAACAGAACTATTTCCAAATGTAAGGGTTTCAAGATTCAGCGCACCGGTTAAATTAAGGTCCATTGCGGTTTTAATAGCTTGCATTGTTGTAGCAGGTATAGTCCCTACTCGATTGTGATTATACGCCACTAAATCAGTCCCATTAGTAGGGGCATTAGTAGGTGCTTCATAGAAGTCTGTCCTAACATTATTACCTGCCGCATAGAACTCTTTTACCTTGAGGTGAATAATCTTTCCACTCGCTACGGTTGGAGTCTTGAACGCATAGTTTACAGTTGCACCATTTGCTACGGATGCGAATACACCTGAGACAGAAAAGCCCATCTTATCATGGACAGCAGCGTGGTCAGTTGTGATAATAGGTAGTCCGTTTGTTGTTTCATCTAGCTCAATCTCATGTCCTTGTGCATCACTTAATCTTGGCAATGGTATTCCCCCTCTTTGGTGTTACTTTTCGCTTTACTACATTAACTTCTTTCTGCACTAAGCCCTTCGCGATTGGGTTTAGGGATTCGAGAAGTTTTGAGAGTAGGTCGTTTAGAGCATCCTGCTTTGCTGTGTCCTGTCTGCTAATAATGACAGTGAGTAGTTCGTTTGTTTTACGCATCTCTGTGCGAATGTCATAGAGTAGTTGCCGTTCTGTTGTTGATGTGTCGATTTGTGATTCTTGCATAAATCCTCCTAAGAAGAAGAGGGCAATTAAGCCCTCTATAGTGCTGTGTAATAGATTTCATAAGTGCCTACAAGCCCTGCTGTTGCTCCACCAGCTACCATCGAACCTGTTACCCATTTGCCGGATGCAAGGCGTTTAAATGGCTTGCCATTTGTTCCAGCGCTCTCATCGTTGGTGAAGATGCCTGTTGCAGCAGCGATGTCTTTGCCATCAATTAAGGTGTCGCTGGAAGTTGTTGCATTGGTAGCAGTAGTTCCAACATCAATGGAACATGCTCCGGTAGTTTTAGTTGTTACATTTAGGACTACATGAGTTACTAGGATTGCTCCTGCTTCAGGGTTTGCCCATGCGAATATTCCACCGCCTGTATCGACGGCCGCGAGTGCGCCTGTTACTTTCTTTGTGGAACGATTTAGTTCTGCTGCGGTTGCCGTGAGGATTGTGCCGGATTGATAGAGTTGTCCAGCTGTGCCGACTACTGTGACTTCTGCCCCTGGGGTGCCGACTATAAATCCTTCCTTAGTTGCGATTTTATCAAAGTTTGATACTCCCAATATAATTACCTCCTCAAAAAGATAAGGCGAGTATTTCTACCCGCCCGTTAGGATTAGAAGCTTGATGCACCGGAAAGACCGGGTGCAGAACAGAGAATACACTTCCATGAATTACAAGCAGCAGCATAGCGACTGCGGCCGGCCATAATATTTGCATCCGTGGTTTCGTCAATGTAACTCTTGGTTGTTAGTGGAATACGGTCAAGCCAAATGAGGGCTTGATATGCCTCGTTGAATGCAGAGTCCATGAGAATCCACGACTCTTGCCCTACGGTTGTTCCAGCAAGTGCCGTAAGGTAAGGTGAGAAAATAATATTGTACCTTCCAAAGTGTATTGATGCGGCATTGTTAGCGGTGGTGGGGTTCATGTCTGACCCGATTGCCTCAAATACCAATTTCTTAATACTAGCCTTATCGGGGATAATAATTGTGTCAGGTGTACAACTTAAGAGATTGCCATCCTCGTCTTTGAAATAGTGCATCTTTTCTTCTGCATACGACAAGTTATCGTAAGAAAATGCACCGTTATACAAGTTAGACTGTGCAGCAGTACCACCCGTAATGGATGGATGATCAACCGCAAACATCGCCTTGCCATCTGCGCCGGAGATGTCAAAATTCTTTCCTCCAAAACTCATTGTGGTTAAGTTCCCATTGTTGAGAATTCCTGCGCCAAATTGTTCTTTAGTACGATTATGAGAAAGCATGAAAGCAGAAGCGCGACTTTTAACCTTTCCAAACTTAGCGTCTTCAATCATTTCCTGAGTTACGCTAAATTGGTTTTTCCAAGTCATCGGCTCAATTACCTTCGAGTAACCTTCCTGCATGGAGGATTCTGGATACTTGCCATTCTCTCCGGTAGGTAGGAAATTCGAGAGACTCGTCTCGCTTGTATACTTATTGGCGAAATCCTTAGTCTCATCCATGTAAAACACCTTATCAATGATGGACATTTTCTGAAAAGCCTCTTCAGCTTGTTCTAACATCATCTTGATAGGTTCTTGACTTTTTCCATAGATCGAATCATTTACTCCACTTGCTTTACTAAAAATCATGTAAACTCACTCCTTTAAATTTGTGCATAAAAATAGGACCCCTCATTTGAGAAGTCCCTCGTTAATTCAACTAAACTTATCTGCGGAAATAGCCCTTCACGTTGGAAGTAGTCGTCGCCCCATCGGTTGCACTAATCTCAAACACCCCACTGGAACTCGTCCCGGTGCAAAGCAACCCGTCAGTATGCAACGTAACTTTCGTACCGATCAACGTTACGGCTACAGTCGCCATACTCTTTGTAGAAAACTCCAGCAACTCCGTAACCCGAATAACTGGTAAATCTGTAACGGAAGTTGCCTCAGCAGTACGATCACACATTGCAATAAACTCCGGCACTCCGGTTGCAGCACACTTTGTCAATCTTCCAGACGTTTGCGACAACGCTTCACCAAGGGTTGCTCCCTCGTTATCAGTTAAAAGGAAATACTCGAAAGGTGCCTGTGTTCCATTAAGTCCACCAACTACTTTAAAAGCCATCTAAATCCACTCCTTAATTTTTACTCGCTTTATAATGCTTCTTGTACTCATCCATACTCTTACCCGGATTGAACTTCTTGTACATTTCCATGACATCATCGGGAATCCTGACGGTTTCCCCCTCGGACCCCTTGCCATTGCCCCGAACATGTTCCTTAGACTGAAGGTTGTTCAATGTCGCCTGTTTAGCTGCCTCGACTTTTCTCGTCTCAATGTTCTTTCTCTCAACTACGAGATAAGCCTCACTCAGCGTTAACCCGGTACTACCGTTTCTCCATTTGCGCCAAACATCAGGAGGGACATCATCGACTTTTTTTATGTCCGAATACTCCTTTGTCAGCTCGTCAAACGAACTAACGAGGAAGTTGTCCTCCTGTGCCCGAATAGCAGCTTGCTTAAATTCCCTAGCTGCCTGAAGGTCTGGGTGCTCATCTACAAGCTTCTTTACCATGTCGGGATCGATTCCATTAGCAGCATATTCCTCGCGCCTTAGAGCCTCTTCAAACTGAGCAATGTTCTGGATGCCATGCGACTGACCGTACTTCTGTGCTACATCAGCATCGGAATAAACGCCGTACTTCCCGAACTTCTTGGCGATCTGAATATCCCTTTGATGCTGTTCCTTTGTTTCTGCGACAAGACGTTCTGCCGCCTCAGCCTTCCGTCGAAGGTCTGCATAAGCTCTGTCTTGCTCAGGAGTTTGCTTGGGCTTCTCTACCTCAGTTGGCTTATCAGTTGTTCCTTCACTTTGGTCTGTAGTAGACTCTGTGGAATCTGTCGATTGCTCCGAGGTATCCGTAGTTGATTCTGTGGACTCCGTTGATTCACTCGACTCCTGCGATGTAGCGACACCACCGCCTCCGCTATCTACCTCATCCATAAATGGGCGTAAATTCCTAAACTTAATAAACATTGTCAATCTCCTTTTGCGTATCCGTTCGCCAACGTATTGCACTGTCTAATTCCAGTGAGTCAGCCACTACTAGGCAAAGAGAAAAGGTAGCCGAAGTAGCTACCTTATTTCCCGGAACGAAGGTCTTTGCCAGTGACTTTTTTAGGCGCAGCGTTTTTCTTGTCCATGTTGGTAGCCTTGATGTACCCTGCGCTGTTTTGTGGAATCTTCATTTTCTCTGCCATTGTGCTTCACCTCCTTAACTAAAAATGGGCAAAAAATAAGAACCTTCTCGGTTCGTCAGTTGGCATTTCTGTGTTTCTGAAAAGCATCGACTATACCCTTGAAGATATAATCCTTACTTTGTTGCTCAATGGGTAGTTGTTCATAAGGTACTAGACACGGATGAGTTTTCCTTTCCGCGTCCTTCACTTCCCCATAAACCCATCCACCTTCTATTTTTTCCTTTGACCAACTTACATGGCTATCGGATGGTTTCGTATTTTCATTGTCCACATGAAAACTAACCCCATTGATGGCAGATTGTTTTTGCCAATCAGGAGCATCGTCCCAACTCAACTGCGTAAAATCTCCAATACTTTCACAGAACGATTTATTGGCTTCGTGACATATTTTTGCACAAAATTCCTTTTCCCATTTCAACATTGAATTAACACTTCCCTTTCTTCATTCCACTTTTCTTACCTTTTGACATTCCGATCCCGGGCATACTCTTCATTAGCATAATGTCAATCTTGGCCATTTTACCCTTGCCATGCTCTGCCTTTTCTTTAGCAAGAGATTCCTTCTTAGCCTTTGCCATTATTATTGTCCTCCTTGATGAAATTAGTTACCGGATAAAGTACCGCAAATTCCCTAGCACATACATTCATCCATTGTTCGTAGTAGTCTGTTGTTTGGTCTATAAACAACTTTTTAGATGATTCCGGAATAGTCAGGCTATCCAAATTTTGATAAAACGTGTAGATAAATTCAGTTGTTTGGATATGTTTCATTTCATGCAATAGGACATGATACCAATCTTCATTCATATCTATTCCATGCTCATTCAGGCGAATGATAGCGTACTTATAACGCAAGTTACGGTACGCTTCACCACGATTGTCCCACTCACCAGTTTCTTTCTTCATTTCTTGGGACGTTAGAACTTTTATTTCAATATCCCAATCCTGAATACGCATGATTTTTGCAAGCGACTTCACAATTTCTTCAAGTTTTTCTTTTGGAGGTAACAATTGCTATTGCCCTCCTTCTTGCTGTTGACCCTGTTGTTCCATTAACATTTGAACTACCCTCATCTTCTGCTCATCAGTTGCACTCTCAAAAGCTTGCCGTTCTTCTGGACTCATATTCGCTAGAGCCTCCTGTAGAATTTGCATCACCTGTGACTGTGGGTCAATCTGTTCCTGCGGTTGTTGTGCCTCCATAGGCTGTTGTGTGGCTTGTGGTGGCATTTCTTGAGGTTGTTCATTTGCTCCCGACATTGGTGTCGGTTGCAAACCTTGTTGTGGCATCTGTAGTAGCTGCCCCATCTGTTCCGGTTGTCCTCCTTGTGATTTGATCCCCATCTTTCCTAACATTTGAGATTGAGCGTCAGGCATTAGGTCCTCATAGTTAATAGATACCTTAGCTTCCGGCTGTGGTGGTGGTGCCTTCGCCTGTGCTTCGAGTTGCTTATTGATGCTGTCGAGTATCGTTTTAGCATTAGGGAATTTCTGCGCCACAAGTTGGGTCCACAGAACAACGGAGGCGGGGGTTGGGTTATATGCTCCATACTTCAGCATTTCTGTCGCTTGAGAGAATAGCCACATCTTATCCCTCGGTAGTCCTGCGCCTGCATCAGCTTGAAAGATAAAGTCTGTGTTGTAGTAGAGTTCGCCGGCCTTATCGCGAACAAGGAAGGCATACTTGTTGAAATCGCCAAACGAGTCCTGACCGTTAGCATCCTTTGTCACGAATGGTCGAAGCTCATCATAGAAGGCAAGCTTGAACTCGAACATTATTTCGTAGAGTTGCTTGAACGCGGCATACTTATTTGATTCTTTTGAGCGAAGGCGTCCGGATGCCTGTTGTACTTGGATTTGTTTTGCTAGGCCGGATACTGCGGTTGAGTCTGATTTTCCCTGGTATGAGTTTGTGATGCCGAGTGTTGATTGCGCTGCTTTGTATTGCTGTTGAGCAAAGGCAAGGTCATCACCAATGCTTGCAGATAGGTTCTTTACGCCTAATGCCGCGAGTTCTGATTGATTTCCCCTAATAATTCCATATAATTCATTGGATAGGTTGAGTCTATGACCTTCTAATGCAGTAATAACAACGGAACCGCGCATAATCTTTTCTTCGATGGTGGATATTACCTTTTTATAAGCGTCCTGTTGGTCGCGGATAACGTCCACGTCCGATTGTCCACCGAACGCGAAGTTTAGGGGAATGTTTTCGCGAATGATTAGAGGGTAGCGTGTCGGGGTGAAGTATGGAACCTTTGCTCCTACGGGGAGGACTTCGCCGGATGAGAGAGTTACTTCGGTGCCTAGTTCTTCAAACTCTTGGATCTTTCCATTAATGCGTCGAGCGTAGAAGTTCTCCATGTCCTCAAGAATTTGTTCCTCGCACCAAACGAGCTTCGATACTTCTCCATCATCATTCTTATACCAGCAGACAATCTCTGTCACCATGTCAGGGTTGTTGGGCTGAGTGGTGTTGCTGACAATACTAATGTTAGGGAATTGTTCTCCCGAGTTTTCGAGATCCACATCATATCGCTTCTTGATGTAGTTCTTTGTGACTGAGGACAGAATAAAGAAGTAGTCCATGGCTTGCAGGGAGAATACCCCGGGCTGTGGAACGATGCGTTTTGGGTGAACTGATTCTATTTCTAATTCGCCTCGGTAAAGATGATGTTTAAAGTCTGGGTTCCAGCCTACGAGCATAGCAGAGTAGCCCTGCACCGGGGTTATGCGCTCGTTTACATCGTTGATTGCTGTCATGCCAAGTTCTGTTATGTCAGAGGTGAGAGAGTCTTCGATCATCATGGCTTGAGCTTCATAGCCGGGGAGTTTGGTTCGGGCTGAGGGTTGGGGGATTGTGCTGTCAACACCCGTCTCGATGAACTCAAGGACTAGGTTGACGACGTTGTTCGCTTGTTTTCGCTTTCCATTCGATGAACGGGCATTTATATTGCCATCCACTGTTTTTGTGCCAAGGTAGATTGCTTCTCGCTCGTCTCTGAGTGCCTCGTCGATGCCAGTTCTAGCCTCTTCAAACTTGTCAATCCACTTTTTTAGCTTGGCTTGCTGTTCTGATTCCTCTTTCATGGAGAGCTTTTTATCTTTGATCTTAGTGATGATTTCACCCCCTAGCTTTTTGAGTTTGTCTAAAATTTGAACCACCTCCTAAAAATGAGCATAAGAAAAGGCACTCGGTTGAGCGCCTTGAGTTTTCCTTATTAAAATAGAGCTAGTTGTTGTCGATTGTTTTTGTATCCGAGGTAGGAGAGGATTTTTTGTTCACGTTCAGGTGAATAGAACAATTGTTCCCTAAACCACTCAAATGGTTCCCTAGTGTGCTTACTGCTATTGCACGTAAAACAAGAAGGCGTTATGTTCTGCCTCGTAAACTCCCCGCCACTAGCAACGCAGTATATATGTTCCATCGTAAGTTTTGTTTCTCTGTCGCAAAAGCAACACTTGTTATCAAAGTATAGCAAGGATTCTCCCCATTGTTCATTAGTAAACGTATGGAGGAGTTTCTTTTCCCTGGCCCTACGTCTTTGGTTTCGTATTCTGGCTGCACCTGGATGACTTTTGTGATACTCCTTATTATGCTCGGAAATAATGTCCTTATTTTTAAAGTTATATCTCCTATGGTACTCCCTGATATTATCCTTATTCTTATTTTGATAAATCTTTCTTTCTATGCCGATAGAAACTTTATTTTTTATATAGTGCAGACTTCTTCTCTTGACGACGGATTCTACATTGTTTGATTGATATATTTTTACTCTGTTTATGAAAACCTCTCTATTTTCATCATACCTTAACTTCCGCTTTACAGTATTTATTTCCCTATTGTCGTCTCTCCATTGCCCCATGTAAATGGCTACACACTCTTTGCATTGACCATGTAGGCCGTCAACGTTCTGCTTGCATATCCCGAAATTGTCACATAGTAACTCTATCCCACATTTTGAGCATATTTTGTAACCTTCCTTCGCGATAACCTTGGGTTGCGCAAAACTCTTACCATCGCACTCCCTGCACCTGTTGTGGAATCCATCCTTCGTGGTTTTTCTTACAAAAAAATACATTCTAGACAACTCTAGATCACGCTTACAACCAGGGCACGCCTTAGTCTTAATTTCACTCATAGTTATTACCTCCTTACTTATATTATACCACGATGACACCACCATTGCAACACGATGGGATTAGTGATATAATACTTTCGAGGTGATTAATAATGGCGATAAGCGAAGAGAACACAAGGACAAATATTACTATCCCAAAAGAATTAAAGAAGCAGTTAGAGGAAATAGCGAAGAATAAAAACAGGAGCTTTAATAACTTGGTTATCACAATACTAATGGATTATTTGAACGGGCTAAGTGATTAGCTCGTTCCTTTTTTTACCTACATACAGTTTGTGGCATCCTGCCAATTTTAGATAGAATATATTGACGTTCTTCCTGAGTGCGACAACGATCCAAATCCTCAATTACATCCTCTGGTAAATCCTTGTAATTATAACTGACTTCTAATTCCGTTTTATTACTGTGATGGGAAATTAATCCATATCCCGCACCATCGTACCAGTGATCGTATGAGCATTCCATAACCTTTTCGGGGTTCTTGTCATCTATCAGAAGTTGGGGTAATGTTTCAACTAACTTAGTACAGGTATTGAATATTTTAACCTTACTCGTCATCTTCTCCGTATTCTCATCAAAGTATGGCTTTAGATACTCGTGATAAACGGCTTTACGGAAGGTCCTGTCGGTTACTGCCCTTAATGAATCAGTAACACCACCTTCGATATAGAAGTCAATGATTGATTTACCTTGCGGAGTGCTAGTGCTTTTAGTAAGAGGATGAATAGAAAAGGCATCATGTCCAACTACAGTAAAGCCGATACGTTCCGAACCACTCTTTAAAACAACTTGTTTTGCTTGATCCGAGTAGCTAACTTTTGGGTCCTTAGGTTCTCTTGTGTATTCCCTGTAGATGTACACCGTTCCGCCCTCATCGACGCAAAACCAATACCAGGCGAATGAATCCGTGTAACCGTTATCTGCCGATCTCCAACGTCTCCAATGTGTAGGAATTACAAATGGTTCAATAACATGAAGTTCGTGGCTGAACTCAGGGAATGCTATGCCCTCAGAAGCCTCGAAAGCTTCTTCGGCTGTATTCGGGTACTCAGCTCGATAAGAGTTAGATAAATCCTTTTTAGTCTGCTCGTACCACTCTTCGGTTCTCCTTGGGTCAGTATCCCACGATAGAAATACCCTAGCAAAAGTATTGACACCTGCTACCGATTTTTTCCATATTTCCTCGAACAATGTCATTCTCTTTGCCGTACTCAATCCGATAATTTGACCACCAGTAGGGCGGTTCACTGTGGGATATATACTGGCATATATCTCCCTTGCCCATTGCTGAAAGGCCCACTCATCAAGGATAACTAAACTAGCAGTCAATGAACGTCCTGAATCTTGAGCTGAAGTCAGGGAATTAAATACACTGGGTTCTTTTCCGGGATGATTAATGGTGATAGTTAGGGTGGTTGCTTCCCATGTTAATCCTGCCCATTTTCCAGCAGTTTTCTTGTCCTGAATCATAGTAGGTGGTAGATATTTTAAAACGAATCCGATACGCCTTGCTAATTCCTTTGCATCTTCTTCACGCTTTGACATTGCAACAACCGCGTAACCAGGTTGATGTATTATCTTCCATACCGCATAAGACAACGCAAGCCATGTTAGACCAAGCTGTCTTGCTTTCAATACAATGTTCAATCTGTTGTTAACAAAGCTTTCTAGCGCTCCTACCTGCTTAGGCCATAAAGTAAAAGGAACTGCCAACTCATCAGCGTCCCGATCCTCAATCTTAACGAACTTCTCTATAAAGTATTGACAACTTCTCTTGCCTAGCTCAGCCTGTATCGCCACTAACGATGGCAAATCACTCTGCTTTATCTTAGGCTTAGACACAGCATCAGCCTTCTTAACTTTAACCTCTGCCATTGTCCATCACCTTTCACCATTCAAATTCTGCAAGCAATCCAACCGCTATTACACCCTGTTCATCTACACACTTCTCTCCACCCCAGAACGTACATGAAGCGCAGTTTGTTTTCTCATATGTAGGGTCAGTGGGGCTGAACATTTTGCACGATCTATTTTCAGACATAATTTTCACTCCTGAATTAGCTTGTACTTAACGTTGTTTGATACGTTTATCAGTACGTCCATTGACTCATTGCCTGTCCTTAACGGTGGACAAGGTTGGAACGTGGCAGAATCAAGGGTTTTGAAATAGAAGAAGGGGTTAGGGGGGGGGAGCAAAGGTTTCACTTATGTTCGCGAGGCTTAACCTGAAGCATTGCAGCTTGTTGGAATTCGCTTCTTGCCCATTGCGATAATATGGGGTCCAGATTTTCCCTGAATAATAAATAGAGATTTAGGGAAAGGCGTTTTCCTGCAAAAAAATAAGCAGGGTTAAGATAGAATTCCTCACTCTCAACCTCGCCTATAATTCTCTTATTCCTTTGCATCATGCCAACGTTTATCATCTTGGAAATGTATTCCTTACCACGATACGAAGATAACCCAACAAGATCAATTAACTCTTTTTCCGTATATGGCATGATCCCTGTTCTAGTTCTGTATCCCAACATGTTAGAAGTGGATACCATCAACTTTGCCAGCCTTGCAGTTTTACCTATCTCCGCATCATTCATGCGCTCAGGGAATGGAACGTCGGCAAACATCTTGGAACCACGCTTATTGTAAGGGATAAGATAACCATCTTCATTGAATCTATCAGGCATCTTTATTTCCTTTTCGCTAAAAACTTCCCCATCAGCGTTAATGTCTTTTACTAATCTTACAGCCAATATTGTCACTCCCTATCACACAAAAATGTGTATACGGCATGTCTCTCAGCACAAAAATGTGAGATTATATTTTTCCCTAAACCCTTGTGGCGCTAGGCATGAGGTCGCTTTTGTTTTCTTTTTATGCACAAGGCTTAACGTACGTATCCTACGTACCAACGCAGTTAACGAACTATCGGTATGCTCATTACATATGCTTCTCCACCTAATACCCGCTTTACTAATTCAACGGGTAGTCCAGATACTTTCGATATGTCATGGTGTAGCGTTTCCGTTGCCATTGCTTCTTCATATTTAGGGCAGATAGTATTGCCGTGTAGCTTTGCGCATCCGATATATGATGCTCTGTAACAGCTTTTACATTCATCATCTTTGACTTCTTCTGCGCCGGCATTGGAATGTTCAATCTGTTCAATATTTTTAATGTAGTCAAGGATTGTTCTCGAAGTGCTTAATGCTGTATCGAACGCTCCGGAGTTTATAGCTAGTAGTTGTAAGTTCTCAAGCACTTCTAATTGCTCTATTAATTTTGATTTAATATTCATCTTATTTCCTCTTTCTCTGTAAAAAATTTATAAAATATATTCTAGGAATAACGCTATACTAGAACCTTGCTTTTCAATGGTATGGGGGGGTAGTTGTTTTTAAGAATTAGTTATCGAGGGTTAGTGAGATATACATACAGATCGACCCTTTACCCCGACTGCCTATATGGGTATAGGGGGTACCTCGGAATCTCAAAATACCTCAACCCTCATCACCCCTAATCTACAGATCAGCACAGCAACCCGGTCCGATCAGCAGCACAGCAAGGCAGGAGCAAGAGCAGGGCGAACCAGAGACAACAGTAGAGACGGAGCAGGCAGAGCAGCCAATGCCATCCACCCAAGGAAGCAGCGGCCACTCAACAAGCCACCAACTAAAACTATATTACTATATCATAATGTTACATAATTCCGTTGTGTCACATTCGCCAAACCCCTACATCCTTACTCCTGCAACGGTTTCAGCGATTATCTAATTATCAGTGATCCCATTATCAGTTAGGATGACACTCTAATTGAGAATAGCATACATAATATGTCAGTCGGTAGGGTCAATATCGATGACATCGCCCTGTATTTGTGCCCTCTCCATTATCTCTGCTATGAGTTGTAAGTCCTCGTCTGAGTATGCAGAAACAGCCTGGATGAGCAGAGGGCCGCCGTTAGGACCAGATACCTCTATGTTTTGCGTATCTCTCCATTTAGCAGGTTGTCTGTTCTTTAACCAAAAAATGGCAGAAGTAGCGTCAGGAGGATAATGCTTAGTTGTTGGCACAATGACAGACTCGCCATCATGTATGAAGATTTTGTCCTCAGGATGGCTGTATCCAGACGCTCTATGATACAGTTTAGAAGCTATTTCAGCATCAGCAATCTCCTTGCCATTTTTAATGGACTCGAAAAACTCTGGATGCTCTATCTTCCAATTGTTTACAGTCGAAACGTCTACATCTAATATCCGGGCCAAATCATCATCAGTGGCACCTAATAAACATATATTCCGGGCCATCTCTACATATTTAGGATCATACTTAGAAGGCCTACCTCCTGCATGTTTTACTCTCTCTGTTATCATCAGCTAACTACCTCCTTATAACTACTCCCCACAAGCCCTACAATCAATCCTAAGCCCACTACTAACCAATCCAATACTTCCATACTCAATAACTTAATAGCACTCTTAAAACATTGCTTCTATAAAGCAACGCAAAACAAAATAAACTTAACAATATTTGATAAATGCACTTGCATAATTCAATTAGCTATGTTATTGTTATCCTATCGAACAAAAACAAATGAGGGGGAAACAATAATGCAAAAACGTACTGAATACCTAGCCGAGCAAAAAGCAGAACTTGAGGCTGAAGGAATGGGAGACTTATTCACAGTCTCAATGCAGGAAGAACTATCCAACGAATACTATGAAACATTCTCCACTTTAGTAAAAGCAAGTTACTTTAAGGATCTTATCGTACCTACTGAAGTTTATAAAGATCTTACGCCAGGTCAACAATTCCACTTCAGTAAACACTTCAATATGTCCTTTCGCGGAAACATAGTCAGCTAATAAGCAAACCGAGCTAGGCGGTCAATCCTAGTGTAAAAGGAGGTAGTAACCGTGTTGATTTCAAATTGCCCGCATAGAGAAGGTTGCGAAACTATAATTCACCTGTGCCTAGAGTGTGTATATCAAAAAGATAATGAGTGTAGCGAGGAGTATCTAGTACAGGGATGGTGCTATACTTTTAAGGAGGAATCAAATAGTTAATGACCAGTGGTGGTAAACGAACCGGAGCCGGACGAAAACCCATCGCAGAAAAAGCAACCAACCGCACAATCCGCATGACCGACGCAGAATGGTCCACCATACGCCAACTAGCCACAGCATCAGGGCAAACAATCAGCGATTACATCCGCACTAAGGCCACTAAATAGTGGTCTTTCCTTTACCTAATCCCACCAATTAACATTGCAGTTGCAACGCTAATCACTAAGCTCAAGCCATCCTAAAATAAACTTGAAAAAGTAGTTGACAATCAAAACATGATTATGTTACAATAAATCAAGATCAAATAAAGGGAGGTTGCAACATGAAAATAGCACTTTTGCATAACCACTTTAACGAGGAGCATCTCGACGAAGTTAAGTCCCGAATGCTAAATATGGGATCTCCAACTATCCATATTGTGTGGATGGAGTGCTTCGGACATTATGCAGCACTAGAGGGATGCCACAGACTTCGATCCGCATACGATTTAGGCATAGATCCTACATTCGCCGAAGTAGAGTATAGCGATGAAATGTGTTCCTCCGTTCTAGGGTACGACGAAAATGAAGAGAACCACCCCATTAGCGAGGTGTGCGACGAAAGTTATAAAAAGGTAATATTGGAGTTTTAGGGAGGACCAATCATGATTAAGCCATACTGCACCCAAAACGATGGAAAATGCCAATCTTGCAGTCTAGTTAACTACAATAGAGACTGCCAAAACAATCCCCTACACGGTGGTCATAGACCAGGGGCCGGAAGAAAGCCAACTGGCAGAAAACGTCAAACCCTTTCCGTTACCGACGATGAGTATATAAAGATCAAAAAGCTAATAGACGCCGAACGGAAGGCTATTGATTAAATGCTACTACCTAAACTTTGTGAGCAATGCGGATTATTATTTTCTGGTTGGCCAAAAACTAAATATTGTCCAGTTTGCCGTAAGGTAAAGCAGGGGGAACGGAATCTAGGTAGCATAACCTGTAAGCGATGTAAAATATTATTCCTAGGAGGACCAAATGCTCTTTACTGTCCATCCTGTAGGACAATTAAGCAATCTGAACGGAGTAAGGGCTATTACCTTGATAGGCGTTCAGGCACCTCACGGTCCATTGGTAGTACGGGAATATGTGTTGCTTGTGGTAAAAATTACATTATAAAATCCGGCCATCAAAGGTACTGCGCTGAATGCTCTCCGTGTCAAGGAAATCCAACCGGACGTACTCGCCGATCATTTCAACTCACTGACACCGAGTACGCAAAGCTAAAAGAGCTACTGGACCAACTGAGGATTACTGAACCTAACGAAGAAAACGAAAGAAGGAATTAAGATGAAAAACACAATTTTTGCCACTGAAGTAAAAGGAGACAAAACGGTCGTTATCTCAGATCAGATCGAAGAATTGACCAAGTCTAGCGACAAGGGTCAGTATGACCAACTGATCGGATACCTCGCAGCCTGTTATGAATTGCATTTATTCACAAAGGAAGAAGCTCAATCATTTGAACTTCAAGCTACTAAGGCTATGGGTTACGAGGAAAAATGGTCACTATCCACTCACTCCATGTTTTTGGAATATCAGGAATCCCACCAGCCCAAGTTGGTAGTAGATGGAGTGGTAATAGGATAACTAACTAAAGCCAAACCGGGCTATATCGGCGTAAGGAGGATAACACATGACGAACTACAAACTCGTAATGGAGATCATATCCCTAGCTGTCCTGATCAACGAAAATACAGAACTATGCACATTCGTTGACTTCTCCGGCCATGTCAAAACGATTGGAGTCAGGGTTTACCCATCGAATTCAGAGGAACACACTAAGAACATAAGCAAACTGTATTCTGGTGATGCCCACTATAACGACGAATCTTGGATGAAGGAGGGCAAATCCTTAACCCAACTACAGGCAATGAAAGAAGTTTTAAAAGGCTACCTGTTCAACGTCTCGGAGTCCTAGAAATAGGGCTTCATCTTTTTATTCCGGCGCAATCCAAACCCCTCTATTTTGCCTCATCGCCCTATCGACAGCGCTAAACCTCTTACTATCCGCAAAATCAACAAACCTAACGCAATTCTTAGGAGGCTTATCCCTCTGCCAACATGTCTTCCGCCGTGTACATAATTTACAATTCAAGGTAATCACCTCAAGAAATTAGAAAAGACGCTCCGAGTCACATTGTAGGCCGAGAGCGTCTTTATTTATGATATTGTCATTATGCGATATTATCATTTTATCAGATTACTATACCCTTAACTTATAATATTGTAATAATAAAACAGTAACTATGCTACTTCCTGCAATATAGATACCTCTGAAGCAACGGACCTAGTATCTCCCACAACACTTCCAATGCCTCTTTATTGATCTTTCCAAGCATTCCAGCCGTAATATATACCCTGCCAACATTATGACGCTCATTAAAGATAATCTCAATATTTCTCCATGTCTCGGATTCGAAATACTTCGACTCAATGATAGTCCTTTGCTCCCTAGTCAACGCCCTCAATGCCTCGTCAATCTGTTCTATTTCTACTGTTTTGTAGCGCACCTTTGATTTGTCTTCGTCAATCCATTCCTGCACCAACTCGGCAGTAACTTCCCTTTGTGCTGCAATGCGTTCCGTTGGTGACGTTGTGGTAGTCGCATGAGGCATTCCCTCCACCCGACTAACGCTATTCTCAAACATCCATAGCTCCCCACTTTTTAAAGCATCCTGCCATACTGTTATTCTCTGTGATGCTGTAGTGATTTCTGCTTTGTGTTTTTTGTAGAGCTTCAAGCGTTCTTCGAGAATGTTTTGACTTTCTTTTATCATGGCCAAGGTCAGCCCTCCTATAGTCCTAATCCCCAACGCAAAAACTTCAGTTTTACATACCACCCCAACGCGATAAGCCCAATCAAGAAAGCGATTCCCAATACCACAGCTACACCTGCTACAATATTTTCTAATCCCTTTTTCATCTTTTACTTCCCCCTTTATTTACCCATATACCCCAAGCAAAATATCCCCTTGTTCCTTACCTTCAATGGGCAAGATTTGTTAACACATGTTTCGCAACTCCAAACTATCATCTAAACCCTCCTATCAAGGTATCTTTATTCCCAATGCCACAGCAGTTGCC
>Ga0209728_1000638_pt1 | contig 26033 bp, 66 predicted proteins | sample RifGroD1_FD_183997 | JGI IMG/M metagenome (GOLD analysis project Ga0209728, IMG submission 183997) | Groundwater microbial communities from Rifle, Colorado, USA - Groundwater D1 (SPAdes) (version 2) | ecosystem: Environmental > Aquatic > Deep subsurface > Groundwater | place: Rifle, Colorado... | reverse complement strand
TTGAAAAGACTATATTCAAGTTAAAGAATGGTAAGATTAAGGTCAGTAAACCAGAATCATTTAATTACACATACAAGCATAAAATTGAAGAAATAATTAATTCTGATAATGTAGTTTAAAAGGCAGAATTTATTTGGTGAATATGGAAGGAAGTATAAATAATGAAAGTGTATACTAAATGTATAAAATCTAAAAAGTATTATACTGTGGGAGAATTTTACAGAGTAACAAATTCATTTAAAAATGAATACGTAATGCAAAACGATGAAGGTTATTTTGATCTTGTATCTAAAGAATATTTTGAAGGGTTATATGCAAAAAATCCACAAGGTCAATTCATTTAAAATATAACTTTTATTTGAAGTGATTCTAAATAAGAAAGGATGATTAAAATGTCACATTGTTACACAAAACATGTTGAATGTCCTGACATTAGTTGTTCTGAATGTAATATTAAAGTAAGAAAGGAAATGGTTAATATGCAAGATAGATATAATCCTAAGTATTATACGGATAAAATTAATGCAGTAATTGAAGAAGCACAAAGAAATGGTATGGGTGTTGAATTTAATAATGGAAGAGTTGCAATTTGTAACACAGTTGCAGAAATTAAATCAAGTATTGACTTTAGTGACCGCAGGGATGATTTAGGTTGCGATGAAATGGAATAATCCGATAAAAACAGTCTTTCATGACTTAATTAAAAAGGAGGCGATTAGACATGAAATGTATTAAATGTGACATATGTCGTAAATACGCAAACGCATGGAGAGAAACAAATTTTTCATTCTGGAGTAAGAACGGAATGGTTGAAGTTAAAGAGATATGTTTAGATTGTGCGGAAGTCATTGAAAACAAAATTAAAGAAATGGCTTTGAATATTGAATAAAATATTAGGAGGAAATAAGATGAGACAAGGCAGTATGTTTTTAGAAGCCAAGAATCTTATAGAGAAAGATGTTTTATTAAAAGATAAATGGCAAAATGATTTGCAAGTATTTGGAATTGTTTCTGAAGAGAGAAAAATGAAAGTTTTAGTTAAGGGTTTTGATGGTGGATTGGATTTACTAGTTTTCAATCCAAATGAAGTAGTAAGTGTATTGAAAAGGCCAATTGTATAATTAAATTTTGAAAAGAAAGAAGGTTAATTTAAAATGAAAAGAATTCCTTATTCATTTAATAAACGTGGAGATATAATTAATTATCCTAGCGTTAATCAAATTGTTTGGTATCTTGACGATGCCAAACCAGATATGAGAGTTGTAATTATCAATAAGATAAATCGTAATTATTATAGTGATGGAGGAGATCAATGGGAGTGGCAAGAGGTATTTGTGGATGGTACTTTAGGAAGAGAAGAAAGTGGAAGAGATAATTTTTATTTATATTATGGGAATTATAAGGTTTTAAAAACTGTAGAATTTAATTAAGGTTAAGAAAGGATTTGGCAACATGAAAAATTATGAAGTAAAACTAATGTTAAAACCTACTGGAAAATATGTAGGAGTTAGATATATCAAAATTGAAATGAGTGCAGAAGATATTGTAACTGCTGGTGAATTTGCCGTAGAAACCATATCTGTACTTTTAACGGAAGATGTAGAAGTGTCAGTAAAAAGTGTAAAAGTAATAAATTAAGCAATAAAATCACTCTTTCATTTAACCTATTATAAATTAAGAAAGAGGCAAGTATAATGATTCCACATAAATATATTATAATTTTAACCAATGGTACTACTCAGCAGGAATATAAAAAGTCTGCAACAAACAAAGAAGCAGCAGTCATATTAGCTCAGGCTGAGGCAATACAAAATGCTAGAGGATATGAATTAGTTTCTGTTGTTGAAGAAGATAACAAAAATGAATGTTTATTTTGGGGTCGTTGGACTTAACATGTCACCTAAGAGGGTATAAGCCAATTCTAACGGTTTATATTCTGCTATGGAGACATGGGAAGCAAAATAAAATTCAGGAGGTTACATACATATGAATCAAGATACATTAAGAAGGTTCGGAGATATATTAAAAATCTATAGCGAACAATTTGAATTAGCATTTGAAGAGAAAAATATTCAAGATCAATTAGAATATGGAATAACCTTTATGGAAGATTATCCTTTAAGGATAAAACAAGTAGTAGATGAATTATTAAATTATAAAGAATAAAAGGAGGTTACATATGAAACAGACACATCAAATTGCTATCAAAAATGGAATGAAAAAGCTGTAGAAGCAATGGGAAATACGATATTTACTGTTACTGAAATGTTAGATTCTTGTAGATTAAACACACTCGAAGGCAAACCACTATATCACTCTTGGTATGTAGTTTTAGAAAATTAATAACATCGAATCAAACTAGTGATTTATGGGACATTAATCTTATTAAATAAAAAAGATAACGGAGGCAGAATTGGATGAAAAATACGATAAGAGTTCAAATAATTGACTGGTGTTCTGGACAATGCGGGGAAATATGGTATGACGTAGTAGAAATTACCGAAACTTCAGAAGGAAAGATTTATTATATTTTAAAAGGTAATGAAGGTGGTCATGATATAATTCACCAGTATCATGAGGAATTTGTTAATGTTGGATTATTCGATGTTATATCTGAAATAAAGAAAAGAGAGTCTATACTTTTAGAAGAGAATAAACATCTTAGAAGAAGACAAGATAGAAGTGAATATATTAATGCAGTTAGAACTCAGATTAGTAAATTGAAGTTCGAGGGCAGACCATATGCTTCGGCTATGCTTGAGTATGATTTAAATAATGGATTAATTTAAATATTATTAATAAATTACAATCCTTCGAAACATGCATTTCTTAGTATTTATATAGCAAAATTTAAGGAGGTATTTTTGAATGTTATTTAATGTTTTAACATGTATTCTTGTATTGATTTTTGCGGTAGTATTTTGGAATTTAATTTACTCTTTGTTTTTTAAGAAAAAGTTAAATTATGATACATTTATATTATTCACCTCAGGAACAACATTAATAATTTTTATGTGGATAATGTCTTGGCAATATTGTTGGAGAGCAATGTTTTAATATAATAGAATGACGATTTTGTAGGAAATTGAAAGGAGTTAAAATAAAATGAAAGCAACATATAAAATCAAAGGTGAAATTTATATATTTGAGCAAAAAGTAGTTAATGGAGAAAGTGGCATTTCCGTTAAGAATAATAAATGGTTAACCGAGGAGTCTTTCACATCAAGAAGAACGGAATTACCAGAATCAAGCATAGATGCAGTTCGAATTCTTAATAAAGAAGGTTTAAATTGGATTGACATCAAATAATACATTTAAAGGGTTGAAAGGAGACTTATGTATGTTAAGACATTTAGAAGTTGTAGTGATAACTGTAAACGCATATTCTTTAGGTATTCATGTAACTAATGATAATAGCACTGGTATTGTTGCTAGTTTAATGGGAATAGGTTGTTTTACAATACTTTATATATATGATTGTATTAAGAATAAAAACAAAGGAGGAATTTATTAATGGAAAAGAAAATTAAAAACATCTCAAAAGTATGTACATCTTCTACATGTGCAAGCAAACAATTTCCTTGTTGCGCTGAATGGTGTTTATCGGCGGTTCTGAAGGTTGAATATGAAGGAGATGAGTAATAAATGAGCAATTATTATTCTGTCGCAGTGATTGAAGAAAAAACTGTTTACTATATGGGTAAGGCATGTTTTGCTAGATTTATACTTCCTCTATTCTTTAAAAACAATTGCAAAAACAAAACATTTTGCATTTATGGAGACGAAAGTCATGCGTGGTGTGAAGATAAATATGAATATGACGAAGATTATGATCTTATTGAATTTGATAGTTATCCGGCAATTGAGACAGAATGGGTTGAGAAGAATTGTTTATCAAAAGATCAATTTAATAAGTTAATTAATAAAATTGGTGGGAAAGAAGTTAGATTAGGTGATAATGGATATTTTATAATTTTGTGATTTAAAGGAGGAAAATATAAATGTGTAAAGCAAAGTCCTATACTGAGCAAATCATAGAAATCTATAACAACATTAATTCAGATGTAAAAAGACTTAGAAGCGAAGTTAGAACGGCAAGTCTATTTAATTTAGATATGCTTCATACAATTATGAATACAAAATTCAATGCCTGTGAAGGATATAAATTAGCTAAACAAATTCAAGATAATCAACTATTTAGGCAAAATTCAAAGTACGAATTGGCAACTTTACTTCAGCTAAAAAAGCATATAGATTCCAACAAAGAATTGTTGAATTTAGTTCATCAAGAGATAATTAATAAAGATGCAAGTTATAAATATAATATTGAAAATAAAATTTATTACCCAAGAGTTAAGGAAAATGATATTTCAAAACCAGTTGATGAAATTGAATCCAAACCTCAATTTATTCCTATCCCAATACCTTCATTTCCATCCACTCCTAAACCTATTCCTAAAACACAAGGACTACCTATTATGTTAGGAGATGCTATACATAAGAAAACTAATGCAAAAATGAAAGTAATAAGCAAGATTGATGATGGTCATTATCTAGTTAAGGTTAAAAATGGATATCAAGTTATATGTAGTAAACATATTGTTAGTTTGGAGTTTCAACAATCTGCTAAATAACCTTCGAAAGAATGCTTTTAAATGAAAAGGAGAGAAAATAAATGACAAAACAACAATTTAAAGAAAAACTAGTAAACAAAATGGTATTTATTCATAAAATAAAGGATAAAACTACAATTAATAATTTAATTGATTTAGATTTAAAAGACATAACATTACTATATACTAAACTATTACCAAAACCAGAAACTTTACAACAATGTAATAATCATTTTGTATGGATTAAAAGACATTGTAAAGTTGTAATAAAAGCAGAAAGGGAATGTTCTTCACTTTTACATAAACTTCAAGAAAGTTATAAGAAATTCATTAAGGAAACTGGAGTTAAAAATACCAATGATTTTAATCAAGAACAACTTGAGAAGTATAAATATTTTATCGAATCTATAGACTATGTAGAAAAAGATTTAAAACATTATCAAGATGATATTGTTTATCTAAATAATAAATTAGAACATATTTGTGATTATTATGATGAGATTGATTTACATTTATCCGAATTTGCTTCTTTGTGCGGTGTTAATTATACTAATGCTAAAATAAGTACAGAGATATATGATAAGGAAGATAGAGATAGGGATCATAGACATTGGACATATATCTTTCATGGAATTGAAGATGCACATGAACAAGAGGGTTGGAAATCAAATAGAAATGGTATGCCACTAATGGATCTTGCTTTTCAAAATTTCCTTATTATAATGGATAGAAACAAAGAAATAAAATCAAAAGTCAATGATTATATGATGCATACAATGGGTATGGCAGAACATTGTATGACTGTAAAAGAGGATGAAGATGGTAATACAGTAGTAGAAAAATATTATCCTCCTTTGAAAGTTTTGGAGTAGATAGTATAAATTAATTTAAGGATGTGATGATATACATGATTGTAGAAGTTTAATAAGAACTCAACAAATTATTGATAACTGAATAATATATAATAAAAAATAAAGGATGGTAATGTATTAATGAGCAACGAATTGATGATTTTTGAAAATGGAGAAATTAGATGTATTGAAATTAATAATATTATTTGGTTCGTAGGTAAAGACATAACTAATAAATTAGGATATAAAAACTCTTCAGAAGCAATATCCATGTACACAGATGAAGAAGATAAGATTCTACTGAGTTTAGAAACTCAATCGGATTTATCTATTGAGTTAGATTATAGAGAATTGGGACAGAGAGGAGGATGGCTCATTAATGAAGATGGAGTATTCGATTTGATTTATAATTCAAAATTACCCCAAGCTAAACAATTCAAGAAAAAAGTAAAAGCAATAATTTCTCAGATTCAAAGAACAGGCAAATTCGACTCAACAGAAAATAATATAATGCTTATTGAAGATGAAACAGAAAGAAATCTTACTCTAACAATATATAATCTGAAACAAACACTGACAACCAATCCTAATGATATGCTTATGCAATTTGCTTATAATTCTAAGGTAACTGACTTAACTACATATAAGCAATCAAGAGAATTAAAGTTAATACAAGGCAAAATAGATGAACTATCTGAGTCAGTATCCACTGTACAAGCAGACAATGAGTTAATTAAAGGTCAACAATTATTTATATGTGATAGAACCTCGTTCCACGAAAAAATGAACATTATGTCAAATAAATTTTTCGGAAGAGATAAATCAAAAGCTTATAACGCATTGTTTGCCAAAATGAAATTGCTAGGAAGTTTTGATGTTTATGCTAGACGTAAAAATGAATGGGATAAAATCAATGAAGATAGAATAGCAGAAGGTAAAGATCCATATAAGGAAAGTACATTGAAGGGGAAAGTTAATTATTTAGATGTTATTGATAAGAACGGGAAATGGGAGCTATGTTCCGAAGCATATAAAACAATTGAAACTGAGGAATATACTTCAAATACAGCAAGATAATATAATAATAATTACATAATAAGCAGGACATAAAACCTCCTGCTTCTCTCAAACTATAACCCAATCAAACCGTAATTTTAAACTAAAAAGTTACTATTTTATTTGGATAATAGTCCAATATATTAGAATAATTATCTTGACTTACTGTTTTGAATAATATATAATAACATTAAGAGGTGAATAAGGAATGAATTTAAGTGAACACATTGCAAATGTCATCGAGAAACAAGGTAGGACTAAAACATGGGTAGCAGATCAATCAGAAATAAAATATAAAACATTTGTGGATAAGATTACTAGAAATAGTTTTTCAGGCGAAGAATTATTAAGGGTTGCCAAGGTGTTAAACATTAATTTAGAAGAATTGAAAGGGGAAATTTAAAATGAAGTCAACTAAGAAAGAAATAACGGAACAAATTATTCATAATCTGTCTGATAAGGACATTAAAACTATGATAGGCGAATTAAAGCATTGGCATACAAAAGGTGTTCTCGTTGAAAATGGTTTAACGCTTTTATTACGAAAAACTATAAATGATTCATTAGAAGAAGCAAAATTGTGGAGAACAGAAATTCATCTTCCAGAATTGGATAACCTGATTATATGGGAAGTTGCTGAAAGATTTTGTAATCAAGATGTTAAATTTGTATAATTTACTTGACGAAGGGCAAGCAATTAAAAGGAGTAGGGTTATTATGAAACCAACTCAAATGCAAACTGTTAGATCATTAGTTTTTAAATCAGAAACAAATAATCAAATTACGGCCATATTTAATGAAACCATTATTAAGGTAAAAACTGAGAAAGGTACTTATATTGGAGAGGTTATTGAAAATCTAATGTATGGATATGGGTTTGTTTTGAAAACTGAACTAGGGAAACAAGATATTCTTTTTGATGATATAGTGGAAATATTTTATACTAACTAATTAGAAAAATGAGGAGGAAGTAGAATGGCTTATATAAAAGTAGGAGTTCCAGACGGAGAATACTGTAATGGCTGTAGGTTTCAGCAAAATGGAACAATTGTATGCACATTATTTAATGTACTATTAAATGAAGATGATACTGGTATGTGTAAATATGAAAAATGTCCGAGGGTATAACTAAATGAAAGGACGGTTTGATGCCAGATGAAGAAACTTAAAGATGAATTACCATACGATTTTATGGGATGTGAATATGATGATTGTCGAGCGAGAAAATTTGCGGAAGTAGAAGTGGTTCGAGAGCATGACTCAAGGGAAGAAAAATGGATAGGTAAGCATAAAAATATAACCTATTGGTTTGAATTAAGTAATGGTTATGCCGTAGGTTTAAATGAAAACCCATCACGAGGAATGAGTTTTCCTGTAGAAAAGTTGATACGATAAAAATACTATTTGAAAGGATTTGATTTTAAATGGATAATAATGAGACGTATTTTGAATTCCTTGATGATTTAAGAGACAGTGGTGCAGTTAATATGTTTGGGGCTTCTGTAGACCTTAGAGAAGAATTTGGGTTAGGTAAAATAGAAGCTAGAAAAATACTTGGTCAATGGATGGATACTTATGATAAAAGACATCCAGAGTAAAAGTCAATATAACCTGATTTAAGTTATCAGAGAAAGGAGTGACAAATTATGAATAAAATCTATAGTGTAACTATTATGGTAAAAAGCAACCTAACTGGAGGAATATATGACTTAAAACTAGATACTTTTACAGGCACTAAAAAGCACGAAGTTATGATGAAAGTAAAAGCAAAAACTGATAAGTTAGATGATGAAAATATATCATATAACTTAATTGAAACTGTAGATTAATTAAAATTGTGGAATATTGAAAGGATGATAAAACTATGAGTAATACATTCCACATTATTGACAATACCAATCCATTTTATATCAAACTAAAAGACTGGTATGGTAAAAATCTTAATGACAAAAAGTTAGAAGTTTTACATGCTTATGAAATCGAAGGTAAATTAAATACTGTAATTTTTATGATGGAAATTGATAACCAAATTGAAATTGCTAGAATCTTTTCATTGGGTGATGGAATGGGAATATCGATTGATTGTCAAGCAGACATTAGAACATTACAAGGTGCTAAGAAATTAATTCAGTATGGTGGTAATTTTAAATTATGGGAGATTGAAGATTAATGTCCCAAGAAAGCACGATTTTAATGGTATGATAAATTGAAAGGAATGATTATTAAATGGACGTAGAATTTAAATTTATTCAACCTAAAAAGCAAATTGAATTATCCTTAAACGAACTTAAAAATCAAAACAATAAACATATCTTAATTAAATCGTTGCCAAAATAGTTAACCGTAAGTAAAGAATGCGAATTTATTGAAGAATATAGGACTATTAGTTCTGGCAATAAAATATCACCTAAAAAATTAAATTTACCTTGGAAATGGAACGAAAACAATTATGGTGAGTATTGGGTTGCGTATTTCTGCGAATAAAGTGGTGTTTGAAATTCATAATATCGTAAAATGAAAGGATGATAAAAATGAAAAACGAATTTAATCAACTACGCGTATGGCAAGGAACGGTATTAGGAGATTCTTCCGTAGATGATTTTATAAACTTCTTTAAAGAAAATTTTAATGCACGAGTTAAATTCTGCGAAGAAGTTAAAACAAATGGAAATGAGTCCAAAGGAGAAGAAGGTGGAAGAACTGATATTTTGTTTTATATCCACGATGATGATATGCCTCATTTTGCATTAAAAAGATTGGCTTTAGGTATCAGATGGTGGGAAGATGTTGTTAGTTATAATGATAATTCTTATCTGTATTCTCAGGATGTGTTGAATAGATATCCGGTAAAGTGGTGAGAGGATGAACCGATATGGATTTATTCTTTTTAAGATCATCAGAAATATTATTAGGAGTTTCAATAATCGCATTTGTAATTGTAAATATTTTAGTTCATAATTATCGTAAGGAAACCAAAAAGATAAGAAGAAATTAAACTGACTCAACACAGGGTGAGCAGTTAAGAGGAGTTAATTTAAATGAAAACTGTAGTTATCGTTTCCGTACATGCAGAAGAGAAAAACTGCTATTCTTCTAAAGATTTCAATGGTTATAAAGATTTTGAAAATGAAGAATTGGCACATAAATTTATTAAAGTAAATAGTTTTAGTATTAGTGAAGCTTGTATTGATTATGAATTAGACATCAGATTAATCTATCTGGCTCATTTGCAATATAATAGGAATAGAGAATTAGTAGAACAATTATTCATCAAAGGATCTTCTGAGGAGGCACTAAAATATTGGGACAAACAAGAAGAAATCAGAAATGCTACTCGTAAAGAGGAAGGATTTGTATATTGTAAGAAATATGATCAAATGACAGCAGAGGATTACAAAGGAAGTTTAGAAAAGACATTAACTCAAGACACCATTGATTATATTTCTTCTGGTGTTGTTGCAGGGTATCTAGGGCATAGTGCTAGAAAGCATGAGTATGATAAATATATTGAAAAAGTTATTGAGAATATAACTATGATTGTTGATGATATTGAAGTAAATAAGTGGGATGCTCTTTCTAGTTGGTTATCATCGACAGATGCCAGACATTGGATGGATAGTGTTGAAGATTTACACATGGTACAATTCAAAGAAAAATTTAATAATTATGTTTCCGAATTAATGACCACTGGCTATATTTATAACTTAAAAGAACATAAGGGAACATACACATCGACGATGGAGTTAGAAGAGAAATATGCTAATAGGATTAAAGTGAGTTCCTAAGAATGATAGATTTGGTTGGTAAACCATTAAAAAGGAGAGTATTGAAAATTGAGTAACGATTATATGTTCCTGTGCAAAGACTGTATTAAAATGAGAGAACACTGTATACCAGACACACAAGGAAACTGCGATAGGTATAGAAGAATACCAGATGTCTGTAAGGAATGTACTAGAGGGCCAATATGCTTTAATTGTATACCAAATGAAGATGAAAGCTGTAAATTTCAAAGCGTAAAGGTTGTTAATAAAAACATAGATCAGGGATATTCATCAATTAATAACAGTCACCATAAAAATCAAAGATACAATGATAGATACCAGGAAGTCTGTGAAACTGGAGTATGGTGTCCCTCTGAAAGCTGGGGAAAGACTAGGTAAACGATTAAAACAGGGACTTGAAAGGAAGTATGAATATGGATGTATCTAAAATGTCTGCACAAGAATTGCAAGAGTTAAGTAAGCAAGTAGAAAAGCAACAGAAACTATTAAAGGAAGAAGAATTAAATAAACGCAAAAATATTGCAAAATCTAAAATGGAAAAATTAAGAGAACAGAAAGATTTGATTCTGAGTTTAATTAATCATAGTAGAACTTCTTGTAGTGATTCAAATATTTGTAATGGATATGGAAGTGCAGATTATGGTGCAAGGTGTACTAAGTGTCATTTGATTGAGATATTTGATAAGGAATGGGACGATGGTGAGTGGGAGGTTGATTTTGATGTTGCGATAACTAAGGTGCAATAGTAATATAGATTTGAAAGGAGTTATTATTATGTCTATTGATTTTACTAAAATGTCTAAGAAGCAATTAATTGATATTTTACAGAAGGTAGAAAATGTGTGTTTAACTTTTGAATTTGCTTCTAAAGAAGAAGTCCATATGATAAATCCAGAATGGCATGAAGGTAGAACAAGTGCTTTTTTACAGGCGTCCGAGTTTATTCGTAAAGCATTTTCTCATAAAGCATAAATGACTCATTTTATCTAGAAAGGAAGTGGATTATATGAAAGTTAGGAATAAATATAATGATAAAATATATGAAGTTCATGGAGTTAGTGGTGAAGGGTTCAGTAGATGGATTAGTCGATCATATGAAATTGGTAGATATTTAATTTGGGATTTTGGTTATAAGTGGGTGGTAGCAGATGATTTTGAATTAATATGAATTAACAATTTGAAAGGAGCGTGTTTAAAATGAGTTATGATATTAATTTAGTTAACTGTGATGAAAAGGAAGTATATGACGATAATTACACTTACAATGTTGCTAGTATGTTTAGAGATGCAATTGGTGGCGAGGGGTTGTATGAACTATATGGTAAATCAGCGAAAGATTGTTTGCTATTGCTAAGAGATTCGATTGTAAAAATGAAAAGTAACCCAAAGCATTATGAAGATATGAATCCTGAAAATGGATGGGGAGACTATAAAGGAGCATTAAAAGTTTTAGAAAGATTATATAATGCTTGTGTTGAAAATCTAGATAGTAAAGTTATTATTTCCTAAATTTCAAGATTTACAAAAACTAAAAATCAAGCTATACTTGCGTTTCAGGGTTCGCGATACCCTATAAAAATTGCATTTGATAGGAGGTTTAATTAATGGCAATTAGTAAATGTGACTATTGTTATTATAAATATTGTTGGCTTAAAAATGACAGTGGAAAATGCCCTAAAGACAAGTCATGAAGATTAAAGTAATACGCAATTGCAAATCATGTTTATATCATTACTGGAAAAACTTTGAAGACGATCAATGCTATGAAGAAAGTGGTTGTCTTCGATTCTCTCCAATTGGATTAAAGTTAGAAGATGTTGAAGTTGTGGGAGAATTAGGTTTAATTGAGCATTGACATTTTGTAACATTTGTGATAATATAAATCTATAAATAAATTTATTAGGAGGTACATAAAATGGCTTCAACCGCAAGAGAAAATCATATTGCGGATATTAACTCTCTACTAATAAAACATGGAGCGATCTTGGACAGATATGGAATGTATCACATTGGTAATTACAAATTTGACACACGGGCTGTCAATCTAAAAATCCATCATGGAAAAATCAAAATCAAATCAACTCCAATGATGAAAGTAACTCTAGAATCATTGGATAAACGATTGAAAATTTATGCAAAGGAGGAAATATTATAAAATGTACAGTGAAAGTTTAAAAGATTGGTATAAACCAGTAAGAGTTTTTGAGTTAACGTGGAAAGACGGAAGAACTGAAATAATTAAAGGATATTCTATTGCAGATGCTTTCGATTGTGTTGGATATAATATTAAAGACATGAGAAAATTAGGTTTATTTTCTTGGAATCAGATAAAATAAAATAAAATAAAATAAAATAAAATGAATTTACCATTTGTTAGGATAATCTTATAGAAAGGAGGTGATTCATATAAATGAGGATGCGCGGATACACACTCAAAGAAACGTCTCAAATATTAACACAGCCATGGATGGAAACCATCACACAGAAAAAGTTCGCACATAACTTTCCAAAATGAAAATACTAACGACCATATTACATTAGTTGACCATGGAAATTCAAAAGAAATCTGTAGACCATTGGCAAAGAAATTGTTGAAGCAAGCAGGACTATTAGAATTTGCTTATCAGTGTTAGAATACATATAAAAATAAAATATTTACTTAATTAAGGGAGGGTTAATTTCATGGTTATAAAATCTCAACACTCTAAATATAATTTATCGTGGGTTAGGTATTTACTACCGACTAGAATAAACCAGATGTCAGAATCTATAGGTGTTTACAAATGGTTGGGATTAATCTATCGTAAGTAAATATAAGAAAGAAGGGTAATATAACCATGAGAACTAAAATCATAATAGCCATTCTAATCCTTTTATCTGTCGTGATATATGTTAGTATTAATGATGGTAGTAAAGAAGCGTACAGGTCTAATTCTGGGCTTACAGTGAAGATTTAAGAAAAGGAGATGATAAAATCATGAAGAGAGTTTATCCTATTGAACAAGATCAAGTAAAATTAATCAGACAATCAATAAATACAGGTACATTTGGAGATCGTAATGAGTTCTTATTTTTATTCATGGTAAACACAGCCCTGAGAATATCCGATATTTTAAAAATTAAAGTTGGAATGGTTAGAAGTAAAGAATATTTAGAATTAGTGGAACAAAAAACTGATAAATATAAGAAATTTGCAATGAACTCTTTTCTAAAAAATTTAATCAATAAACACACAAAAGGTATGCAAAATGATGACTATTTGTTTCAGAGCAGAAAATCCAAGAATGGCGAAAGCAAACCTATCTCTAGGATGCAAGCACATAGAATTTTAAAAGATGCTACAGAGAAAATAGGGATTAAAGACTTTGCAGCCCACAGTTGTAGAAAAACTTACGCCAGATTAATTTATGAAAAAACAGGTGACATAAGTTTTGTAATGAGATTATTAAACCATAGTTCTGAGGCCATGACATTAAATTATCTTCATTTGACAGAAGAAAAAGATAATGAAAGGATTATGGATTTCTCACTCAGTTGAGATAAAATTAAAAAGGAGGTGGATCAATAATGGATAGTTCTTAATACAACAGGTTATACATGTCTAATTTATATAATAATAGAAATAAAGGATGGATTAAATGAGAGATAAAGAATTAATATATAATAATGTTAAAAAGCACATTAAGAGTTTGGGATATATTTTAATTAGTACCGAATATATTAATAATACATCTAAACTAATTATCAAAGATTTAGACGGTTATTATTATTTAGCAACATATGCCAACTTGTGTAGTAATCACGTTCCTGCTAAAGTTCATAAATCAAATCCATACACTATTCAAAATATTCAATTATGGACTGAATTAAACAAAAAAACATTTAAGATAGTAAGCGATCAAGAATTTACTGGATCGAACGATAACCTTAAATGGGAATGTTTCAAATGTACGGAAATATTTAAAGCTACATGGTCAAATATATCTAAAATATCTGAAAATCGTGGTTGTAGCATTTGTAGTGGGCATCAAGTTGGATTATCAAATTGTTTAGAAACATTAAATCCTGTTCTTGCCTCAGAATGGCATCCCATTAAAAATGGAGATTTAACACCTTTTGATGTTACTTGTGGATCAGGAAAATTGGTGTGGTGGCAATGTTCTAAAAATACTAAACATGAATGGGAAGCAGATATTTATAGTAGGAATAACGGTACGGGATGTCCATATTGTAGTGGACATTTGCCATCAGAAGATTATAATTTATTGGTAATAAATCCAGAGCTTTGCAAAGAATGGCATCCCATATTAAACGATAAAAACCCTGAAGATTATACTCCTAATTCTCATGACTTTGCATGGTGGCAATGTGATAAAGGACATGAATGGTATGCTGTAATTAGTAGTAGAAACAGAGGAAACGGTTGCCCTTATTGTGCAGGGCAGTTACCAACCGAAGATAATAATTTATTAGTTGATAATCCTACTCTTTGTGAAGAATGGAATTATGAAAGAAATCCTAAAAGACCAGAAGAATATTGCCCAACCTCTAATCAAGAAGTTTGGTGGAAATGCAATAGAGGACACGAATGGGAAACTATAATTTCTAATAGAAATTCTAAAGAATCAGGATGTCCATATTGTGCAGGGCAATTGCCGAGTAAGGGAAATAATTTATTTACTAGAAATCCTATTTTAGCATCTGAATGGCATCCGACTTTAAATGGTGATTTGACTCCTTACGATGTAACTTTTAGTAGTAATACATACGCTTGGTGGCTTTGTAAAATATGTAAACATGAATGGTATGCTATGATTAATTGTAGAAGTGGTGAAAATGGTAGTGGGTGTCCTGAATGTGCTAAGACTAGTACAGCAGAAATATTAATCAGTGATGAACTAAATACATACAATATTTCAAATACTTCTCAATTTAGAATAGAAGAATGTAGAAATAAAAACAAACTTCCTTTTGATCATGCAGTGTTTGGAGATATTGAAAAATCAAATTTAATTTTTCTTATAGAATATGATGGGCCTCACCATTTTTATCCTGTCTGTTTCGGTGGAATGTCAGAAGAATTAGCTATTGAAGCATTTAAACAAACACAAATTAATGATAAAATAAGAAATCTATACTGTTTAGACAATAATATACCCCTTCTTAGAATCCCTTATTGGGAGTTTGATAATATACCAATTATTCTAACTACAGAATTGCAAAAATATGATTTACTCTCTAATAATTTCTTAGATTCTTTTCATACATACATAAACATACCTAAAAATAGTATCGAAGTATATGATAAATTATCAACGCAAATTAACTAACAATATATAAATAATATTATATAGTCTCTTGTAATTAAATGCATGAGACTATATAATATAAATAAAAAAAATAGGAAGAAAAATAAATGAAATGTATATGTGGTTACGAACAAGGTGGAAAATGGAATGCAGAAATGTGTACTTATGATGAAATTAATAAAGATGGGGAAGAATTTATTTCAATTGATGGTAACTTCACTATAGAAAACAAAAGTGATTATTATCACAGAACTATCGAAGTTTCTTTATTTTCTTGTCCTAAATGTAACACTGTTCAGATGTATAAAGGATAGGAAAAATGAGAAATTATCTAAAATTAGGAGGAGTGTCAATATGGCAAAAATTGAAATCGGAACAATTGCACATGTAAAAGAAGCTGATTATCCATGGGTTATGATTAATAGAACAGGAAAATTAAAATCTCATTTAGAAAAAGTCAAAATTACAGGATATCATGGCGAATATTACGAAGTAGAGTATTTAGAAAATGAAATGTTACAAAGAGACAATGTAAATCAGGGGGTTCTTTTCAGGAAGAAAGATATAGTTTTGATGTAAGAATAAAGGAGTGTGTTAACAATGCCAATCATGACAGATTCTAATCATGAAGTAAATACTAAAACAATCATATATACTTTAGATGAATGTTACAATGTATTTAAACAATTTATCAAAGAACCAATTGAAGAAATTCCAAATCAAAGGATGATGTTAGAAAGGAAAGCATATATGGCATTAAAATCTTATATGAATTTTCTTTCAGAAACTAAAAAAGTTAAAAGAAATTATCAAGACCAGTGGGTAGTAGATGGTTTATTAAGATTTACAATTGATGGCAGTCATATGTATCAACAAATAATAACTGGATGGTAAGGAGAAATTGAAAGAATGAAACAACTAACAAATCGTGAAAAGATTATTAAAGTATTACTTGAATGGAAGGAAGATGATAAATAAATGTATCCATTATACTTTATCCCAAAACGAGTAATCCAAGAATATCAACAAAAAATCCATGATGGTAAATCCCTAACCACTCCAATTATTAAACGTAAAATTAGTGCAATGATTTATGCTACAAAATATTGCAGAGTTAATCTAGGAAACAATAAATATCAACATAGATTCGGTCACTGTAAAATGATTGTTGAAGAAAATAATTTAACTGTATCAAAAGTTGAATATACTATTGTTGGAAATGTTAATGGAAGTGATGGTAAATTTTATAATAGAATATGTAAGAAATATTATGGTTTGAATGATAAGCATACTGAATTTGCAGAGACTTGTAGAAATAGAATTATTGAAGGAGTATGTTAAAAATGAAAAAGTTATTTGTTTTATCAATTATCTTAGTTGTTACTTTAACTGGATGTGGTACAAGTAAAGGTGATGATGCATTAGGAAATAAATTTACGATTAAAAGTATTACCAAAGGAGATGGTTTAAATGCAGATGTTTATGTTTTAGTAGATAAGAAATCTGGAGTAAATTATTACTACATAAATGCAGGATACGGAAAGTCATTGTGCCCTATCTACGATAAAGAAGGTAAAGTTGTAATTGATAAAGTTGAGCAAGAATAAGTTTAATGAAATTAAAATATAATTGAAAGAAGGAAATAATTATGTTAACAAAACCTGAACATGGATGGGTTAATATACAGTTAGAAGGATTCTCAGAAAGAGCAAGTTATATGACGGATATACCAAATGATTGTCTAGATGCTTTTATCTATGCTTTACAAAATAATTTACCTACTGTAATTTTCTTTGATGCTGAAGGATGGGACTTTCATTTAATTACATCATGGTATCAAAGTTATGTTATTCTAGACAAAGATGATGTAAAAGTATTTGAAATTAAAAAAGATTTATTTGAACTTGCAAAAGAATTATATAAAGACATCAACGATAATCTTAATGATTGGTTAAATTGGGACTATGTAGATGATGAAGAGGAATTAAAAGAATATAGAGAAAAACTTATTATGAAATTAAATACATTGGGAATCGAACTTGCAAAAAGAGAAAAATTTATTCATTTAAGTTGTTGATTTTATAGTATTTGGGAATTTAGAAAGGATGAAAGAAATGAAAGTAGATGGTACTCCATGCCCTTATTGTGGGAAACAAACATTTAGTAGAACTCATCTTGGTTCAAATGGAGAAGCTTATGTTGAATGTTATGCTGAAGATGGAGGATGTGGTAGGCCATATGTTGTATATGTTCCAGTTCCTACAGCACAATCAAGAAAATTAACAGAAGACGAAATTAACAAAATAGAATATATTTATCCTTGGCATAAAACATTAAACATGAGTGAATAAAGGAGAGATAATCATGAAAGATATTATTATCGGAGAAAGAACAAGTAATAGTTGTTCGGCAGTAATTTATTTTGAGCATCCAGAAGTTCAAAATATTATAAGTCACAATTCTGAATTATATTGGTGTCATGAAAATTTTACTGGAACAACAATATTTATTCTCAAAAATACAAATGAAGGGGAAGCATTAACCGCATTACTCCATTGTAAAAGTCCTGTTGAATGTATAGAAGACTTTTTGCTTACTATTGTGTTAAACAATATGGAAGTTTCAGATTTTAGAAATTTTATGGAAAATTGTCGAAAAAATTCTTTTATAGATGGAGTAAAATATAATCAACAACAATTAAGAATGGTTATGGGATATTAATACAGCTTAAAACTTAGCATTTATGGTATAAGAAAGGATTAATAATGGATAACCAAATTTACAATACTAGTGATATAGAAAGAGATATTTTTCGTATGGCAGGAAGACTAGCAGGGTCACTATATAGTGTAGGGCTAAAAGATGAAGCAATGGAGTTTACAAATAAGGCGATAGAACATCAAGACGATTGTAAAATGGTACTTAAATTATGTATTGAATATACTAAATTAATGGAAGAAATGAAAGGGAGATAAAAACATGAAATTAAATTTAACAATCATAGGAGAATCAATGCAAGATATTAGAAACGCAATGGAAGTTTTTATGGAAGAATTTAAAGATAATAGACTAGATAGCAATTGCAATTGGCCTCTCAATGATGGAAATGAAACTGAAATTGATTATGATTTTACTGACGGAATGGATGTTTTTAATAAAAGTATGGAAGGTGAAGAAACTGTTTATCCGTATCAAGGTGAACAATGGTGGGAAGAACTGAGAAAAGAAGTTAGGAAGGGAAGAGAGAAAAGACAAATTAAAAGCACTTAAATTATCTTACGAAGAAATGGAATCTATTTTAATGTCTGCATGTGAAATATGGGCAAGTACAAAGGAGTTGGAATTGAATGTTTAGTGCTAAATTTGAATTTGATTTCTCAAGTGATCCTCTTATCTCAAGATTGATTGAAGAATATAATGAATGTGAAAGCAAAGATTCAGATATTGTTTTAAATCTAAAAGGTCATGAGTTGCAAGCACTTTTGATTAATTTAATTATTGGTCGAATTCCATATCAAGTATGTACAAAATATGTTTTACCTGAATTGGCAAATAAGCAATTGAAAAATCAAAGCATTTAGAACTGCGATTTTAATTAAAAGGTGGAATGTATTATAATGAAAAAATATTTATCAATAATTTTATTTATTGTTGCGTTGGTAGGTTATGGGGTAGAAAATCCTAAAGTCCAAGTTACTGTTACGCCTCCAAAACAATCTATAGTTGAAGCAAGTATGAATGATTTTAAAATAAACTTTGATCGCGATAATCCAAGAGACATGTTTGAGTTAATAGGTTATCAATACATGAAAAACAGTCCCTCTAATTCAATAGATGCTTCTAATATATTGATTTTTAAATTAAAAGATAAAGAAAATGGTAATTTAGTTTATGTTACTAATTCTGGTAACGGAATTGGAATCTCAGTTATCAAACCATAAAACAGCAATTTGAAAGTATTTCAAAAAGAAAGGATGTTTATTAATTATGATATCAGAAACAACTACTTTATACACTTGCGAAATCTGTGGAAAACAATCGATGGATAAAGATAAAATAATCAATTGTGAAGCACAAGGATATGAAACTCCCTTAGTCAAGGTCGGAGATAGAGTATTATTCAGGGATACTGCTAAGAGGTTGGTATTAGAAGAATGTTTCAATCAAAAACTCATTGAGCATATTTTAAATTATACAAATGGTTTAGAAAATGAATATGAATTCACTGTTACAAAAATTAAACAAAACCACAAAACATATTATTGGTTAGATAATGAAAAAATGGATATTTGGAGAAAGTAAGAAAAGTTTAGAGGGTGTATTTATATATCCACTTATTAGAGGAAATAAAGACTTTGCTTTAAGGTGTACCATAGTATGATATATCAATTAAAAGCATATTATGGTGCATTAATACAAGGTAAAGTTATATATTCTGTTGAATTAACTTTTGATGACTGTACAAAACTATTAACCAACCCTTTAGACAGTAGTTCGCTTAAAGATCATGTAACTAATAAAATTATTGCCGATGGGTTCAATCCTAAATATTTTATTTTCAGTTGGCTTACTAAAGAACAGTATGAGAATAAAATTGAATCAAAAGTGGATGAAGAAATAGAAGTAAAGGGTAATTAAAAAGTCAGTTTGTTAGGAGGAATTATATAATAATGACTGAAACAGAATTATTGATTCAAGAAACTATTATCTATCTACTTGAAATAAGAAAAGATTATACAAGAAGTACCTCAATGAATGACATCGGTAAAGTAAGGACTTTAACTAATGCAGTAGAATTATTACATCAGTATAATGATATAATACATGGATTAAAATAATTAGAAGAGGAGATTAAACAAAATGAAAATAACAACATCAATTGAAGTTTCTAAACAAGAGAAAAACATAATATACAATGCATTAGAATCATATATTAAATATCTCACAGAAACGCTCTCAGACAACCCAGAAGGTACTTCTAAGACATTGATTAATACAACTCTAACAGACACAAACAGATTACTATCTGAGATGTCACAGAGCATGTAAAATTAATTAAAGGAATATTAATCCAATGTGTCGAATTATCTATTAACTAAATCAAATTCAATCTCAAAGAAAAGGTGATAAAATGAGTATAAAGTTTCCTGTACCAAAATGCAAAGAATGTAATTTCCATAAACATAATTCATTTCTCAGGGGTTCGCATTATTGTACATTTGAAGCGACTAATAAGGATGAAGTAATGGAATGGATGAAAGTCCCTGGTAGAGATATGAAGACGAGTCCTCAGTGGTGTCCATTAAGAATTGTAAATGACCTATAAATTAATTTTGAAAGGATGTGATTAAGATAGAATTCAAATCAAAAGTAAATTGCATTTTCTATAGACGTAAAATATGTATGCTTCATTATCCAAAAAATAAATGTGAAGGATTATGTAATAAATATAAATAAACAAATTATGGTGAAACCAAATTAATACTATTTATAATGTTACTTGTTTTAACTTTTATGACTTATGATTTGTTATTTATTAAATAGTTACGATGAATTATTTTTTGATGGGAGATAAAACAAAATGCAAAGAAACTTAACCTTAGAAGAAGTAATACTACTTAACAAATTCAAAGTAGAAATGCTTGAAATTAAATATAATATAAAAATCAATGTTCAAGCACATAGTATTGGTATGGGCGATAAGGGATATGATTATAATATTTTTAATCCTAAGAATGGAAAGTCATGGTCAAGTGATATAGATGGTGAACGTTTGGAGACAGATGTATTATGGGTAGTTTATTGAAACCTAGCAAATCCCACATTTAACGGAAATAAAATATGAATAGATTTCATGAATTAAAAACTTGGCCTGAATTATTTAATGCAGTAATGGAAACTAATAAATTAAAACGTAAGACAGTAGATATAAGAAAAGATGACCGTGATTATAAAGTAGAAGATACTTTAATCCTTAAAGAGTTTGATCCTACCACTCAAGAATACACAGGTAGAAGTTGTTGGAGAATTGTTACACATTGTCTTAGAGAACAACCTTGGGTTCCTGAAGGGTATGTGGCAATGAGTATATGCGAAATTAGTCCAGATACTATGTTTAGTTGATAATAACTTCAAAGACATATTTAATGGGAATATCAATAAAATTATCTTATAAAAAAGGAGACGTTTTGGAAAATGAATAAATTTAAAGTTGGAGATTGGGTTTATTTTAATCATAATGAATTAAATGATCGACATGCAGGTGAAATAAAATCTATTAATGAGGATGGAACATATGATATATTAAGACATATTTATACATTTGATAATTTTCGTGATTTTATTGAAGATTATAATACAGAAATTAAAACTGTATTAGAAGAAGATATTGAAGTGCCAAAAGATATTCCTAAATGGATCAATTTTAAATTTAATAATTATATAAAAATATCAGATGAATATATTGAAAAAATGAAAGAAATTCATAATGAAATATTAAAAGTAGATAACGAATATGGTAGAAAATGCGATATTATAGCGTTAGATTATACTGCGGATTTAGCTAAAAGATACATTGCAGATTTAAATCTTGATACCTCTTTTGATAGTGTTCCATTTTATGAAACTTTGTTAAAATTAAATATTAAAATGAAAAGTATTATTGAAGATATTCTTAGTGAGTATGCTTGTTCTTTAAATGATATAAAATTGAAAGTAAAAATGATTGAAGAACATTCAAATATACATGATTATGTTTATTATCAAAGATATTATATTAATAACCAAAATAAAAATTGGATAAAAAAAGAGATTATTAAGAATAATATTCAATCAAGTATATTCGGAATGATGCCAACTACATTATATGTTTGGTGGTCAATATTTGAGAAAGAAATCCCTTCCGAAATGGCATATCTAAATTTTCTATATACAGAAGATGAAAAAATAGAATATTATCAATTAACTAATTGGATAGATATTATATCCGATGAACATAGATATTCTGTTCATTGTGAATTTAATATTAAAAGAGATACAAAAGTTAGAGGAGAAACTGAAGTGGAAATATTTGATAACTTAATTAAATTAAAAAAAGATAATGTTAATGTTTATTTGTCCATTGATAGTCCAGAATCAAATAAACCACATTATTATGTAAATGTTGGTTTGGGTTTCAATCCATTACTTGATATACCAGATAATGATAGATGGTGGCAATATGAATAATTAAAAGAATATAAAATTCGACTTTTATTTGATAAAAAAGGAGAATAAATAAATAAAATGATTTATGTAATAATTGGATTAATAATTTTATTCATAATAGCAAACATTTTAGTTGCAATTGCTCCTACAAAATTTGTAAATGTAGATGTAGGAGTATTTGATAGTATTTCTTATAAGGTTGCTATATATGATGACTTAGAAACAGCTAAAAGTAAATCTAGTTTTAAAACTTCTATATATGAAGTTCCAGAATATTTATTAGATGAGATGAATAAAATTTTAAATTCTCAAAAACGACAAGGAATGAAACTTAATGATGCTTGGTGTGCTGAGAAATATTTATTGGATGAAGGGTGTAAAGTAGTTTATATTAATAGAAATTACTTCTAAAGAAAGGAATGATAATAAAATGATGACACGACAAGAGTGGGAAGAAGTTGAGCAAGAGGTTATTAAATTTTTAGATTCAATAAATTTAATATCTGAAATGATACAAGGCAGAGAAAATTTAAAAGATTTTATGGATAGATTAGAAGAAAAATATCCATTCAAATTTCATAATGTGGTATCGTTATTTGATGGTTTTGGTACGGAAGATTTTGAAGATTATTTATACAAAAGATATAAAAATATTGATTGTTATACACAGGAATATACCCGTGTAGATATAATCAAGAGATAAAATCCAACTTTATAAAGACTATAAAAGGAGAGAAAACAATGACTTCATTCAGACTAATTTTTAGAATTGGAGATGAATTTTTTGACACTACAGATAATAGATATGGCCTTGAAAAAGATTTAATATTTATCAATAGCAAAGAAGATTCAGAAATAATTGCTATTGAACTGTAGAGGAGGAATAATAATTTGCATAAATACTTCAAAGAATTAGACGAATCAGATAATATCACAGGATTTTGCAGTATTAGTTATAAGAAAAATGAAAAGTTATGGGAGTATTTTTCTAAGGTATATAAAGCAGTTGAGATTACTGAAAAGGAATATGATAAGTTGAGGAGAGAAATAAGCAATGAAACAAAGAATTAATATTGATCAATTACAAGAATTAACTTCCGATCAACAAAATAAACTAAGAGATTTGTGGAAACCAAAACAATATGATTATGTTGCTTACACTTATGAATATTATGAAAAACTTATTACAAACGAAGTTGTCATTAAAGGATTGTATAATAATGATCCTAATTTTGTTGAAGAGGTATCCGACTTAGAAGGGGAATACGTATTTCCAAAATGCAATTGTTTGCCATTAATGAATATTGGTCAAATGATTGAGATATTGGGTAATGATTGGTATGACGAATTATTCATTTGTCAATTTTATCATAATGAATATTATGTTGAAAATTCATATGATGGAGAATTTGTTGATGCGTTATGGGAAAAGGTTAAATATATACTTTAAAAAACGTTATTTAATGAAATATATAAAATAAATTAGATTAGAAAGAAGGAATTTAAAAATGAGTAATTCAGAAATTATTAAATGTGATCTATGTGATTATCAATTCAAAGTATTCTCAAGACAGGAGGAAGAATTACACGATAGAGAATATTATCCGGTAACTAATTACTATCCTTACCAAGAAGAAAACGCTCATCTAGTTAGAAATTATATATGCGATACTTGCTATAATGATATTGGAAATGTTGTGAAACAAAGTCTTATTCAAGCAGGAGAAAAGTATTTAAATGATGTAGAAAGTAGGAAAACTAAGAAATTAAATGAATACCTAAAATATCTCCAAGAAATAGATAAGGAATATCAAGAAGTTAAAAATTATTGTGACAAACTTAAATCTATTAAGAGTATTCTTGAATTAGATAAGCAAACCATTAAATATTTATCTTCTATGTTTTCTAATAAATATCCACATTCTACGGGAACTTATTATTTAGAACATGCGTTGGATATTGAGAAAATTACTAAACATAACATGAAAGAAATTGCTGATTGGGAGAAGGAGTATAATATTGAAATTGAAGAATATCCAAAAGGATATGGATCTTGGAGTGTTGTAAGTAAGGATGAGTTTAAAAATATGTTGCTAGATAGTGAGATTGAAAATATGAATGTAAGACAAATTATTGAACTTGTTAATAGTATTTAGGAGGGAGGTTATTTCTATGACAGATCAAGATAAGTTAAATTTCAAAGAAAAATATGAAAACAATCCAGTTGCATTTATCGAGGATATGTGTCCAAATATTAAACTTCATGAATATCAAAAAGTCTTATTGAATTTAATACATAGTAACAAGTATAAAACAATTTCATTCTTTAATGCTCGAATGAATCAAAAACTATGGTTAGAAAATATGAGATTAGAATATATGAAAGGAATGAAAATGAATTTTCAGGTATGGAGTCCAAAGGGCATTGATGTTTATGAGGATGGAGCGTTAGTTAAGACAATAAAGCATAAGAAAGGAGATAATAATTAAATGAGCAACACAAGTTTAGATTATAAAAACCAATTACAAAAATTACTATCAAATACTTCAGATGGTGTAGATGATCTTTACTATTCATTAAAAACTGAATTACAAGATGAAATTATAGGCGAGAAAGTTAAAAGAGAAAAGATAGATAAGGAAACTAAGGAACTTTATGATTTATTAAATAAAAATGTTTGTGATAAAATTATCAGAAAGAAACTACCTTGGAAGATTAGGTGGTTTAATAAAGTAAATTACCGTGGAATGGGAATAAAAAGTTCAGGAATCATAATGATTTCTTTTTGTTTCAATGAAAATTATAGCAATAGTTTTGAATGTACTTTTTCAATAGAAGAAATTAAAAATTTGATGTAATTATCCCATGAATTCTTTATTTGAAATGAAATTATGAAAGGAGGGTTTATAATTGGATTATGAAATAAGTCATACTACAGCCTATATGCTAGTAATAGCATTTGGTATAGTCTCACTTACCTCCATCCCGATTAGTAGTTATTTAGCAAGAAAATTATCTAAATATAAAAATAAAATAACTTGACATTAATAAATATAAATGGTATAATTATTTAATAAAGATTTATAAGGACGTGAAACAAATGAGTCAAACAGAAAAATTCTATCAATTATATCTCAAAGAAAGAGTTATTCTTGATGATATAGATGATTATATTGAACAATGGCATACTGGAGACAGTAAAGAAGAAATTT
>Ga0209728_1000637_pt1 | contig 26048 bp, 29 predicted proteins | sample RifGroD1_FD_183997 | JGI IMG/M metagenome (GOLD analysis project Ga0209728, IMG submission 183997) | Groundwater microbial communities from Rifle, Colorado, USA - Groundwater D1 (SPAdes) (version 2) | ecosystem: Environmental > Aquatic > Deep subsurface > Groundwater | place: Rifle, Colorado... | reverse complement strand
TCTAAATTTAACTAATTAATTGAAAATGATTATCCTTAAAAATGCTAGAATATATTTTAATTTATGGTAAATTGGGATGAATATTTTATGTCAATGGCATATCTTGTTGCATCAAAAAGCAAAGATAAATCTACTCACATTGGAGCAGTAGTTGTCGGTCCAAATAATGAAATTAAGTCTACGGGGTATAATAGTTTTGTTAGGGGCTTAAATGATGAAATCGCCGCAAGGCAAGAAAAACCTGAAAAATATTACTGGTTTGAACACGCTGAAAGAAATGCTATTTATAATGCAACTTTGATGGGAACTTCTCTTAAAGGATGTAAAATTTATACTAACGGAATTCCTTGTATGGACTGCGCAAGAGGTATTGTCCAATCTGGAATTTTAGAGGTAATTATTGATAAAAAATGGGATAAAAAAAATCCAGATCTTTGGAAAGAAAATGCAAAAAGAAGTATTGAAATGTTTAAAGAAGTTGGAGTTCTTCTTAGATATTGGGATGGGAAAATTTTGCCCATTCAAAAATTTATGAGAGGAGAATTTTTGGAATGATCCCTCTGATTTTGATGCTTCTTGATTTGATCGGACTCACTGCACTTACTCTTGTTCAATTTAATATTGGTGTTGCCTTTCAACTTGTATTAATGTCTTCGATATATTTAATTGGAAAAGGATTTATTTTTAGAGATGTGATGAGCATTATTGATTTACTATGTGGCGTTTATCTTTTGATTGCTTTTCTCCTAGGAATTTCTTCCTTTATCTATTGGATAATTCTTGCATGGTTTCTGTATAAATTATTTTTTGTTGCATTGTTTAGTGCCATTAAATTTTAAAACAATTAATCTCTTTCTAAAAAATGATAGTGGGAATCACTGGAACTCTTGGAGCAGGCAAAGGTACAATTGTAGAATATTTAAAAACAAAAGGTTTCACACATTATTCTGTGAGAAGCTTCATTGTTGAAGAAATAAAAAAAAGAGGACTTCCTATAAATAGAGATACAATGGTTTTAATTGGAAACAAATTAAGAGAAGCAAATTCTCCTTCTTATATTATTGAGGAAATTTATGAAAAAGCCAAATTGGAAAATTCAAATACTGTTATTGAAAGTTTAAGAACTATCGGGGAGGTTGAAGCATTGAGAAAGAAAAAAGATTTTTATTTATTTAGCGTCGATGCAGATATAGAAAGAAGATATGATCGAATTTTGAAAAGAAAAATTGAATCTGATTTCGTTTCGTTTGAAGAATTTGTTTCAAATGAAAAAAGAGAAATGGAGAATAAGGATTTATTTAAACAAAACCTAAAAAGATGTATAGAAATGGCTGATTTTAAATTTGAAAATAATGGAACAATTGAAGATCTCTACAAAGGCGTTGAAAAAATTTTAATTGAATTGGAAAATTAAAAAAGCGAAGATATTTTTTCTGCCATCTGTCTATTTATTTCGTCTTCTGTATCATAAATATTAAATCTTGTGACTTCGGGCATAGTTCCTCCATATTTTTTTGTGCCTTTTTTATACAATTTTTCAAGCCAATTAGTTGCATATCTTTTATTAACTAAAACTTGGTAAGAAGCATCTTTTTCATGATCATCAAAATCTCTTCCATTACTTCTTTCTTGTTTTAATTTTAAATAATCACTAACTGTCCAGTCTTTTGGTCCAGAAACAACAAAAAGATTTGTTGGAGGGTTTGCAAAGGCAATTTTGTGTCCTTCCAACTGTAAATAATAATTTTTATGGACCCCTTTTTTTAGATGAAAAAAATTATACCTTTGATAACATGCAGACTCTTCACTTCGGCTTCTTATTATTATTTTATTATTCTCTCTAAGAGGTTTTCTAAATCTTAAAAATTCGTCTGTTCTATAAACACTATGTGTTTCTGCTGCTGCTTTGGGGTTTAATTCATCATTAAATGCGGATCGATTTTGCTCAATCACCCTATTAACTTGACCTGCTCCTCTTTTTGTTGGCTCCTCCATGATCCAAACATCTGCAGAATTCGGATCAATATATGAGGTGACCTTATTTTGCATCATTGACGCAACACGTAAATCTTGATTTGTTCCTCCCCCCATTAAACATCCTGCTGCAACACCCAAAAAGTTTTCTCTCATTTCGGAAGTTGTACTCTTGTCGGTAAAGAATTCCGCATAAGAAAAATAATTTTTATTTATAGTCTTAAAAAGAGAGGTATGAAACAAAGCATCAATTTCAGTTCCCCTTAAATCTCTAACCTTCATTCCTTTGCTCTGAAATAATTTAACTAACCCTTTAATTTGGGTATTTGTTCCACTCATATCTGGACCACAAACAACAATATCTAAAAATTTTCCTCTTTCCATTTTAATAAAATTTCTTTTTGATTTTTAAACAAATCTTTAGTAGAGTATACAAGATGTCTTTAAACGATTCGCTCTGTTGCTTTCTTTTTTCCCCAATTACAAGATCCATCACATAATTTGGGTTCTGGAGCACATGATGGTTTGTTATAGTTTTTTCCAAATTCTTTCTGATATTGTAAATATTTTTCTGCAGTAGCAAGAGTATTCTTCATAGTTTCATATTGAGCATGACCACAGAGTCTTTCTACAGCTTTTAATCTAAAATATTCAATAATTCCTCGCTCATTAACTTTTAATAATTGAGCTTGGGGAAAATCTGTTTTGGAGACTTTCTTTAAATCTTCAATCCATTCTTTTTCTACATTCGCATAACTAACAATTTTGGGAATGAAAAATCCTAATTGGGCCCCAAATTCAGTTCCTTCTGAAACATGATAGTTTATTGTTCTATGTCTCTGAGCTTGGGCCAATGAAGCAAAACTCATGAGATAACTTGTTGAATAAACATCTCCAAAATGTTCCTCGACATTTCTAAAATTAAAAATTGAAACCTTTTTATCTGTTTTATGCTCCAATCCTTTAATTTTTAATATATTTAATTGATTAGAAAAATCTTTCATGATAGGAATTAATTTGCATTCTAGGTCTGAAGATAAATCTCCAAGCCTTCCTTTATCAAATTGATCCATTAAAAAGTTTAATTGCCTTAAATTTATAGTATAAAGCATTTTAGTTGGAGTAAACACACTAGTCATGTATCTCGCATTCTCTTTTGCAAGTTTTTCTATTTTATCCCGTCTAAATTTCTCATCTTTTATTTTAGGATACACAGAATCTATTACAGGCAAGAGAATTTTTGACCATTTATGATAAAGAATTTCTTGAAAAGAATCCATCTCTTTCATGGTAGTGTACCTCGCAGATTTTTCACTTGTAACATACTGTTTTTCGTTATTCAAGACCATTGCTCCTATTTTAGGAATTCCATCAATGTAAAAATTAAACCATAAATGTTCGAAAATACTATGATGCTTAGAAGGAATAATGATATTATCTATTAAATTTTTATTAAAATCCTCTTTTAACAACCTCTCCCAATCATACTGAGAATAACAAACTCTTGCACAATTTTGAGAAAATCTTTTAAGACCATTTATTATTTTATCTTTGTCTGGATCCTTCCCTAAAATTTTCTCAACTTCTTCGTAATCAAAAAAGAATGAGCTATTATCCTCCTTTATTAATTCTGGTTTTGTTAATCCTACTAAACTAATTTTCATAATTCTTCTAGGACTTGCATTATTTATATAGATTTCTGGTTAATTTAAATCTAAAATTTTATAAATTAATTTTTTCTCTAAAAGAAATGACTGGAAATGATATTGTCCCAGAACTGACTAATGGAGAGTTCGAATCGTTTGTGAAGGAAGGTATTACTTTTTTAGATTTTTTTGCAGAGTGGTGTATGCCCTGTACAATTATGAGTCCAATAATTGATGATCTTTCTGAAGAATTTGAAGGAAAGATTCGTTTTGGAAAAGTTAATGTTGATGAAAATGCTAAAATTGCTCAAAAATTTGAAATCTCTTCAATTCCAACTTTTCTTTTAATTAAAGATTCTAAAGTTCTTGAAAGATTTTCTGGAGCAATGAGTCAAGATGAACTGAGTGAAGTTTTGAAGAAACATCTGTAAAAACTTTTATAAACTAATTCTCTTAAATTAGTTAGTAGCATCAAATGGCTCCGTAGCTCAGCCTGGTCAGAGCACCGGACTTTTAATCCGGGTGTCGAGGGTTCAAATCCCTTCGGGGCCATTTTTAGAGAAATTAATTTTTTGTAAGACCAAACTTAATTTTTTTAAAAAAATACTAAAACTTGCCTAAAAAAATTGTAAAGGCAAAGATTTATAAACTAATTTTTTATAAATTTTATATTGTCTAATGCTTAGATAGTATTGTGCAATAGTAAATAAACTCCCCGACGACAAAAAATGCATATTCTACAACCAAAACACGTAAAATTAAATGAAAAAGAAGTTGATGATCTTTTAATCGGTCTTAATATCTCTAAAAGCCAACTTCCAAAAATTTTATCCAGTGATGTTGCTCTTCCTGAAGGTTGTGAAATCGGGGACGTTATTCAAATTGAAAGAAAAATAGACTCGGAATTAAATGTGTATTACCGGGTTGTTGTATAATGGTCGAAGGAAGAACTCATTTAGTTGTAAAAAAATACCTTGAAGACCATTCACTTGTAGAATCTAATATTGTTTCTTATAATAAATTTATTGAACATAGAATGCAAGAAATTGTTGACGAAATTTCAGGTGGAATTGATCAAGATGAAGAAGAATTTAAAATTCAACTTGGTAAAATAGAAGTCGGAAAACCCGCAGTAATCGAAGCTGATGGAAGCACTTCAAGAATAATGCCTTATGAAGCTAGATTAAGAAATTTAACTTATGCTGCCCCAATTACACTTGAACTAACTGTTAAAAAAGATGGACAAGTTGATTCTGAACTTGTTGAAATTGGAAAGATTCCAGTTATGGTAAAAAGTAAAGCGTGTAACACTTGTGATCTTGATAAAAAAAGTTTAATAGAAAACTACCATGATCCATTAGACCCTGGAGGATATTTCATCATAAAAGGAAATGAGAGAGTTATGGTTATGGCAGAAGATCTTGCTGAAAATCAACCATTCATTGAAGAAAATTCAAAAGGAAGCTTGATTTTGAAATTATTCAGTCTTAAAGGAACTTATAGAATCCCTACAACAATAAAAGAAAGCAAGGAAGGAATTTTTGAAACATCATTTTCTAGATTTAAAGAAATTCCTACAGTAATTCTTCTAAAAGCACTTGGCTTAACAAAAGAATCGGACATTTCAAAATTTATAGGAAAGGAAACTGATAGTGTTATTGTAAACCTTTATGAATTTTCAAATCTAGCTACTGAAGAAGATGCAATGATGTACATTGCTGAGAAGACTAATCTTCAAGGAACAAAAAAGGAAATTTTAGATAGAGTTAAACAAAGAATTGATTCTTACCTTTTTCCACATATTGGACAAGACAAAAATTCTAGAATGAAAAAAGCGGTTACAATATGTAAATTGATTAAACAATTTTTACTTGCAAAGGATAATCCCGAGCTTAGAACAGATAAAGATCATTATGCAAATAAAAGAGTTAGACTTTCTGGAGATTTGTTAACTACCCTTTTCAAAGTAAACTTAGGAATATTAATTAGAGACTTACAATACTCTCTTCAAAAATCATCTAAGAGGAAGAAATTTTTCTCAATAAAGGTTCTTGCAAAATCAACTCTTTTTAGTCACAGAATTGAATCGGCAATTGCAACTGGTTCATGGACTGGAGAAAGAAGTGGAGTTACTCAAAATATGGATAAAACAAATTATCTTGCAACAATTTCACAATTGCAAAGAGTTTCAAGTATGCTTGAATCAGGTCAAGAAAATTTCAAAGCTAGAACTCTTCACCCAACTCATTTTGGAAGATTCTGCCCAATTGAAACCCCTGAAGGAACAGAAATTGGACTTAGAAAAAATTTAGCATTAATGAGTAAAGTTGCAACAAGAGTTGACTTGGACGAAGAGAGATTTATGAAATATTTAGAAAAGTCTGGATTAGACAAAGAATTAGTTACTGGTCTTGAAATTTTCTTTAATGGAAATTACATTGGAAATGTAGAAGACGGCAAGGCTTTTGCAGAACTGATTAAAGAAAAAAGAAGGAAAGGGGAACTTCCAGTTGAGTTAAGTATTCATGAAAAACTTGGGCTTCAATCAATTTCAATTTCAACTGAACCTGGAAGAGTTTTAAGACCCTTAATCATCATTGATGGAGGAATTTCAAGATTAAAAGATGAACATTTAATTCATTTAGAACAAGGAGATCTTAAGTGGGTTGATCTTATTCGAATGGGAATTATTGAATATTTAGACGCTTCTGAAGAAGAAAGTGCTTTGGTTGCAATTAACAATCAAGAAATTACTATTGAACATACTCATGTTGAAATCGATTCTGTTGCATTTTTGGGTGCAGTTACTAGTTTAGTTCCTTATGGAAATCACGATCAATCTTCCAGACTTAACAGAGGTTCAAAAACACAGAAACAAGCTCTTGGACTTTACGCAGCTAATTATTTATGTAGATTAGATACAGACGTTTCAATTTTACAATATCCTCAAAAACCTCTTGTTAGAAGTTTTGTCTATGATACACTTAATACTTATCCCGCAGGACAAAATCTTACTGTTGCTATTATGACTTATGAGGGATACAACATGGAAGATGCACTTGTTTTGAATAAAGGAAGCCTTGATAGAGGTGTTGGAAGAAGTTTCTACTTTAGACCTTACTCTGCAATAGAAATGAATTACGCCGGTGGACTTAAGGATGAAATTACAATTCCTGAAAAAGATGTTTCTGGGTATAAAATGGAATCACTTTACAAATCTTTGGAAGACGATGGAATTATTTATCCTGAATCTGATATCGCTGAAGGAGAAGTTTTAATTGGAAAAACATCTCCACCTAAATTTTTATCAGAAGCAAGAGAAATTTCTGTTAGAACTAAAAAAGAATCAAGTGTTACATTGAGGCAAGAAGAAAAAGGAATTGTAGAATCTGTTTTTATTACTATTGATGATGAAGGAAATAAAATTGTTCAAGTTAAAACTAGAGATTTAAGAATTCCGGAATTAGGAGATAAATTTGCAACAGCTCATGGTCAGAAAGGAGTTATTGGTGCAATTGTCAACGAAGAAGATATTCCTTTTACAAATTATGGGGTAAGACCTGATGTGATGTTTAACCCTCACGGATTACCAAGCCGTATGACTGTAGGATATTTACTTGAATTACTCGCAGGTAAAACTGCTTCACTTAGAGGAGAAATTGTTGATGGAACTTCATTTTCAGGTGAAACTAAAAAATCATTGGAAGAACAACTAAGCGGTTTAGGATTTAGATACGATGGAAAAGAAACAATGAGAAGTGGAGTTACAGGAAAGAAAATTTCTTCAAAGATTTTTGTTGGAAATCTTTATTATTTAAAACTTAAATATATGGTAGCAAATAAAATTCATGGAAGAGCCTCAGGAAAGATTGCTCTTTTGACAAGACAACCAATCGAAGGAAGATCTAGAGGTGGAGCTCTTCGTCTTGGGGAAATGGAACAGCAAGCACTTGTAGCACACGGAGCATCTTTGTTATTGAAAGAAAGGTATGATTCAGATAAAGTGGTTTTGCCTATTTGTTCAAAATGTGGAGCAATTGCACTTGAAGATAAAATAAGAAATAAAACTTCATGTCCTGAATGCCATTCGGAAGAGATCGAGCCAATTGAAGTTTCATATGCTTTCAAACTTTTGGTTGAAGAACTTCAAGGACTTCATGTAAATACTAAATTTAGTTTGAAAAATAAATACGAATAAAATGGAAACAGAAATAAAATATAAAGATTGTTTTAGTTTGGGGGTAGCAGAATCGATAGTTTCAAATTACTTTGCAGAAGAAGGTGGAAGTTCTGAGATTAAAAACGAAAGAAGTGAATATCTTATTGGAGAAATAAATCCAATTTCAGTTGAAATTTTAAAAGAATCTAAATCCATTTTACTAAAAGGAGAGGACAAAACTAAATTTAATGAACTTGAAAAAAAATTAAATTCCGTTAACGAAGATTAAAATGAAAAAAACAGTAAGCAAAAAAATAGGAGAAATAAAGTTTTCATTACTTAGTCCTGAACAGATAAAGAAAGTCTCAGTTGCTAAAATTGTAACTCCAGAACTTTATGATATCGACGGTTATCCTGTTGATGGAGGATTGATGGATTTAAGACTTGGAGCAATTGATCCTGGTGTTCGATGTAGAACTTGTGGAGGAAAAATTAAAGAATGCCTTGGTCACCCTGGAAGTATAGATCTTGCTAAACCAATTATCCATTTAAAATATGTTCATGTAATAGAACTAGGTCTTAGATGTTTTTGTCAAGAATGTGGAAAACTTATGCTTGATGATAAAGATTTAAAAAAATATTCCCCAAGCGAAAGAGCAAAAAAAGCTAAAGATAATAAAAAATGTCCTCATTGTCAAGCAACTCAAGAAAAAGTTAAACTAGAAAAACCAACAAGCTTCTACAAAGGAAAAACTAGACTTTTCCCTACCGAAATTAGAGAAGTTTTGGTGAAGATTCCCGACGCAGAATTAAAAAAGATTGGAATAGATTATAAAACTTGTAGAATAGAATGGGCAATTTTGAATTCTTTAATAGTTCCTCCAGTTACTGTTAGACCGAGTATTATTCTGGAGTCTGGAGAAAGAAGTGAGGACGATTTGACTCATAAATTATCTGATATTATAAGGGCAAATCAAAGACTTTGGGAAAATTTAAATGCTGGAGCTCCGGAAGTAATTATTGAAGATCTTTGGGATTTATTGCAGTACCATATTACAACATTTTTTGACAACACCGTTGCAAGAGTTCCACCCGCAAGACATAGAAGTGGACAACCTTTGAAAACAATTACTGAAAGAATTAAAGGTAAAGAAGGAAGAATTAGAAAAAACATCGCCGGTAAAAGAGTTAATTATTCTGGTAGAACCGTGATAAGCCCAGATCCAAATATTAGGATAAATGAAGTTGGAGTTCCGTTCGAGATTGCTAGAATAGTAACTGTTTCTGAGACTGTTAATGATATCAATAAAGAAAAACTTTCTAAACTCATTAAGAATGGAGAAACTTGGCCTGGTGCAAATTATGTGATTAGGCCGGATGGAAGAAAGAAAAAAATTTCTCCAGAACTTCAAGAGGAAATTATAGAAGAACTTAAACCGGGATATAAAGTTGAAAGACATTTACAAGATGGAGACATTGTTTTATTTAATAGACATCCCTCACTTCATAGAGCAAGTTTAATGGCACATTTTGTAAGAGTGTTACCTGGAAGAACATTCAGGGTTCATCCTGCTGCAGCAAATCCTTACAATGCAGATTTTGATGGTGATGAGATGAATATCCACTCTCCACAAAATGAAGAAGCAAGAGCAGAAGCAAAAATATTATTAGATGTAAAACAAAATTTAATTTCTCCAAAAAATAATACAAACTTAATTGGATGTATTGTCGATGCTGTTACTGGAAATTATCTCCTTGGAAAACAAGACTTCACAAAAGAAGAGGCAAATCAACTTTTATATAAATCTGGAATTGATAGAGAAATAACTTCCAAAACAATTAGTGGGAAAGATGTTTTTTCTTCTGTTCTTCCGGATATTGATTTTTCAAATTCTTCTCTTGAAATAAAAAAAGGAAAAGTAATAAAAGGAGACATTGATAAGAGCACTTTTGGTGATGAGGGAGGAGAACTTGTAAAAATAATTGATCAAAAATACGGAAGAGATGAAGCATTTGATTCAATAAAAAGAGCATTTAACCTCGGTAAAAATTATCTATCTGAAGTTGGAATCACTGCTTCCGTTGAAGATTTCGATTTGGATGATGAAACTATTGCAGAGACTGATAAAATCATAAAGTCAACTGAAAAGAAAGCAGAAGAGATTATTAAGTCATATGAGGATGGAACAATTGAGCTCATACCCGGAAAATCTTCTGAAGAATCTAGAGAGATACATTTACTTAAAGTTTTGAATGAAGTTAGAACAAAGATTGGTGCAACTGTTAAAGAAAGATTCCCAGATACTAACCCTGTGAGTTATATGATAAAATCTGGGGGTGGAGGAAATATACTTAATATTGCTCAGATGGCATCCTGTGTTGGACAACAAGCTATGGGAAGCAGAAGAATTGATTTTGGTTATACTGAAAGAACTCTTTCATTTTTCAAAAAAGGAGATCTTTCTCCAAAAGCAAGAGGATTTATTAGAAGTGCATTTATCAAGGGGCTCAGACCTGATGAATTTTTCTTCGGAGCAATTACTGGAAGAGATGCCCTGATGGATACTGCATTGAGAACCCCTAAATCAGGTTATTTATATCGAAGATTAGCTAATGCACTTCAAGATATGAGAGTTGAATACGATGGAACGATTAGAGATTCTGGAAATAATGTAATCCAGTTTCAATATGGGGTTGATGGATATGATGTTTCGAAAATACACTTAAAAGAAAAAATTTCTCCTGGAGAAGCAGTTGGACTTGTAACAGCTCAATCATTTGGTGAAGCTTCAACACAAATGGTTTTGAGAACCTTCCATATGGCAGGTGTAGCCGAAATGCAAGTTACTACCGGACTTCCAAGAATTATTGAAATTTTTGATGCGAGAAAGAAGCCATCTTCACCTAAAATGGAAATTTATTTAGAAAATGACTTTAACAACGAAGAAAGCGCAAGAGAGTTTGCAGAAAAAATTAAAGAAGTAACACTAAAAGGCGTTTCGTCTGAAATTAATTTAGATTTTGGTTCTAAGACTCTTACAATTAATTTGGACAAACATGAATTGAAAAAAACGCATACCACAATAAATAAAGTTGTTGAAAGATTAAATGAACTTGGATTTAAAGTAGAAAATAAAGGAAATTCAATTGTATTGAATGCAAATGAATACGGATTTAAAGAAATTTATCAATTAAAAGAAAAACTAAAAAAATCAATCATTTCTGGATCTAAAGGAATAGAACAAATTTTAATTGTAAAGAAAGGAAAAGATTTTGTTATTATGACTCTTGGAACTAATTTGAAAGAAATGATTAAACTTAAAGAGATTGACAATAAAAAAATAACCTCAAATGATTTACATGAAGTTGCGACTACTTTTGGTATTGAAGCCGCTAGACAGATGATCATAAATGAAGTTAAAGATGTTCTTGATTCTCAAGGATTGGATATCCATATTAAACACTTAGAACTTATTGCCGACGCTATGACTAACACTGGAGAAGTCAAAGGAGTTACAAGGATGGGAATAATTGCTCAAAAAGCTTCAATTTTAGCAAGAGCAACTTTTGAAACTCCAGTTAGACAATTTGTGAATGCAATTGTGAAAGGATCTACTGATAAATTAGAAAGCGTAATTGAAAATATTATCTTGAATCAACCAGTACCTGTTGGAACTGGCCTTCCAGGATTACTTGTAAATGTAATTGGTCCTTTAACAAAAGAAGATAAACTTAAAAAAACCGCAGCTTCGAAGGTTGTTGAAAAAACAAACAAATAATATTTATTTTTCTAAATTACCGACGGATAAAAAATTAAAAATATGACAATAACAATTTTTATAAAGAGGATATGTATAAGAGAACTATAAAATGGTAAACACAATTGACATGCAAGGGTTGAGACATCTAAATTTATTTAGAAAAATTACTAATATACAAACAAGATACTGCTTTCTTTACAATGAAATTTTAATGTTCTGTGTTCCGAGGGCAGACATTCCGCAAGCACTTGGAAGAAATGGAGAAAATTTGAGAAAAATGTCTGACATTTTAAGAAGAAGGGTAAGAATAATTCCAATTCCTAAAGGAATAGAAAATTCTAAACAATTTATACAATCAGTGATTGCTCCTGTGACCTTTAAAGAAATAGAAATTACCCCTACTGAAATAATTGTTAATGCTGGATCTGAAAATAAAGCTGCACTTCTTGGAAGAAATAAAAGAAGGATCAACGAGATGAAAGTAATTGTTAAAGATTTTTTTAAAGTAGATTATAAAATAATTTAATTTTTGAAGTTATGAAAAAAAACATAAACGAGAAAATTTATCATATAGAGTATCTTGGGGGATTGCAAGAGTTAGAACATTGTCTTGAAAGTCTCCTTAATCAATGGGAAAGGGGCTTTTCGTCAGAAATTTCTGAATTTACGGAATTTGATAAAATTATTTCAAATTCGAATGAAAGAATTTATTATAACAAAAGAAGAATTTTATACCTTCCAAATTCATATGAGGGACTTAAAAAAGTCATTTTTGATGGAATGAAAAAAAAATCTGAACTTGCAGATGAAAATTTTTTAAAGAAAAACCTACAACATAAAATTGAAATGGAGGGGTAACCTTTTTAAACTAAATTTCTTAAGGATATCCATACAAGATGGGATTAAAAAGTGCATTTAAAAAATTGAAGGACAGAAAGAAACTTCGGTGGAAGGATAGAGCTTACAAAGTTCATACCCTAGATCTTTACGCAAAGTCTGATCCACTTAGAGGAGCAAATCAAGCTAAAGGAATTGTTCTTTCTAAATTTCAAAAAGAGGCAAGACAGCCAAATTCTGCTATGAGAAAATGTTGCAGAGTACAGCTAACTAAAAATGGAAAGGTTGTAGGAGTTTTTATACCAGGAAATCTTGCTCAAAAATTTATCGATGAACACGATGAAGTAATGATTGAAAGAATTGGTGGGAAACAAGGAAAGAGTAAAGGAGACATGCCGGGAATTAGATACCAGATTATAAAAGTAAATGATCAACCTCTTCATAGATTGTGGATGGGTAAAATCCAAAAGGGTAGAAGATAAAATGACAGAACAAGAAAACCAAATTAGTTTCAAAATTTTTGATCTTTGGGATATTTCCCAAATTGAAATTGTTGATTATGGATTAAGAAATGTAATCAACTTAAAACCTCTTCTTGCACTGAAAACTCATGGAAGAAATGTCGTAAAACATGGACAAACAAAAGTTAACATTGTTGAAAGGTTAATGAATAAACTTGGATTAACTGGGCATCGGGGGAAAAAACATAAAATAGAGTTAGGTCATGCTACCGGAAAATATTCAAAGAATATGAATATGGTAATTGAAGCTTTCAAATTAATTGAAAAAAGAACTGGAAAAAATCCAGTTGAGGTTTTGGTTAGAGCAATTGAAAAAGCATCTCCAAGAGATGAAACCACTATAATTGAATATGGTGGGGCAAGATACCCTCAAGCAGTTGATGTTTCTCCAATACGAAGAGTTAACCTTGCATTAAAAAACATGGTTCATGGAGCAAGCGATAAATCTTTTGGAAAAAAGAAAAAGTTAAGTCAAGCTTTAGCCGAAGAAATAATCTTAGCGTATGAAGAGAATGGAGAAAGTGTCGCAATAAGAAAAAGAAAAGAAGCTGAAGCTCAAGCAGACAGTGCTCGTTAGATTTTTATAAGACTTTTTTAATTCCAACAAATAGATTTATATACCAAGATTTTCTGAAGTCCCGATGACTGATTACACTGAACTCAAAAGAAAAATTGATGAAGATTATACCTTAAAAAGAAGAGAAGAAGAAAATTTTTTGTTAAATCATTGGAAAGAATTTTTTTCAACCAAAATATCTCTTGAAACCTTGGTTCATGAAGAATTTGAAAAATTAATTAACTCTCTTGAGCTTATTCCAGCCTCTACAGGAAAAAATAAAAGTGGTAAAGCAAAAATTCTTAATCATTTTACTTCATACAAACCCGAAGATCAAGGTTTTGAGATCAAAATAACAAAGATGGAACTTCCTGATGGAAGAATAATGGATGACAATAGATTTGTTACAAAAGTTTATGGATGCCCTCACATGTTCACATACGGAATTTGTGGAAAAAACGAAGAGGTCCATGAAAAAGTAAAAGCATTCAGGGAGAAATACCATATTAAATCTATTAAAAATGTGAATCACAATTGTGAACATCGAAAACCAATAAAGAAAGTTGAGGAATAGATTAATACTCTTGACATTTTTTGTACAATAAAGTTTAATTAAAATACAACTCTTTAACAACTAATGACAAGAGAGATTAGTATTGTTGCAGACGAAGCGAGTTTAATTGGGTATATCACTGAAGTTTGTCCAAGATGTAATCAAATTTCTCCTTATATTCCAAATCCTATTTATTACCATAAGTGTGATAATTGCGGATTTAATGGGAATCAATCAGACTTAATTTCTGTTCTTAATGATATTCAACTAAAAGAAGATTTGCAGAAGATTAAACTTGCAATTAAAAATTCTAATCGTTTTCTTTTGAGTAAAGTAATGAATAAAAAAGAATAAAAATAATTCTTAGAAAAATTTATAGACGCTACACTTAATATAAAAAGAAATTTATTTAACAATAAATTTATAAACTAATTTTTATAAACCTAAATATGGTAGAAAAAGAAACAAGCCTGAGTAAGATCCAAAGATTGACATCTGATCAAAAGGATATAAGAAATGTTGCAACTTCTGCGCATATTCATCATGGTAAAACTGCTTTTACGGATAATTTACTTGCGGCAGCAGGAATGATGGCCTCTAAGAATGCTGGAGATCTTGAAGATGGAATGGCTACTTGGCAACACGCTGACGAACAGGAGAGACTTATGACTGTCGACGCGGCAAATGTTTCTATGGTTCATAATTATCAAGATCAAGAATATTTGATTAACTTAATTGATACTCCTGGACACGTGGATTTCGGAGGAAATGTAACTAGGGCTATGAGAGCTATTGATGGAACTTTTGTATTGATTTGTGCTGTTGAAGGAATTATGCCTCAAACTGAAACAGTTTTAAGACAAGCCTTGAAAGAAAGGGTGAAGCCTGTTCTGTTCATAAATAAAGTGGATAGATTGATTAACGAACTTAAATTTACTCCTGAACAAATGCAAGAACGGTTTATGAAATTAATTGAAAATTTTAATCATCTTATTGAGCAAATTGCAGAAAAAGAATTTGCAGAAAAATGGAGAGTTGATGTTAACGATGGAAGTGTTGCCTTTGGATCAGCTAGAGAAAATTGGGCACTTTCTATACCTTTTATGAAAAAGAAAAAGGTTAGCTTTAAAGACATTTACAAAATTTACGACGAAAGTATCCCAAAAGAGGAAAGACAAAAGTGGGTTTGGGAAAATGCTGCCTTGTATGAAGTTGTTCTTGATATGGCTGTAAAACATTTACCTAATCCTCTTGAAGCACAAAAATATAGGATCCCAAAAATTTGGCATGGCGATGCTGATTCTGAATTTGGAAAGTCTCTTTTGAATTGTGATAAAAACGGGGAATTGGCTTTTGTTGTTACCCGAATTGTTATTGATTCCCGTTCAGGTAAAGAAGTTTCTGCTGGAAGGCTTTATTCAGGAACTATGAAAAGTGGGATGGATGTTTATTTTAATAATGCTAAAAAAGCTGGAAAAATTCAACAGGTTTTAGTTTATAATGGAATTAAACCAGAACAACTTGAAAGTGTTCCTGCTGGAAATGTTCTTGCAATAAGCGGAGTCGACGTTGATGTAGGGGAAACAATTACTCAAAAAGAACAAACTTCTTTTGAAGAAATTAAACATATTTTTCAACCAGTTATCACTAAATCTATTGAAGTAGTTAAAACTCAAGATTTACCTAAGCTTATTGAAATTTTGAGAAAAGTTTCTAAAGAAGATCCATCAATAAAAATTTCAATTAACGAAGAAACTGGAGAATCTTTACTTTCTGGGATGGGAGAACTTCATCTTGAGATTATTGAAAACAGAATTAAAACTGAAAAAGGCCTTGAAGTTAAAACATCTGCTCCGATTGTAGTTTATAGAGAAAGTGTCTTGAAGTCCTCAGCACCGAGTGAAGGAAGAAGTCCAAATAAGCATAACAGTTTTTTCATAAAAGTTGAACCATTACCTCAAGAACTTTTCGAATTGATTGATAAAGGGGATCTTTCAGAAGGAAGAATTAAGAAAAAATCAGAACAAGTTACAAAAGTTTTATCTGGAATTGGATGGGGTGCGGATGAAATTAGAAATGTTAAAGATGTTTACAAAGGAAACATGTTATTTGATGAAACACGTGGAGAAGTACACATTGGTGAAGTAATTGAGATGGTAATGGATGCTTTTGAAATGGTAATGGATCAAGGGCCACTCTCTAGAGAACCTTGCATGAATTTAAAAGTTACTTTAGTTGATATAAAACTTCACGAAGATGCAATTCACCGTGGACCAGCACAAGTTTATCCTGCTGTGAGAGATGCAATTAAAGAAGCATTCAAAAGTGCAAGTCCTATACTTCTCGAACCTCTTCAAGTTCATATGCTTGAAGTTCCAGAAGCACTTATGGGTGCAGCCTCAAAATTAGTTGGAAGTAAAAGAGGACAATTATTGGATATGAAACAAGAAGCAGGAACAATGATTTTGGAAGCAAGACTTCCAGTTGCTGAGATGATTGGTTGGGCAAGTGACTTTAGAAGTGCAACTGAAGGTAGAGGAGTTTCTTCACTTAGAGACCAAAGTTTTGAAAGAATGCCTGCTTCAATCCAACCAGATGTTATTAAGTCTATTAGAGACAGAAAAGGATTGGCTGAGAACCAGTAATCATGAGTCCTGAATGTATTCCGGAAGGCACTCTCTTTGCAACGATTGATTTTAATTTTAAGAATTATAAAATTTCTGCTTTTCCAGGTAAAGAAGTTTCAAAAAGTGGGAGAGTTGAACATCTTCCTTATCATTGCCATGTGTTTTATTCCGGAAATGAACTAAGAATTATACTCGGAGAATCAATTGTTGAAATGGATAAGAAAAAGATTCCCAAAGATTTGACTAAATATTTTTATGAAAATAAAGGTATAATAAATGAAAAAATTAAAATGGTTTTTCACTATGGAACTCTTAAATAATTTTTAAATTTAAAATATAAATGAATTAAGTATTAGATCAATTTTCAATTAATTTTTTATAAAATCCATCAATTCAAATTTTTGGCCATTCTCCATAGTAAGGATAATAATATATTCCCATTACATTTACCGCAATCATATCCGGATTAGTTAATTTGTATCCTTCCTCTTTCCAATCTCTGTATAAAACATCTATTAATCTATCAAGAATTTTATTAAAAATAAACTTTTCTCCAACTCCTGGTTTGAATGGCAAAGGAACACCACTGGGAAAAAGAATTCCATTTGGAAATAGAGAATAGTCTTGGATTTTTTCTGCACAATTGCACATACCTTCAAAAACTTCCTTTCTTAAACGAGATTTATCCATAAACTTTCTTACCTTTTCCCTTTAAATAAATTCCTATATATTTAAGATATTTTTAATTTATGAAAATAAAGGTATAATAAATGAAAAAATTAAAAGGGTTTTTCACTATGGAACTCTTAAATAATTTTTAAATTTAAAATATAAATGAATTAAGTATTAGATCAATTCTCAATTAATTCTTTAACCTTTTCATAAATTTTGGGATGCCTGTTGGGATCTAAAACATTGCCGTGAAAAAAATCAAGTCCATTACATGCTCCTATAAAATAGATATTGTTAGCTCCTTCAAGGTAAGCACTTTCATTCTTTACAATTCCATCTCCAACAGAATTTTCCCAATTACATCCAAGTCCGATTATATTATAAATTGGAACTTTTGGAAACGGAGCTTCATTTAAATTTTTTATAAACAAACTGTTTTTATCCATTTCTGCGCATTCTGTATTTGCTCCGAATACCGAACAGTAATCTATTACAAAACCATCTACCCCCTTATTTGGAACAGTTATAAGAATGACTTTATCCAAGTCTTCGTCTCCATATCTCTGAATATATCTTCTAACCACCAACCCACCCATGCTATGTGAAACAAGAATAACTTTCTCCTTTCCAGTTAAATATTTGACGTTTGAAATTATCTCTCTTAATCTTGTTACATAGGTATTAATGTTTGACCAATCTGAACTAAGCACAAAAGAATTTCCTTTTGAAGAAAAGTCGAGATAATAGGTCCCTTTCATAACTACTGAACTATTCACTTTTCCAAGATATTCTTTTGAAATTTCAGAATAATCCTGGGAATATAATTCTCCTGCATTTATGTAACCATCTTTTTCAAGACGTTGAGAAAAACCGTTAAATGATTCAAAACTTGTTTCTAAAGAAAGAGCTTTATTAAAACTATGACCATGAATGAAAAGAACTGGGTAATTTAAGAAAGAATTATTTATGCAAGTAAAACATTCATTTTCAAAGCAGCAAATTGGCTGAGGTTCAGCAAGTGAAAAATTTTGAAAGCTTTGATTCCAATCCATTTTTATTTTTAACAAGGGTGCCTCTGAAATTAAAACGTTTATTTTATTATTTCTTAAAATTCCTGAAAAATTTTCTTCATTCATGATAGCTAAGAGTTTCTCTTTTTCTTTTTCTACAACATTCAATAAAATTATTTTATTTGCAAGAATATCCTTTTTAGTTAGATTTGAAATCATAGAATTAAAATCATTAACAAAAGATTCAGCAGCAATTACCGAGAGACTACTAAAATTGTAATCTTCAAGAAATAGGATTTCTTTATGCATTAAACTTATATTTTCAATAAGTAGATTATATAAATTTATTTCAGAAAAAACAGAAGAGTTAAAAAACTTAAATTCGGAATTTAGAATTTCAAAATTATTTTTTACAACTGAAAATTCTGCTTCAAGAACCGAATATTTTTGATTTTCATAAAGCAAATTTAATTTATCTACTCTTGAAGAAAAATTATTAAAAGACTCGTTGAGTGAAATTGAAACATTTTCAAATCTTGACAAATCAAGAGAGGAAAAATTAAAATCCATTTTATTTATGTTATTTTTCACATTGGAAAATTCCATATTTAATGATTCCGTTTGATTTTTCAATTTTTCTTTTCTTGCTTTTTGGACGCTGTTTAATCTATGAGTAATAGATAAGATTTGTGTCCTGGATTTTGGATAATCTGTTTTTGTATAACATAAGCTCTCTTTTAGAGTTTCACACCATAAGGAGGCCTCATAAAGAGTTTGCCCAGATGTTTCCTCATTTGTTGAGATTGAAATCTCTTTTATTAATGGGCTTGAAACGCTTAAATGAACAGTTTCATTATAGACAAGATTTCCATTGCTTAAATCTTTTAATGAGAGCAAACAACTAGCTTGACAAAAAGGGCTTGTAAGAACTTTTGCTTGAAGATTAAAGATTCCTTCACCCTCATTTTCAATTATAAGAGTTTTGTTCTTTGAATCAAGTGAAATTAATAAATCACTTCCAAGCAAAGCCTTTACATAAAGATAAAAATTGAGAAAAACTAAAATTGAAACAACAAATAAGAGAAATGCAATCAAATAAACAATTTTCTTTCTTATTTTTAATTCTTCTGGAGAGATTATTTTTTCTCGACTTTTTAAATAAGTCAATTTAGAAAAGATCATAAAAAAAACGGAAACGAATATCCCCATTATAAAACTATTAATGAGTATTTCTTCCGTATTCTGAAGGTCACATGTAAAAGAAATTATTGATAATAATATCCCTAATCCAAATATAAATTTTATTACCCCCTTCATAGAGCTGTAGAGATTCTCTTATTTAAAACACTTTTTGGTAGAGGAAATTAAATATAAACTTTTAAACCTAAAATTACTTAATAAAGGATGTCAATTAAAACATTCTGGAAGGCTTCAATTTCAAACAAGTTACTAATTATTTTTCCATTGATTTGGATTATTCTTGCTGTTTTCTTTACTTTTTATGATCTAACAATCTCAAAATTTCTTTTTGACTCAAATTCTTTGGTGGGAAATTTTGTAGAATCTTTTGGGGAAATTCCTGGAATATTGTTCGCACTTTTTGCAATTTTTACTCTTGGAACAAACTTAAATATTAAAAATAAAAATTATAAAAAACTTTTTTTCTTAGGAGAAGTTCTAATTTCAACTGGTTTAATTTTATATTTAATTCGTTTATTTTTTAATTACTTAAATTTTAGTTTTCATTTTATCTCTTTAAATGGATTAACTCTTGGACTTTCAGCAATTTTAGTTTCACTTCTTTTATTTTATTTAATGAAAACAAAGTTTTCTAAGTTCTCAGAAAAAAATAATTCATTTGCAAAGTTAAGCGTAATATTACTTTTTATCTCTGGTTTTATTGTTGAAGTTCTCAAATTTATGTGGGGAAGGGTTAGATTTAGAGATCTTCAAGAAGGAATTACTTCTTTTACTAGTTGGTATCTCCCTCAAGGATTGACTGGAAGTCAATCTTTCCCATCGGGTCATGCTTTCTTAGGGTGGATTTTAATTCCATTGTTCCTTTTGTTTTTAAACAAAAATGAATTAAAAAAATGGATTTTCCTTATCTTAACAATTATCTTCGGGATGTTTGTCTCTTATGAAAGAATTGTCGTTGGAGCGCATTATGCCTCTGATGTTTTATTTTCATGGGGAATTGTAACAATTACTTTTTTAATATTGTACAATAGATATTTTCCTAAAAAGAAAATTTTTCCGACGATGAAGAAGAAAAAGTCTAAAAAGAGAAACTAAACGAAAGATTTATAAATATAAATTTTCATAAACAAATATGGCAAAAGACAAACCAAGTATGAATATTGTTTTCGTTGGGCACGTTGACGCAGGTAAATCTACCTGTGTTGGTAGAATGATGTTTGATGGTGGAGCAGTAACTGAACAAGAAATGAAGAAACTTAGAGAAGAAGCTGTTAAAAATGGTAAAGCTGGTTTTGAGTTTGCCTATGTTATGGATAACATTAAGGAAGAAAGAGAAAGAGGAGTTACAATTGATCTTGCTTATAAGAAATTAATGACTGATAAATATCAGATTACAATTATTGATGCACCTGGTCACAGAGACTTTGTAAAGAATATGATTACTGGTGCCTCACAAGCCGATGCTGCTTTTTTGGTTATCGCTGCTCCTTCTGGAGTTCAACCTCAAACTACTGAACACTTATGGCTTCTTAGAACAATGGGTGTAAAGAATCTTTCTATTGCAATTAATAAGATGGATGCTGCTGACTATAAAGAAGAGAAATTCAACCAAGTTAAAGAAGATGTTTCAAAATTACTTCAACAAGTTGGAATAAAACCTGAAGCAACAACTTTTATTGCATGTTCAGGACTTCAAGGAGATAATATTATTAGAAAATCAGATAAAATGCTTTGGTATAAAGGACCAACATTAAGAGAACAAATTGATTTGTTTCCAATTCCGGACTCACCAACTAATTTACCGATGAGGATGCCAGTTCAGGATGTTTATGAAATTACTGGAATTGGTACTGTTCCTGTTGGAAAAGTTGAAACTGGGATTATGAAAATTGGACAAAAAATTAAAGTTCTTCCAGGTAGAACTGGTGAAGGAATTCAAGGTGAAGTAAAGACTATTGAAGCTCACCACGAAACACTCTCAGAAGCACCAGCAGGAGAAAATGTTGGAGTTAATCTTAGAGGAATTGGTAAAAAAGATATTGCTAGAGGAGATGTTATTTGTGATGCAGCTTTCCCAGTTCCAATTGTTGAAGAATTCATTGCACAAATCGCAGTAATAAATCACCCAACTGTCTTAGCTAAAGGATATACTCCTGTATTTCATATTCACACCGCTCAAGTTCCATGCCAATTTATTGAATTAATTGCACAAATTGATCCAAGAACTGGAGAAGTAATTAAGGAACAACCTGACTTCTTAAAGAATGGAGATGTTGCAAAGGTTAGAATAAAACCTCAAGGAAAACTTGCTCTTGAAACACAAAAAGATAATCCTTATATGGCAAGATTTGCTGTAAGAGATGCTGGTGCAACTGTTGCAGCTGGAATGTGTTTAGAAATTACTAAAAAAAGATAGATTGGTGATTGACCCAGAGAATAGTTCTGAAATACAAAAATGACCAAAACGATTGAAATAAATCTTGTTGAAGTTATGATTAGTTTACATCGTAACGGAGAGCTTTTTAAAAAAATTGAAACATTGGAAAAGACATTTAATAGAAAGTTTCCAACTTTATTAAAAGTTGAAATTAAAAGATTTCCAATTGATTATAAAGAAGCAATGAAACAAGCCGTTGAAGAAATAGATAATTATGTAAAAGCAAACCCTAACTGTAATCTTAGCCCAGAACTTGTTAAATCTGCTTATGAACGCTTAAAAGATTCTGGAGTTATTTATTATTAACAAAATTTCTTTTCATAAATGATTTTTCCGTTTAATCTATGAGGATTTCTTCCACTTCCATAAAGGATGATTCCCCTTTCGTATTCGCTATTCCAATAAATTCCAAAATCAAAGATAATTGTAGAATCTTTTTCTATACCCTCTAAACTTTTTGTTATCTTTTCTTTAAAACCAAAAGGAAATCCTTCGAAATCTAGCGGTAAATTATGATAAAAGTCCTCACAAATCAAAGCAAGATCAATATCTGAATCTTCTCGATAATCTTCTCTTAATACTGATCCAAACAAAATAATCTTAGTTATTCCTTCAACTTTGCTTAATTCTTTTACTGCATTTTCTAAAAGGTGTTTATGCATGAAAAAAGATTGATCTAAAGATTTTAAACTTTTTGAATAAAAATCCTTAAATACTCGAAATTTCTAAATTCTAGATGAGACAGTTTGAAAGCAGAAAAGAAATGATAAGTTTTTTTGAAAAAAATTTGTCAAACGGTCAGAATGCCGAAGATTTATACACAGTATTATTAAATCAAAGTTATCCAAAAAGCATAATCAATTCTTGTTATAATGAAGCGATGTCTAATCTCAGTAAAAGAAAACAAGAGAAAATAGAAAAAGACTTGCTTGAACAACAAAAGACTCAAAAAGTAGAAGTTATTATTCCTGAAAAAGAACCTGGATTTTTTGGGAAATTGTTTGGAAAGAAAAAATAATTTTGGATTACTAAAATCGTTTAGCTGTTTTTTAATAAAAATCCTTAAAAAGAGAGGATGATTATTTTTGTTATGAGTTTATTAACTAAAGATATGCACAAACAAGATGTTGAAAAATTTCTTGAAGGAAAAGGGGATTTTATTCGAATTGATCATTTGGATAGGTACCTTAAACTTATGCCTCCTGTGGAGATGAGAAAATTTGCATACATTAAATTAGCAGAAATTTATATTGCTAAAGAGATGTATTCAAGCGCCGCTGAAGCGTTCAAAAATGCTGCTTTAAACTCTGTAACATTCAGAGAAAAACAAGAAAATTTCCTTAGTGAGGCGAAAGCTTATATTTCTTCACTTAAATTTGAAGAAAGTGATAAAGCTTTAAAAAGAGCTTTCGATGAGGCAAATCCGAAAGAAAAAGATGCATTGTATTCCGAATTTGTAAAATATTTTAAAATAGAAATTGAAAAAATAGAAAAACAGGGTAAACCGGGACACTTATTGAAACTTTATGAAAAATTTTTAAGACTGAAAATCGAAGAACCTCAAAAAGAGGAAATTAAAGAAAAACTTCTTAAAACTTACGAAAAACTTGGAAAGCTTAAAGAATACAAATTGCTTAAAGAAAGTGGGAAAATTTAAGAGAATCCAAAACTCAATTTTGATTTTTCACTAAATGTTTTTTCAAGACTTTTTTCTGGAGAAAGAGGTCCTTGAGTCTTATAATCTATAATTGAAATTTTTTCTGTATGTGGAGTATAAGAAGTGACAAGTTTGTAAACTCTACTTCCATCTTCTATTGGTTTCTTTTTTTGCAAATCTAGAAAAAACTCGTCCATTTTAAATTCAAAAGAATTACTTAAATCTGACATTCTTCCATTGAATTTATCAATTTTATTAAAAACAACTGAACTATCAAAAAAGATAATTGCAGAATTATACATAAAAACTCCCATTGGTAAAAATGTTTTATTTGCTCTTACAAGATCTTTGCTTTCTAAAAAGTCTCCAATTGTTGTAGCAGAATATTGATTTCCAATAAATGGAACAAAAAAAGAATATTTTGTTTCTTTTAATATTTCCTTTAAATCTAGCATGGTAATTTTTTAGTTTATAAATTTTTAAAACTTTCTACATTTAAAGGATATGATCTACTTTTAATTTAACTTTACTAACTTTTAGTTCAACTTTGTTAGTTTTAAGTTCAACAACATTGTAAGTTATTGGACTAACTTTTACTTCGAGTTTTGATTCTTTGGAATTTACCTCTGAACGAATATTTTCTAATTGACGATTTAATCTTAAATCATAAATTCTTCTTTTAGATTCATTAATCAAAGTTTTATAGGCTTCCGAAAGTTGTTTGAACTTTTCTTCTGACTCTTTACTATCAAAATTTCTATCTGGATGAAACCTCATTGCAAGCTTCCTATAAGCTGTTTTTATTTGGGCTTGATTTGCATTCCTTTCAATTTCCAGTGTTTTATAATAATTTTCCATTTTTTATTATTAATTAAATGAAATATAACCTTTCTCCAAATTTTTACTAATTTGACCATAAATTCCTTTTGAATTAGTTTTAATTCTAGAATAAACTCTATCTTGAACACTTGGATTTGCAAAATATTCTAAAGTTCTTTTTTGAAGTAATAATGAAGCAACTGGGTCTACAATATCTGCATTAATAAAATTTTTATCACTTTTAATTGAATTAATCTGATCTGAATTTGGATTGACCGATGAATTTTTTAGATTGATGTTTAGTTTAGAAACTAAGAGATTTCCTTCTGGGAGAACATCCCAATTTTGATTCTCTTTTTGATAAACTTTTGCATATCTTCCCGTAAATTTTGGCATTAATTGCATAAAAGCACAAAGATTCCAAGAAAGATCTCCTTTAAGATTAGAACGATATGGAGAATCATTCATTTTTTCATTGAATTTTTTTCTGATCTCATCCGAAGGAGAATTATAAAAACCCAATTGATCAAAATCTCCAAGACTACGTACCAAATATCCCCTAACCTTTTTTTCAAAAAGATTCTCTTTAATTTCAGCCCATCTTTTAACTTGATAAAAGAGACTTCCCAAAAATCCTGAATCTAAAAATATAAGTGAATTTCCATTTTTGATAGTTGAATTTGAAATTCCAATTTGATTAAAGTATTCTGAGTTAAGAAGATCATCTTCCATAACTTGACTTGTTTTGAGATATCTTATTCTCTTAGAAAGACTATTCTCATTTGCCTGACCAATTCCCCACAAGGCATCATATAATAATTCTCCATCTCTTGCAAAAGCATAATAGAATGGTTCTTCTGATTCTTCTTTTCTTAAGAACCAAGTAACTATATTTTCAAATAAAGGAAGTGAATATTCTTGAATTGCATAAATTTTTCCCATAGTTTTTGAATCTAATGGATACCCCAACTTTCTTGCACTTTCCACTATTTCTTCTTCAGAAAGGGAAATTGCTTCTTCTGAAGAAGGCCTTTCTATTAAATTTGAAAGAATTTCTTCTACTGGCCTTTGAAGAGGCTTTTCCTCTACAAATCTCTGAAAATTAACCGCTTCACCTTTTTTTTCATTCTTTGAAGTAAAAAATTTTGTAATATTTAACATGTAAAAAACTAATCTTTTTTCTTTTTAAAACTTTCTCTTTGTTATCCCTTTAAAGTTACATAGGCTAATTTACAAAAACAAAACCTTTAAAAACCAGATTAGCCATAAACTTTTATTAGGAAAGTATCTTATAGAAGATTACATTCACATTCACATTCAAGTCAAACTTATGAAGTTTTGATTAGTTTTGGAAGATATTTTTCTAGAGAATCCTTTAAGGATTTAGTAAATTAAATAGGAGAAAAAAATAAAATGGCAAAAGTAAGTCCGGTATCTATCAAGTACATGATTCATGCTAGTTTAAACGCTGAGGGTGCTCTTGAAAAGCCCGATGTAATTGGAGCTCTATTTGGGCAAACAGAAGGACTTTTAGGTGCTGATCTTGAAATGAGGGAACTTCAAAAAGAAGGAAAGATTGGAAGAATTGAAGTTGAACTTGAAAGGCAGGAAAAAAGAAC
>Ga0209728_1000633_pt1 | contig 26190 bp, 38 predicted proteins | sample RifGroD1_FD_183997 | JGI IMG/M metagenome (GOLD analysis project Ga0209728, IMG submission 183997) | Groundwater microbial communities from Rifle, Colorado, USA - Groundwater D1 (SPAdes) (version 2) | ecosystem: Environmental > Aquatic > Deep subsurface > Groundwater | place: Rifle, Colorado... | reverse complement strand
AAATAATTATCAACCACCGAAAATGAACGCTATGTATACCAATATCAAACCGACAATAAAACATATCCCTAAAAGATAGGTTGCAACATGGATGCGTTTGGCAAGTTCCCACTTACCCATAACCTCCGCAACCTTTGAGACTATGCCTCCAGTAACCATTATCGCAATGAACGTGAAAGTTCCTTTTAGTAACAGTGACGATGAAATGATCGTTACTATAGATGACATTGAAAACACCTCCTTCGTTTTACTAGAGATATATTCAGTAATTGAATAAAAAGATGTACAAAGGGGCTTAGTGTCCCTTGCTTTTCACTTCTAATTTGTTTCTTCCCTTTCCTACCCCTCCTCCCATCCCCGGTCCCCTGCCCTTCTCCCCTGACCTCTCTTCTTCTCCTCTGGATCATTAGTATTCATACAGTTTTAAGCATCATGTTTATTCGCTATAGTGAATAAGCAAACGAATAAGTCAATGAATAACCCAGTGAAGAAAAGAACGAGCCCTAATAATGAGCTCGTTTTAATTTCTCAAATACAGAAACGGATTGACCACTTTGCCCTTTTGCCGAATTTCATAATGTAGGTGAGGCCCTTTTGAGTTACCTGTATTCCCTGAATAAGATATCTTGGTTCCCTTAATGACTGGATAACCTTTCTTAACGAGAATATCTTTATTGTGGGCATAAAGGGCCTGTAGACCGTTATCATACTCAATTAAGACTGCTTGACCATAGATATTATCCCAACGTGCTTCTATGACCGTTCCCTCTCCCTGAGCGAAGATCGGCGTACCTGTTTGAATGGCAATATCTATTCCGTGATGGTTCGGCGGGTCATAGTTCTGCGTGATGGTTCCCTGTGCTGGCATTTCAAACTTTTTCCCGCCGGTTGCAAGATCAGTGATTTTATTTAGGAGCGGGGAGATATCTTCGAGGGTTGCGTTAACGAATAGCAGCACTCCGAGGCAAAAGATTAAATTTCGGAAGAGTTTAAGCTTAAAGGCTTGCATGGTAGCCACAAAAATAAAAGTGAAGAATCCTATCATAGTTGCGTGGGCGATCCAGAGAACCATTTAAAATCCACTCCCCTGGGATAGCCCAAAGATTTTACTTAAGAGCTTAAGGGCCACCCCTACCACAGCAAGAATTGCTGAGACTTCCATTCCTGTTTTAAATAGAACTGCCCATGTACCGCGCCCAATAGATGACAGAAACCGTTCGCCCACAAAAGTTATAAATCCAGCGAGTAAAACGCCCATCATGATCATGCCGGGAGTTCCTGGACCAAAGAAAGATTTAGCTATTTCTCCCATGAGAACATTCCTCCTTTATCTGTTCTAGGGTGAAAACTTGAAAGTCTAAATCGCACTCATTTTCTTTGGCAATCTTGTCTAAAATAAATTTCTTTTTCCGTTCAGTTGTGGTTACCACAATGATGGAAGGAAACCCGGTTGCGAGCGACCCCCACCAGTAGTTCATAAACTTGCGGGATTTATAAAGCTTGGTGTACCTTTTAACCTTATCGAAGGCATTGCCAGATTCGGCTATATCCAGTTCAACAAAATAAAACGTCAATGTCCCATAAGCTAGATTCTTGACAGCTGCGAAACCATCTGGCCTAACGATCAGTTCATATGGTACTTCCCACTCAAAGCTATGGAGTTTTTCCCATCCCCTTTTTGCCTTCACCTTGCGGAACCATACATAAACCCAATTCACTGCAAGACGATGTTCTAGCTGACCAGGGCGCTTATGGAGGTAATAGAAAAAAGGTTCATCAAGGCTTAATCTATCGCGCTTAAGGGTTTTCCCTTCATAGAGCTTTTTAAGCCTTCCCTGAGCCATTCTGAGGCTCACCGTTTCAAAGAATATAAGTTTAATTTGGTCAGTGTTTAACACCTGGCACCCTTCCAGGAGGGAGAGCAAAGCTTTGTCTCGGAGGTAACACTTTCTGTGATTGCTTAGAGAGGATTGCAATTTTCGTCAGCTCCTTCCCTGGCATCTTCTTGAGTTTCTTCGCGGCATCTTCCGGATCAAGGAACAAGGTTTGCACCTCTAAGGTTTCAAGTCCACATTTATAAATAGCTCTGCCCTTAATAGCGTCAAGGTGAGCCGCTAAATCATTGTCAAGAATCATGCGGCTGTTTATGTCGTCAGCACAAACAAAAGCTAACCGTCCTAAGAACATGGCCTTGATGTCTCCAAAGTTCTCAAAGACTTTGCTAGAGGGTCGCTGTGTGGCTGCTATGATGTGGATCCCAATAAACCGGCCCATCCTGAGCAGTCGCCAAAGATATTCAATAGCCTCTTTATCTTGAAGTTCTGCCAATTCATCAATGATTAGAACGATAAAAGGCATTTCCCCGCCTTTCTCAATATACTTTTGAACCTTTACACAATTAGCAGCCTTAAGAATCTTCTTGCGCCGATCCATCTCTTCATTGAGCTTTTTAAAGGTCTCTCGGACGTTTTCCATCTCATCAATGACTAGGGCGTGATTTGCGAGGTAAGCAAACTCTGTGCTTTTCGGGTCTACGATCACAAGGAATGCCTCTGGCCTGTAGAGCAAAATAGAGTTAGCCACGACATGAAGAAAATTAGATTTCCCGAAGTTCGTTTCTCCACCAGTGAAGAAGTGGGGATACTCTGCCAGGTCCCTAACTATCAACCCTTTTGCCGATACTCCAAGAGGAATGGGAAGATACATATCTTCATACTTCAAATAGTCGAATAGGTTGAAGGCATAACTCTTTTTAAGTTCCTCAGTTAGGACTTCCATGGTGACCGTGGTCCCATGCTTTTCAATATGAACAGATCCACCAGTTGCATCGGCAAAGAGTCTTTCCTTTTTCTTGAACTCATCAAACCCTTTACCTGGAGGCAAGTTAATTAAAAATTTAAAGGCATTTTCTCCAAGCTTAATTTGTTTGATAATGATTGGCCTAGGTAACTTAGGATATTGATCATCGATCACATCACTAACTGCTGCGTACGCCGGACCCTTCTTCCGTATCCACAAGAACCTAATCCTTTCAGCGAGTGGGGCATCCATTGACTTCACTCCTTTTTATTTTCGCTCCTGGTCTTTTTGGACTTTTGAATGATTTGGAAATATTCCCGAAGAGCCATTCGGATAATAGTCGATCGCTCGTTCTTTGGAATAGCATCCAATTTCTCACCGATTTGCTCGTCATCCCTGAATGATCGATATTTCCTCAAGATGTCACCTCGCCTTCTGTTAATTAAATTAAGCTCCAATTGGGCCATTTTGAGCGGCAAGATAATATTCTTCTACCATGAATGGGTTTGCGAAGCTCACAGACACTCCTAGTGGCTCCTAGCACATATTTCCGTGTGTGATGGAGTGTTACCATGTGTTAATTAATACGGGAAATTTCCCGAAATATTCTATAAGTCAAAATAAAAAACACTTCCTTATTTAGGAAGTGTCTGCTGTCACCATTTATTTGAATTCAGGCGGATATAGATCATCTGTAGTGATGAGGCGTTCTAAATTAATCTCTTTCTCCTTAGCTGCCTTATTAAGCTCGTAAGCAAGCCTTTGGGCTAATCTAATTTTAGGTTCATTTTTACCGGCTTCATAATCTGTAAAACTACCTTTTGATAATTCGCATCGCCATTCCATTTCCTGTTGCCTTATCCCTATCTTTTCGCGGTAGTGTTTCAGATTGTTAACTACCTTCGGTTTTTTATTACCAGAACCCTTATCCATATTCATCACCCATAGGAAATATTCCACAGTTGATAAATAAATTCCTGCCTTATATTTTACATCGCTCCCGATGAGAGTCATTAGTATTTTTATATTTATTTTTCACTTCGAGAAATCTACATCATCCCAATACTGTTCGATTTCCTCAAAGTTCAATTTTGGTTCTGAGTATGTATTCGTCATCACTACTACTGCAGACTAATTGATACCCTTCTTTTGATAAATCATCAAGAACAGTGATAAGGTCTCCCTCCTCAAACTCTAAATGATCACTTGGTGTTTCGAATAGCCAAGTCTCTTCTTTTTTGTTAAATACTTTACTTAAAATACCGTGCTGATGATATTTAACGATCCGATGTTTTTTACTTTTTTCATCGAGTTGGTCTTCTATATCTATATCTTGATCCTTATCTTCTGTCATTGTTGCCACCTGCCTTTACATCAGTATTACCATACTATGCGCCAAATTATCATAGAGAGTTGGATTCGATTAAAAGAGTGACCTTAGCCATTGTAACAATAGGCTTAAGATCACTTTTATTTTTGAGGTAGTCATTTTTAACTATCCTAGAAGGCATGTAATCTCTTTATAGGTCGTAATCGAGGATTCGGGTGGGGGATTATATTACCTAGCAAGTTCTAAGAGCATACAGGCCTTTCTGTGACCTGTGAGGCTAATATCTTTGCAATAGTTTTTGTTAGTCCCTACCTTTATCTTTTTCCTTTGCTCTCTCCTTCATAACTAGGCCCACAAGATAATCCGCTAGGCTCTGAAGTTCCTTTTCATCCTGCTCACTTATTTCGCTCATTACTATCACTTCCCTTTTTTTGATTTTCATTAATTCCGCTAAGTCTTTCTTTCTAGGTTTACCATGTTAGCCCTTCCTTTTAATTAAAAACTTATTTATCTTGCGTTCTTGCTGGCCACTGTACCGAATCGATGACATTTCTCGACGCTTCGGTATAACAGTCTTCCTTTCCGCTAATCCCTCATGCTTACCCTTTTAATAATTCCTTGGCCTCCTTCCATATTTCTGAATTTGCTTTTGTGCGATTCCCCCAGTGAACCAATAGATTTAATGCATCTTCGGTTTTACCAGAACTTGCTAATTTATTGAGAAGTCCCGGTAATTCTGATCGTATAGTTGCGTGATATTGGATTTCCTCCTGAAGAGTCAAATCAATCACTCCTTTAAATAATTGATGTCGATTCTAATGAGTAGGGTAATAGTAAAGTAAATGGTAACCGGCTAGGGACTCCCTTGCAAGTGGCTTAAAACACCGCAATTACTCCACAAACTGAGGGTAGTTGTTTAAACTTTACACTCTTTTACGAAAATCTTAGGAAACTTACTTCTCCATAGGTATCATGAAACCATTAAGCCCTCCCCTATCTCTGCTTCAGGATACTCTTTCATAAACTCCTCTAAGTAATTTACATCAACATCCAATTTACTAAGCTCCCTTACTTGAAGGGCCGCAATATTCAGCCATAGTAATACCTAATTTGTTAAAGGTTATACTCGCCATTAGATCGCTCATTCCATCCCTGTAGGCTGCGCTGTAACAAATGCCCTCAAGTGTTTCAATTGTTTCCTCTAGCCCCCGAATTGTTTTCCTATCCTCCGGTTTATGATTTTCACGCTATTCATGCTGGTTCGCCTATTTTCCGTACTCTAATATTTTCGTAATCGATCATTTTTACCAACGTGCGCGGGTTAAGCGGCTCCTCTAAACTAAGACGTATAAACGCCAAGGCCGTAGAAAACTGTTCATCGTTTTCGAGTCCCAGTAGTTTTGGTCCTTTTACCGTGTCTAGCCGCTGCAACATCCCAGTTCTTTCTTGTTGACTAAGATTTGCTAAGTCATTAAAGAGATTTCTCCACTCAGGATCAGCCGCGTAGTAGGGAATGGTTTCGGTTAAAAACTCGACTACAAAATTACTAGATTTCATTACTTATTCCTCCTCATCTTTTTGTTGTTAAATTCTTTTTGAAAGTTTTATTTATATAAGCAGACAGTTTGATGCAATAATTTTATGGTGTAGACTCCTATGGTGTTGAAGATGGACCAGCGTCGTAGGAATTCTGGACTCTTTTTTTATTCCACATCATCCCTCCTAAAGTGTAATATTAACTCTATATGGTCAATATATTATCACTTAGGGTTATTTTAGTCAACCTTATAAGGTATATATTTTTATTTATAGTTGAAATATTTAACTTTAAGAGGTAAACTTATTATTATACAAAGTATGTAAGGAGGTTTAAGATGGCTCTCAAGAATAATCTGCGTATTCTCATGGCTGAAAAACGAATTGATAACATTTCAGTTTTGATGGAGGCTACTGGCCTAAGCAGGAATGCTTTAAGCAAGTTATGGCGTAACCAAGATATTGAAACTGTTAAGTTAGAGACACTGATCCAAATCTGCAAGCCCCTTAAGGTTAAGCTATCGGATTTAGTGGAATATACACCTGATGATGATCTAACCGCAAAGTAAAAAAAGGTACTCATTAGTGAGTACCCTTAAGGGGGAGAAAAATGGGACAAGTTATCGCTGTATCCGTTCTAAAAGGCGGAGTAGCCAAGACAGCTACGGCCGTAAACCTAAGCTGCGTGCTTGCAGGTATGGGCTATCGTACTGCTTTAGTCGACTTTGATCCTCAGGGGGATGCTTCAAAGTGTATGGGGATTAATTTAACTGAATTGAAATACTCTCTCTTTGACGTTTTCCTGCAAGAAAAAACCATGAAGAATATTGTATATAAAGCCTATGGAGTGGACGTATATCCAGCTAAAAAGGACCTTGCTGGCCTCGATCGTCTCGCGGAAGAGAATCGAGATGTTTATCCAGATCATCGAATAATGCTTCGTGATACCCTAAAAACAATCAGGGATAAGTACGACTATATATTCATTGACCTTCCTCCTAGTCGTGGGCCACTGACAATCAACGGCCTTACAGCTGCCGATAAGGTATTGATCCCTATGCAATGTGAGTATCTAGCAACAGACGGTGTGGAAACCATGCTTCAAGAAATAGACCAGGCTAGGAAGAGCACCAACCCAATTATTGAACTACTAGGGGTATTAGCCACAATGTACATTACTGGAACTGTCCTTAGCTCCGATGTGGTCCAGGAGTCACGGAAGCACTTTTTTGAAACAGGTGTTAAGATGTTCGATACTGTTATTCCGAGGTCAGTTAGGTTTGGAGATGCTCCAAGGTACGGTAAGCCAGCAATTATTCTTTATCCCAAAAACGATGCTATTAGGAACTATGTAACATTGGCCGAGGAAATCATTGCCTTGGAGAAGGAGATTGTTGCATTATGAGCGCATTGAAACGTCCTGGAATCTGGGATAAAAAAGCAACTCCTGTTATTCAAGGTGAAGAAGAACTAAGCACTCAACTTGAAAATTATAAATATAACCAAAAAATAGAAATTACCGCTGAGAGTCTAGGTGACCAAGATACTAATAGTTTAGGTGACGAAGATCCTGGTTGTTTGAACTCTGAAGATTCATTACTGCAAAACGTCCAAGACTCTAACAGTTTAGGAGGCCAGAAGTCTGATAGGTTAGACGTCCAAGAGGTAAAACAGCAATCCTCTCAAAAGGCTGAGAGTCTGGACCGCAAAGCACCTAAACGACAGAAGGGCCAAACGTCCAAGCGTCAGGATGCTGAGAATTTAGACATCAAAGATCCTGATATCCTAGATGCTAAACCGCTAGGCAACCAAATGCCCAGTCAACTAGAGGACAAACCGCATAACGCTGAGCCGTCTGGTCTCCATGTTGATCAAACGCCTAAACCGCTAAGCGACGATGTGGCAAAACCCCTAGATGGCGAGACGCCCAAAAAAAAGAAAGCAAAGTCCGCATCACTGGTCAAGAAGACATACTATATTGATCCCGATTTAGATGGTGCCATAGAATTGATGGCTGTCCTTCAAAAGGGTGACCAATCTGATATCGTTAGGCAACTATTAAGATCTGTTATCCCTGAGTACTATTTAACCCAATGGAAAGCGATGCGAGATCATTCTAGGTAATACACTCCAGGAGTAACGCGACCTCCTCGATTATCAAAAAGAGATGTTCGAAGTTTAGCAAAAATAGAGTTAGCCTAATCCTATTGATAAAATGTTTATGCCCCATAAAATAGGTCGTTGCAGGAAAAACCATTTTAGAGTCGAATCATGATAAGTTAGAACAAAAAAATGTGCACTAAACAGATGTTAAATCCATTAGTGCAAAATTTAATTAATAAACGCATAGCAAAACCCCTTAAAGTGTCAGGTCGGCAAACTTACCACTTCTAAGGGGCCATATAGATAGGGGGCTTTTTATTTTCTTTTTGTTGATTAGAGTTTAACACAACAAACAAAAAGAAACAATCCTCTACCTTCTTATTTGCTATTGTCAAATATCGGGAAAGAGGGATTTTTTATGTCTATTTCAGAGCATCAGTTACTATTCATGGTTGAGGAATCGCTTGAAGATAATTTTACAACATTTCATAATAATATATTCCTTCTTGGCCTGACTAATGATGCAATTGTTCTTTACTTACGACTTAAAAGTATGGCTTACGGAAAGAAAACATTCTCGTATCCATCGGTTCAAACCCTTGCAGATCATTTTAAGGTTACCCGCAGGACGATTCAGCGATGGATGAAGGAACTCATTGATCGAGGAGTTATTAAAAGGATTGAGTGGTTCAGTGAAAAAACCAAGATGCAAACCAGCAATCGCTACCTGATCCGTGACATTTCTAAGATCGAGTTATCCACAGGGGATGACATAAATGTCGCACCTCAAAATACTAGGGGTGACACAAATGTCGCACCTGAAAACACTACAGTTGAGGACACTACTCCCGAAAAGGCCACTGTTTTGGGGGGTGACAGAAATGTCGTACCGGGGGTGACAGAAATGTCGCACAAAGAAATACAATATAAAGAATTGGATTGGACTGAATTGGGCGGGTACGAAAAAATCTGGCCTTATTTCAAAGTCGTTGGGGATATGAGCATAGATCCGGAAAGCCATCTAGGTTATGACCTTATCAAGATTGCTTTGACCGAAAATGGTACTCCGGAACAATTAAGGGATGCAATTAGGGAATTAGACGAATATACATCAAAAACATCAAACCCTATGGTAGATAATCCAATTGGGTTTATTCGTGCTAAGGTTCGATCCTACGTCGCTGGGGATCAAGTTTATTTTTCAGCCTGGCGCAGAGAGCGTGTTTATACTCGTTAGAAAGATTTACTTATGCTTTAAAATCAAGGAAAGTAATTTGTAGTGAGGAAGAGATTAGATGATTAATGAGGGTTTGATTAAGTTTTTGTCCTCTTGCAGTGACAACAAATTAGTAAGTAATTTAGATAAGCGTCTTATCTTTCAACTGTCAAAGGTGGTTGAAGATTTAACAAAGCACTTAGAAATAAGTGAAATGGAGAAAACATGCAATTGGATTCTTGAAAAAAATCGATGGTTAAAAAACGAGAACAAAACATTACCCCAAGGTTTTTATAATTACGCAAGAGGAGATATTATTAAAAATTTGGATTTTGGTACTTCAAATTTTGGAACAGAGCACAGATACCCTCATCCTGCAGTTGTTATTTATGATTGTCGAGAAGATTGGGTTGTTGTGGCCCCTATTACTGCTGCTCATCATGATAAAAATTCTGGCCAGGTAATAGTTCACCCTCCATTTGATGTTTTGGTAAGAAAACAAATAAGAAGACCAGCTGATACCAATGAGTTTTACTTTACTAAGGACTCTGTTATTCAGTTAGACCAGTTGAGACGAGTTAGTAAACATCGTTCTATTGATGCAACAAGATATAAATTAAGACCGGATGTATTAAATCAAATAGACAATATTTTACTTAAATATTACCTGCCAAAGAAGTCTGATCTCTTATCAAAAATGTTAGAACTTAATCAAGGCTTAGAAGAAGAAGTTAAGCTTAAAAATAAGGAAATAGACGAATTAAAACAATTATTAGATGATAAACAGATTCAAATTCAATCGCTAAAACTGCACATACAAAAATTACAGGATAAAATGGCTTAATTCATGGACATATACAAAAATGAAGGAGCAGAATAGCTAATCTATAAGCATATGCAAATAATATAGAATAAAATGGCCTTATTTATAGATATAATATAAATAAACTATAGAGTACTATATTGACACATATATGTAGCAAGCTTATACTTTAATCATAAGGTAGGCCGTGTGGAAACACATTGCGCCATTATTGAAGGTAGGCCGTGTACTCGCAAGGTACATGCGCCATTAATCTCTCGGCTGCGCACTCGCAAGGTACGCAGCCATTAATTATTTTATCTAATAAGAGACAAGCAGGAAGGATATTCCTAGGCGTTTTTTGTACCAATAAATAGATAAACCCTGTTATAAGCCATCTTAGCGCCTATATGGAGGGCTTATAACAGGCTGCACCGACAACGTTCCTATTCATTATAGTTTCGCTTGATATTATGTGTAATAATTGGTCTGTTTTCTTTTTCTAGGTTAATCTACCGGGTCTAAAGATAAATTGGATTTTGTCTTTATGGAAAGAGTATTGAGTGTTTTAATTAACTTGACCCTATCCCATAACTCGACTCCATTAGATTGAGCAAGTTTCTCCGCCTGAGGAGTAAAATATATATTTGTTACAACGAGGGCGTTTGTTGCCTTATAGAATGCAATCGAACCAATTACTTCTTGTACAGCCTTAATCCCAATTGGTTTGCTATATCTTTTAGCCTGTACAACGGTTCTACCCTTCCGATCCTCTAAAATCAGGTCTGCCCCGAAATCACCGGAAGGGGGCGTTCTTTTTACTTTGTATCCTAAATCTCCGAACATAACTTCGAGTCTTTTCTCAAAATCAATACCACTCATACTATCAATCTCGTTTATCCCTGATTTTCTAATTGCGTGTTTATTAGACCAACGTTTATAAAGATAAAATGCTGGAATCAGGCACCCAACTGCAACAACATACCAGAAGTAATCCCTCAATAATATAAAGAGAACAATTCCAGGTATTATCAAAAATTCATGACCTTTTTTACCATTAAACCTTACGCCGTATCTCTTTCTAGTTCTGTTAAATGTTTTGAAATTATATTTTCTATGCATTATATCCACCATCCGTTATGACTTGAATACTCTTTGTTATAACCAGGAGAATGGATAATATGCAGATGCTAGCGTCAGATGAAAGATAGTCTGAGCTGTCACAATAAGGCCTTAATTTTTTACAAGATCGAATTGTAAGGCGAACGTGCTGGATAAGTAATTTAAACCACTGAATTAAAAGATGAAAGAGCCCGACGAAAAACGGAAATTAAAAGGTTTTGACAACGGACTTTAGAATCGAAAAAGGGTCTTTTAGCCGGTAGCCGGTAGCAAGCATTGCAAGTGGTTATCCACTTGCCCAAAAAACAAAGATCAGCCTTTGTCTGATTCCTTGTTTTAGCTTTCTTGGTGCTTCGCCCCAAACCCCTTTATAAGGAGAAAACGGTAAACAGATCTTTTTAAAAAGTTGGTGAAAAAAGTGGCAAATAGAGAACGAGCGTTGCACCTAATAGTCAGAGTATCTGAGGAAGAAAAAGAAATGATCCAACAAAAAATGTTGTAAATTGGTACAACAAATGCTGATTGATTATATTAACCCCACAATCTGAGCAGATAGCTTCGGGGAGGATGTTGTGAGCGGGATCGCTCACTGAAGAAAGAAGAAATTACGAACTTCACTTGTTCGCCAACCCTTGAATAATGCACATAACACCTATTTTGAAACGTTTATCTCTACTTAAGAAAGAAACTTAAACATAAAAAAGAGCACAAAAAAACTGCGTTAATAAAAACACAGAGTTTGCACTCATCCTTTTTACTCAGCCAAAGACTGAGTTTTAAAATATAACCCTTTTGAGTCAAGTTTGTAAGTTCCCAACTATCTAAAGCAAGGAAATAATAATATTCTCCCAGGTAATCTATCTACCCAAGAGTAATCTGAGGGGACATGATATCAGTATCACGTTGCCCAGTAACCTTCCCCTCTGTCAGTAGAGCGAAAGACAAAATATACTTAATCCTTATCATAAAGGACCAGGTAGGTTGGTAAAGCCGAAAAATGAGGTAGTTATAATATTAGTATAGCGTATACAAAACCCTAATAGCAACAAAAAAGAGCGAAGGTTTTAAATTTTACCATCGCTCAAATTATTATTTTTTGCTTATTAGTTATTCAACCCAATGCTTCTTGATAGGTGATAGAGAATTAGTTGGTTGAGACTTATATTTTCCTTTTTGGCTTGATCAGATAATGTCTTGTGGAGACTTTTAGGAACTCTTACATTGAATTTACCTGAATAACCATCAGTAACCGGTTCGGGAATTTGCCGGCCGTCCTCTAAGGCAACCTCTATCCAGCATCTCTTAGCATCCTCTATCATGTTTAGAGCTTCCTCTGCAGTTTCTCCCTGGGTAATGCAGCCAGGGAGATCGGGAATCTCTATAACGTACCCTCCTTCTTCAGAATGATAAAGCGAGTAATTGTAAGGTAGACCCATGTAATAATCAAGCGTTTTTTTCATCGCTAATCACTCCTTCCAAAAGATCAATGGCTCGTTCAACATACACGGTCTTAATATGGGGTTGATGAAATGGTACAGATATAATTTTATCGTCTTTTGTGTATATGTAATGACTGGAACCACCTGATGGTTGCCTTTTTCTAAATCCGTAGTGCAATAGGATTTTATCTAATTCCTCAAACCTTACCTGTTTGGGGTTGTTTTTTATTTTCTCAAGGAGTTTATTTAGCTTACTCAATCAACTCACCTCTTTGAAATAGTACCATATATAGTACTGCGATGTCAAAGGAAAACAAACTAAAACAATTGGAAAGAAAGCTTTGGATGGAAAAATACTTGCTAGTATATTAATATTGTATTAATTGCTAAATAATAGTATATTAATATTAAGTTAATAGTAAATGTTAGGGGGGTAAGCTAAATGAACAGATTCCAAATCGAAAAAATCTATGAGGTTAACGGCCTGAAGGATTACAGATTAAAATCCCCTGTGGATTTAGTAAAAACCCACGGAATTGAATACATCGAGATAGAGGGATTCAACCGGCTAAGTGATGATAATAAACTTTTATTCGGTCAGTTCATCGTTAATTTTTTTAATGGCCTTGGCATGGATTCAAGAATGAATATGATCCCCAAGGGAGTCTTTTATGCTGAGGATTACGAACTTCTAGTCAAGGAAAATCCTGATGACGATTACTATAATGTCGCTGGCGGAGTTGTTCTATCCATTGATAAAAATGGCCTAAAGACAGTTCACAGAACATGGAAAGACGAAGATTATTCTCACCTTCAGGCTAAGGAAAGCAAGCATAAGACCTATTTAAGATTCGAGTATGAACATAATGGCCGATCAGAATGGCTGCATGTTATGGACCCGAAAACTTGGTACTAAGAGGGAGAGAAATCATTATGTCCGATAAAAAGCAAATTACTATAAACCTAGATACGGGTAGCATTGCTAAGATGGATAAGCTGTGCGAAAAGTTGAGCATGAATCGAGCGCAAGTAATGAGACTGTTGTTGAGTGGTGAAGTCAAAAATATTCGTTTTGTTTGTGATGCATTAATAAGCCTTGAGACGGGTTTATTTGGTGGAGCATAAGATCAACAGATTTAAAAATTAGTAAATAGTAATTATTTTAAATAGAATTGGAGGGGTTAAGATGAGTAATAAATTGACAATAAAGCAAGAGAAGTTTGCTCAAGGCTTATTTAGTGGACTAAGTCAGAGGGAAGCATATAAACAAGCTTATGATGCTGAAAACATGACGGATAAGAGCGTAGATGAGAAGGCTTGCCTTTTAGCTAACGAGGTCAAGATTAAGTCAAGAATTAATGAGCTCATAGAAGAGCTTAAAATACGCAATATGACAACAGTTGAAAGAGTTCTAGTCGAGTATGGGAAGATAGCTTTCTCTGATATTAAAGACTTTCTGAGATTCGGAACAGAGAAGGTAGTAGACTCCTATGATGAAGAAGGTCGTCCAATCTATGCATACAAACAAGTAGTTGATTGCAAATCAAGTGATGAGGTTGACGGATCGCTAATATCTGAAGTGTCGATAGGTAAAGATGGTACGTTCAAGTTCAAGCTGCACGATAAAAAAGGTGCGCTCGATATGATCGGGAAGCATCTGGGGATGTTCACGGAACGAATAGAGCACACGGGTTTAAATGGTGGTCCGGTGCTTTTACAGAATATGTCTGCTATGTCAGATGAGGATTTAAGGCAGATGATAGAGATCATGGAGCGCAGCCAAATAACTGGTGAGGTAGTGGATATTTAATATTAACTGGCAAGGCTACTGAATAACTTCGGTAGCCTTTTTTTCTTTGACCTATGTAGGAGTTGACAATTGTTAAACCTTACGCGCTTGTGAGCTCAGGGAAAGAATGTATCTGAAAAACACGATAACCCTATCTTATTACATACATTTATGGTAAATTTTATGAGTAGATTCTATTAAGTGGGTGTTTTTGTAATGGGAGAAAATAATGATAATGTAACTGAACCTAAGCAAGAGGATCCAAAGCTAGAAGTTGACATTGAAGCTCTTAAATTAATGAATGGACTGGCCAAAGCAGAATACGATGCCGAGGTGGATCGATTCAGTGTATTTCAATTGAGAACCGGAGTTTTATTAGCTTTTACAGGCGCGATGGCCCCTACTATGGTTAAGTTTTTTGCAGTACCAGATTTAAGGTTCGGACTTAACTATGCGATTGTGTTAAGTCTCTTAGAAATTGCATCAGTCGGAATGGCTTTAATAGGAGGATTTTTCTTATTCAATGTATTTAAAGCACGTTCAGTAGAACGTATAAAGATTGAAAAATTTCTTACAGATAATAATATGTATTCAACTCAAAAGAAAACTCTATTGACGTTGATAGTGACCTATCGTGAAGCTACCGTAGCAACGCGGGTTTCCACCGATATAAAGGTTAAATTGTTTCAAAAAGGATTAACCTTGGTCGGAATATCGCTAATTATTGCTTTGCTAGCGGCATTCTTAAGCACACTGCCAGTCGGGAGGGGGTGATCGGATGTCAGGCGACACGATAATCTCACCAGAAGATGCAATGCGCTGGGCTCAGGAAATTATTAACCGAGAAGGAACGTCACAATCAAAAGTGAGTATGGTTTCAGTGGAACCATTGCGAAGTGCAGAAAGAGAACTAATACTTGAAGCTACTCTCGCTCGTGAGATTGAATTGAAGCCGGCTGAGAGACAACCAATTTGTTATTCAAGACCAGCAGTAGAAAAAGATGAAATTATTAAGAAAAAGGACAAAGACTAAAATTAATAAAAAAAGCCACTCATTTGAGTAGCTTTTTTTATTAGATTAGGATCGCTGAAGTTCTCTTTCTTTGTTCCCTAGTTAAAGTTGACTTACTGATCTTCGTCATCTTTTCTACCTCGGTATAAGAGTGATGTTTTAACAAATCTAATGCCATATCAATTTGCGTTTGAGTAAACGACTTAGGCCTACCTTCCTTAAATCCTGCTTTGGTCTTAGCAATGGCTTTACCTGTTTGAGTGCGTTCTATGATGGTATTACGTTCCATCTCAGCTACAGCAAGTAAGGTAGTTAGAAAGAATTTACCCATCGAGGTATTTTCTAATAGCCCGACATTTAAGACATGGACCGATACACCTTTATCAAACAACTCTTGAACTATCTGAATTCCTTCTACGGTATTCCTAGCTAATCGATCTAGTTTGGAAACTACCAGGGTGTCACCTTTCTTTATCTGGCTGATGATCTTATTAAACACGGGCCTTTCAGTAGTGGCTCCGGTGAATTGTTCAAGTTCCATATGTGCATTTTCATATCTTGCTAATATCTCTTGCTTTTGTACTTCTAGTGAGTGGCCTTCTTTCATTTGGCCCTTGGTTGAAACCCTGGCATATCCGTAGATCATGGTTAACCCCTCATTTCTTATACTTATTGTTGTTGTCTTTTTGACCATAAGTATTGACTACCCTTAATGCCTTGATTATACGCTATAAAAAAACCATAGTCAATACTGTTAAGTTATGACCACGAACTGATTACATATATAGAAGACCTCTCAGTTAATTATGAGGGGTCTTCTATATGTCCAAGGTTACTTTCAAAAGGGGTTATCCTGTGGCTTGTCTTGGCATATTCTTTTCATCGCTTGGTTGTGGGCAAAGCCCATTAAGGGGCTTCAAACTCCCAGTCAACTTAATGATTATTTTATATTCTTCTATTTCGACAAAGTAACATCTATGGTGTGTGGTATAGTAAATTAATTAATTTCCCAATTGAGGAAATGACAAAAGAAAAGGGGAGCTAAAATGAAATTTGTAAAGGTTAAGATGCTATTTATTTCAATCATGGTATTATTATCAACAGTCATTCCTGCAACTACGGCAAATGCTCTTATGGAGCAGTATACGACTCAAAGAATAGGTGGGCAGACAAGATTTGATACTGCTATTGAAATCTCAAAAGAATTTGTAGCAAAGACCAAAAAACCAGTAGATTCAGTTATTTTATGTACAGGTTATGGTTACGCTGATAGCGTATCTGCTACTCCATTTGCCGTATATGTAAATGCACCTATTCTTTTAACTGATAAAGATACACTAACCTCTGCAACACAAGCTAGAATAAGTGAAATGAATGTCAAGAAAGTCTATGTTATTGGCGGGACTGGTGTAATATCTGATAATGTTGTGACTACATTAAATAATATGGGTTTATCGGTAGAAAGAATTGCTGGAAATAATAGATTCGATACAAACAGATTAATATTAGAAAAAATACCTCTGACTTTATGGGGAAAGACCCCAAAATTTATTAATGGTTATGATGTTTTTAGTGGTTTAATTGTATCCGTTGATACTATAGACAATGATGATACAAACAAAATAAATCCAGTTGTATTGATTGACAAAAATCCAACTGATGATTATTCAATTAGTTCCCAATATATTAAAACTCTGTCAACTAACTTATATAACATATATGGAGATAAACTTCATCCGTATATATCAATTAACGGTACATTTCTATGGCTACCTGATGTAAATCATAACCAGATACATAGTGAAATGCTGAATTATTGTACTTCATCTTCATCAGAGTCAAAACTTGATAGTAACACTTATCCTGCAGGGGATAATCACTATTTTTCGAGTAACTTTGTTTCACATCCATACGCTACAAATAGTGTTTTGATAACAACTGGGCTTAATTATATTGATGCAATAAGTGCTGGTCCATTGTCCGCAATCACCTATAGCCCAATAGTTTTCAGATTGCCAGGTGACAATAATAATAGTTATTCGTCTTTTAAGACAGATTATCAAGATGTAACAAATATATATTATATCGGTGGAACAGTTGTTGTACCAGATGGTTCTGAAAGCATCTTAAAATAGATCAATTATACCTGACCTCTCATTTTGACTTATGAGAGGTCTTTTTGTATCCTTGTTTACTTCAATACCAACCGAAGCAATTTGATACCTTAGAGAGGCATCCTGTGGCTTGTCCTTGCATATTCCATCATCGATTGGTTGTCGGCAAAGCACCCTATTTACCTATATTTTTACGCCTTTTAGACCACTATAAATACCTTATATTTTCGATGCATTCGTCGAATATGATAACTTCCATTCATTGGAAGATGTGTTCTAATCTCTTATTTTGGCATTTTTTTGAATAGATTTAAATGAATACAGGCGAATACGGACTATTGATATTTTGGTATCATTGAGCCATTTAAAACTGCCATTTTAACACTTAAAACGATGCTCTAAGCCTTTGATTTTTGTTAGGGGTAAGATTATACCACCTTGATCAATTAAATGGCTTAGAGCATCGATATTATCAATTTTCCTCATTATCCCGATATTCCTATGTGCTTGAAACGCTTATGTGGTAAGGAATATACGGTATTAGGAAATATGGTGGTTTTTATACTTTTTGGAGGTCAAGGTATCGTTTCTGGGTCAATTTATGTGTGATTACTTTACCTATATGTTTCTGATTATTTCCTTGGTAAAATATGTGCCGCTTGGTGCTAAAATATTGATCATCTACATCTATAGGGGATGTCTGTTCCACGGAGTTAGTCTGCAATACATTCTCTATAATTTTATCTCGTATATTGGGCAACTTTTGGTCGTTCCTCTCTCTCGGAATGCAGATCGGATTGATTTTTATATGGATGGATGTAGCTTGACGGTTGCTGACTTGACCGGGACAGGTGGAACCGGCAATTCTGTGAAAACCATGAATCGTGAAATCCAGGGTGCCCCATACCCACGAACCGTCAGACTTCTAAACCCATGTCTGTGTATATATTCATCTTCCTTATCAACAGAGGAATCTCTTCCCAATAAATTGAGAAACAACCCTCCCCATACCATAAAGTAGACCCCCCTATACAAATAAAAGCGGTCCATATATATATATTTTATATTTAATAAATACTCTGTAACCTTACCAAAGGTCACTAGAGGGTCTACATGGCATTGTATATAGTACCGTAGGGAAATGCATTAGAATAGGCTCAGAAGAGGCTTGAAGGAAACGAACGGTTCTATCAGTATGTAGCAATATACACCAAATGAGAGAACTAATCTCTCTAGTACAACATTAGAAAGAAAAAGCTTTCCGAATGCCTCTAGAATTCTGGATGCTATCAAACCAATGAATACTACAGCTACCATAAGGATGAAATCGTTCATTTATTTCTTCCTTTCAACTAATAAACTCATATTGTTTAGATATGCGTCCGTCAAGATTTCATGAACTAATGTTACCCAATCCACTCTGCCGATTTTAGAAAAACAGGTAGGGGGGGGACCCTTTGTCGTGGTCACTCAACTCTATAGATATTCATCCTACCAACTCTAAATAGTTTATTTTTTTGATTACTTCCTTTATTGGTTGTTTCCCCTATGCGCTCATACATAGGACATCGGGGCTACCCACCCCCCTCCTGAAAAGTGGCACGAGATTAGGCTCACAGAATGTACCCCCATGTATACAATGATACTCAGGACACAGGGCATCATTTTTCCAAAAAAATAAAATTCAAGTCGTTTTTAAGCTTCCTGAAATTTTACAAAAAATTTTTTGAGTAGAAAATAGTAAAAGCAGTTCATCGTCGCAGTGGGGTTAGCCCTCCAGATCAAAGGCAAAAAAATGTTCAATCGGTTTTAGCCCCCTTTTGGACAACATCTGGAGACGGTATTTGGAGCACTCTTTATAACATAGATATGGCATAATATATAAAGGGTATTAGTTTTCTAATACTGTTGGCTCAAATTAAGATTTTGCAAAAAAAACGTACTCAAACCTTGATATAACTGGTCTGAGGTACATTTTGGACTATATTAGATTTCTAATCAGTGCAAAGACGAGATTTCCCTAAAAACCCCTCCACTATATTAGATTTTCAATATAGACTATATTAGATTTCTAATAAGCCAAATAATTTACCAGAATCAAAATTCTACGCCTACACCAATGTGCCAAGGACCAAAGCTACCCCCATATATAAGCCATAGGGCTATCCATTATTATATGTGAAACTAAAAATAACCCACATAGCTTAAATCAGCTAAGGTGGGTTATTTTCTTTAAGCTACAGGGTTGTCATATATGCAACTGCTTATTTTATTTTAATTTTTGCTCTTTCTTGCGCTGCCGGTATTCCCGTTGTTTTTGAGCACTTGCACAACCCTCATTGCAATAAATCTTTCGTTCGTCATTTCCATAAATCGCAAAAAAATCTTTGCATGTTTTGTTCTGACATTTGCGTAGGATAACCCCCCTGGTTAAGTCCATGTAGAACATTACATACATGGAAGATAGAAGGTGTGGAGCTTTCCATAAGCCTTGGAAACTGTAATCGCTAGTAATCGAAGAGCTTAGTACAGGCCTTACTCCGTCAAGTTTTTTGTTAATCCAACGAGACAGCGTTTCGGTCGCTTCAAGGAATACAAAATCATCATTTAGCCCTTCGTAGTTGATTATTGTAGCAACGTATTCCTCAATTGGCATACTAATTGTTCGGCTTTTATAATCAATTCGACATAGATTCTCCATTTGAGTCAAGGTGTTTTCTCTTCGCTTGGCTCTAATCTCCTGCCAAAGTAAGACTAGTGTACGCATAATCACAATTTCTTGTTTGATATCTTCAAGGTTTTCATTTTCTGGAGGCAGATTTAGCATTAATTGAATAAGCTGTTTTCTTGTGTCCTCGGGAGTGTCCTCAACCAAGGGTGTATCGTCTATTTTATTATCTGTATCTTTGGAATAGCTTTCCAAGAAGTTTATTGTGTCCGAGGCCACAAATGGGTGGTTCTTAATCGCATTGATGGCTAATTGTCGGGTGGCTACATTCATTTCCTTGAGGGCTTCTATTTGTTTTTCATAGAAATATCTATCCAATTTTGATCCTTCCTGGTGTCGCTTTAATTCTTCTTGATGTTTACGCTCCTTGTCGTGATTAAAACCAAGGAATCCGTAGGCGCTAATAAATTTAAAAATATCGTTTGGGTTGTTATCGTCAATTGACGTGAATTGTAGATAAAGTTCTTTTTCACCTTTTCCATTGTAATGGTCAAAAGGATTATACGAAGACCATGGCATCCCTTTGATCTCTTCAACCGATTCTTCTGTTAGTTTGCACGGCATTATATTCCAGGTCATTGGAAAATCCATTTATGAGCCTCCTTTAAATTCGTTACCCTAAACGTTATATAGTTACGCGTGTTTAAGTGTTGACCAGTAACTATTTCAATGAGATAATAATAACATAGACATCAAGGGCAATCAACAAAAACAATGAGGAGGCTGAACTAATCATGAAACAAAAAAATTTAGACATTCGAGTTAAGGCCAAACAGGAGGGTATTTTCCTTTGGAGTATTGCGGACAGTTTAGGAATGACAGATACAAATTTTTCCAGATTGCTCCGTAAGGAATTGAGTCCGGAAACAAAGAAGAGAATTTTTACCATCATCGAAGAGCTAAAAGAATCCGAACTAACAGAACAAACCGCCTGTGGGTAAATTTCTTTCCAAACAACTTTGAAATAAATCAAAAATACAACATTACACCTTGCTGACGTCGACCATGTCGTTATCCAGAAGGAGGTTTTTTCATGCCTAAAAACAGGGACAAGTTTAAGAAAGCTGCTCTTGAAGCTAATAAGGAAAAACCCATAAGTTCTAAAACATTTGATTATTGGGACCCAACTCCAAAGGATGCCATCACCAGGATCATACAGTCATGCGAACAATGCACAAGGCAATAGAGAATAGAAAAAGCAAATTATTATGAAAAGGAGAAATCTTTAATGTCTAAAAGCGATTCATTAATCGAAAGTAAATCCTTACGTGAATCGGTCATAGACCGAACGGATGTACTCGAAAAAGTAAAAGCGCTAACGATGCTACCGGACGATCTTCATGTCAGCATAGAACAATCTGCAGAGTATTACGAGGTTGGGAAGGAAGCTATCAATTCCTTAATTAAGGACAACCGCGAAGAGCTGGAAAGCGATGGGTTAAGACTTTTAAGAGGTGAAGAACTGATGTCCTTTAAGGACATGGGTGTAATCGGAAAAAAATCTTCATCCTTCACTATCATCCCACGCCAGGCAATCCTGCGCATCGGCATGTTACTCCGCGACAGTCAAGTAGCCCGAAGCGTTCGCGACTACCTACTCAATGTAGAAGACATAGCTCGGAAGGAAGCGCCTAGAGTTATTGAAAAAGCCATCTCCCAACCGTCATGGAGGAAAATACAATCCAATATCAAGGCCAAACGGGATTTGTTCATGCTTGTCGGAGTATCAAAAGAATCAGCAATTGCTCACGCTCTCACTCACGAAGAACTGGAATCCAGCGTTGACTTGGCTGCCTTTAAGCGTGAAGTCCGTACGGATGATACTGAAAAGACATATACACCAACGGACATAGGGAAGTTGATGACAGAGAAATTGAGTTTGCCAAATACTATATCGGCGATCAAGGTAAATTCCTTATTAGAACAAGCTGGCCTACAGGTTAAAAACATCAAGGGTGAGTGGGAGCTTGCTGATAAAGGTAAACCTTACGCTAAGTTGATACCTATGGCCATCCATGGGAAACTAGCTAATTTGACAGAAAAGGGAATCACCTTGGAGAAGTTTGCTATCCGATGGAGGGAAAGCGTTTTAGGAATCATAACGGTAGCTTAAAGTTTGGGGATAAAGGATAGAGAATTGTAAGCTTAGAGTGGGGAGAAACGTCAACTTTCAACCGATTAATTCTTTAGCGTGGGTTTTGTCGGAAATGTTGGCGACACCCCGTATAAACAATATTAGAATGGTTAAATAGCACCAAAGTACCAATTCCAAATTAGTAAATCGGTACTATCTATAAAAGATCATCTGAATTGTGGAAACTACTTTGCCCTTTGTGACAGATATGCTGGTACCAGGCCAAAAAGGCTTTATTGTATGATATTCCTTAGGCGTGGACAGTCGCCTAAGGAATTGGGAAAGATTGTCCACACTTTGCATATTACCTAAAAAGTCACTGTTTTAGATCATTGAACGTGATACGATGTCATTGTGGTATTTTTTGAGGAGTGGAATAAAAACAGCACAAAAACCGTACACAAAGTTCGGAAAACCTGATATACTAATACCGTGGAGAATTGTCTATTCCCCACAAAGCGCAGGAGAAATTCCTTGGCTTTTTTTTATTGCCATTTTTGAAGGGAGGGAAGAGATTGAGGCCGGGGGCCTTTTTTTAATACCCGAAAACAAAAATAGGAGGTTTTCAAATGAAAACAGTAGCAAATCGAAAAACATTGGCAGAGTTGCCGGACGTAATGTCAGTTCAACAGTTAGGGCAGTTTTTAGGTGTACACGCAAACGGTGTGTATGAGCTTGTGCATCAGCAATCCTTCCCATCGATTCAGATCGGTCGGAAGTTTGTCATTCCAAAGGCCGGGCTCGTTAAATGGCTGGAAGAGCAAACCGAGAATAAGGCCGTCTCATAATGAAAACAGAGATGAAACGAGGTTTAAGCAATGGCTACTTTGCTTTATCAGGGGCAGGACGCTGAACATATCTACAAAGTTGTCTATTCCAATGATAGGCGATACAAAATTAGTAAATACGGATTAACCCATAGCACGGCGCGAGCTTACCACATTTCACGAAAACTGTTTCAGAAAATTATAGAGGCAAGTGAGAAAGATCGGTTAGAAGTGGCGAAGAGTATTTACGAGGCTGCGAGGTTGAAGAAAAAGGCCAGATGATTTCTGGCGGGAGGGTTAATTTATGAGTAAAAAAAGCAATCGTAAGGTTCATGAAGACTTTGAGAGTTTTAGTGACCAAGGTAGATTTGGCAAAATTACTTTTGATATGATGGGGTCAGCTGCTTGGAAAAAACTCACATTAAGACAAACGGGGTTGTATTTATTATTTAAGAGCAAATTCACCAAAAACAGTAAAGGAACAGATTCACGGAATAATCTTACGTTGCCAAAAGAAGAATGGTCTAAACTTTATAAAACGCCATCCTGTTACTATCAGGACCTGGATATGCTCATTGCACTCGGGTTCATTCGAGTAGTTACTTACCAAGGTTATCTTAGAAAACCAACAATCTATGGCTTCTCAACAATGTGGAAGCTCTATGGAAAAGATGGATTCACTATCAGGGAAAGCGATAAAAGGCCAACAAATGTCATATCAAAAGAACACAAAAAAAGAATTTCAGACGGAGCAAAAGCAGCACTATCAAAACGTCATACAATCTCAACTTGATCATGTAAAGCGTTATAGGAAAGTTAAAACAAGGATAGAAATGGTTCTTAGCCTTTAGTGGAGTAGGGTTAAGGGCTATTATTTTTGCAGTCATTTAGAAAGATGGGTATTTTGTATGAGCAACAATCACGTTGAAGAAATGACCATGCCAGAAGTAATGAAAACTGTTCTAAGAAAGAATAAGTATTTCCTTGCAGATATGGGACTCGGCGAAGAAAAGGCAATTGTTTTAAATGACGGTATGACCGTTGTAGTTTGCAAAGAGAGCGAAGCGGATGAAAGCGGATTAGTAGGAATGAGTGTTTCATACCTTCGTTCTATACGCATCGATACAACATTGATAATGGGGGATGAGGGCGATGAAGGGCGGTTTCAATTATGAAAAACAAACAAATCAAGGAAATTAAGCTAAATGATGTGACAAGGGAAGCAATTAAACAAGACAGAAACTTTCTAACTAAAATGAAAGACGGAGATGCAAAGGCAGTTGTCCTAAACGATGGCGTTGTAGTTGCGTTTAAAAAAATTAAGGAGATTGGCGAAAGAAAAGTTGAAATGGAAGTTACCTGTTGCCTCCAATCGATCCGCATTGATGCCAATCTGACAGAGGACGACGATGAGGAAGGTCTTAAGCTTTCAGTAACAGTATGCCCGTACTGCAAAACACAAAGAAGTGATTCTAAACTAAATGGCCTTTGTCGATTCTGCAATACGCCACTGGCCAACAAAGAAATAGAGCTGCCAAAAATGAACAGCTCCCAAAAAGAAAGTGCAGAAAAATTTTTAAAATCCAATAAGAGCACTGGCTCTACTTTATAACCTCTCTTTTATCCACCTTACAACATCATCAGGCAAATTACCCCAAGCAGTCCCTTTAGCACAGTTAGTTATAACAAGTTTGTCATTTGAATCCATTGCTGCAACGATACGACTTCTGACATCAGTTAAAGATAGTTTTGTGTCTACTAGCCAAGTAGATTCAACAGGCCTGGCCCAAGACCCGAGCTTCTTAATCTCATCGTATAAATCTTTGTAATCTCTTCCTGGAGCTCTTAAATCGTAAGACACATTGTAAATTGACATTGTTTCATCTCCCTTCGTTGAAAAGTAGCCTAGGAAACTACTAATTCGACACAAAAGAGGAAGAACCTGTAAATTATAACGGAGAGTTGATCAAGATGTTAAGTAATAACCGTGAAGCTTTATCTCAAAGACTAATCACAAGGTTAGACGAAATCATGAGGGATGATGGGATTGAAGTTCTCGTTGATATTAATTCATGAACATACTCGATGATGGTTCACCTTCGATTCTTCAGTAATAAATTAATAAATAAATTACAAGGCTTCGTTGCAGTTTTGCGGTGAGGCCTTTTGACATATAACCATTGAAATACTGAAGAAAGGAGAGATGAATTGGCTAATATGGACGATCCGAATAAAAAGCCTCCGGGTCCCCCGTATAAACCCAATTACTTACCGCGGGGCACAGATTTCCCACATGAATTTCAAGAAACGCCCTATTCGTGTGGTGCGGCAACATTTACGATGGCTTACCGTTCTCTTGGCCATGACATTCTACAAAAAGATGTACTAAAAAAGGTAACGGTTACTCGAACAGGAGGGCCAACTTGTATCGTATGGCTTGAAATTTTAGACTCTCTTTCAAGAGGATTTGATACTCTCTACTTAAGGGCAGTAAATCCGCTTGAAATGATAAAGAGCTGTCTCAAGAACAATGTAAGAGCAATTACGCATGAAAGAGCATACCTCTTATCGGTGGTTGGACATTCAACTCTCATTGTGGGTATAGATGAAGAACATGTATATCAGCATTGCCCATCTCTTGGTCCCAATCAAGCAACAAAGCACAACCACCTTCTTGAATTGATGGCTAGTGTTGGGAATATGCCCTCAAGCTGGGGAAATCGAATTACTTTAATATCAAATCCGATTAGCGAGAAATACACCTGCCAAGTCTGCGGTAAAGAGATTCCTGAGTTTGTTACATGTCCACATTGTAATAAGATAATTCGCTTAGCTCCGGCAGCTCCACTAGGATGTTTTGAAGAACTTTGTATTGGAAGAGCCTGGATGGATATCACTTGCCCGTGGTGTTTTAAAGGAATTCGTCAGCTATACAAACCAAGCGAAGAAGAGGGTATGCCACAAGAAGAGTTTGAGAAGAGTGTAGCTGAACGTAAAAAGCAACAAGAAGAAACTGTTTTGATAACTGATTAAAAAATAAAAGGAGTTGGTCTTAATGTATAGGAATGCGGCGTTGGCTAGGTCGGGGAGTGGTGGGGGAGGTGGTGGCAGCAGTAGGGGTAGTAGTGGATCATCTTCATCCAAAAAAAGCAGTTACGGATACACGCCTAGCAAAACTGCAACTATGGAAGTTATTTCTGAGATAGATAACGAGATTAATAGCGGTACAAAATTTGAGGAACTCTACGCGCTGACCAAAAACCTCATAAAAAATGGAGCTGCTGAATTGGGAAAACTAG
>Ga0209728_1000631_pt1 | contig 26224 bp, 60 predicted proteins | sample RifGroD1_FD_183997 | JGI IMG/M metagenome (GOLD analysis project Ga0209728, IMG submission 183997) | Groundwater microbial communities from Rifle, Colorado, USA - Groundwater D1 (SPAdes) (version 2) | ecosystem: Environmental > Aquatic > Deep subsurface > Groundwater | place: Rifle, Colorado... | reverse complement strand
TCTCTCATCGCCGGATAGGAACCACAGCAAGCCGTCTATAGCAATAAACGCCAACACTATATAAAGAAACATACATTACCTCCTAATACGCCGCATCATATTCAATCAAACCCTGCAACAGCTTATCGTCCTCCAGATAAAACAAGTCCGTGTCGTGCCACCCAACTCCAACAGCTGCCCCAGAAAGTATCTGCCCTAACCGCCTGTCAGGGTATTTGTTCCAGACTAACCGGATCGCGTCTAACACTTGGTCTATTCGTTTTTGGTCGTGCATTTTACCTCCGTACTATACTCAAAAATATCTGACTCCATATTCAGTGCAGAGCAAGCCGTAGCCGCTGTTTCTTCGTCCTCGTACCACCCATGCACTGACCACTCACGCTCAAAGCACTGAAAGAAATAATTAGATTTTGGATTGCGCTTATCTAATCTGTAATAGACAGGAAAGTTACCGCGTGTCGCTTTCTTTTTGTGGCGTGGGGCTTCGTCCATGTGTAATCCTTGTCGTTATGCGCTTGCCCATAACATATGCACAAAGCTATCACACACATTCCAAGGAGCTGTCTTGCGTCCATCAACGGTACAGACGTGCACATAGATATCCATGTCTGAATTGTACTCTTCCTCTCCGTATTCGCAATCTTCGCAACATTCCGCTACTCTGTAGTTGCGTTCTGATCTGTCTTTCATGGCAAGCCTCCTTTCTCACTCTATCTCAAACTCAACAAAACTAACCAGACTCGGAGAACCGCCAACCATCTCAGCCCAATCCGGCTGGCTACCCATCTCAGCTTCGTCGCTTGATAACCAATTATAGAAGTCCTTGAGCCGCGATCTCGGAATAACGTACCAGTGGCCATCGTCATCTTCTGCTAATACGTGTCTGTCGCTCATAAAGCCTCCTATCTCATGCGAACCGTAGCGCCCTTCAAAAATATACCTTGGCACACAACACCATCTACTGGCTGTCCGTTCTGGCCAGTAGCAGTAAACGCCGTCTGGTAGAAATCATCGTCGCTACACCCGAACCAGCCGTACCCTGTAATCGTGATATTCCTGTAACCCTGAGATTGCAGAACCTTCAGTGCGTTGCCTGCGTCGGTACAGGAAATCAGGATAGCGATTGCCACTGCTGCCAAAAAGAATCGTTTCATTGTTTCCTCCATAAAGTTAAAGTGTGTTAGTCATGCTTAGACTATACACAAAAACTTTGGTAATTGTCAATGAAATTGTGAGGTAGTAATGAGGTATTATTGCTTGCGGTAGCCGCACGACTTGCAGTAAACAGAACCAGACCAGTGTTTCCAGCAACGATGGCCGCGACCGTTACCGTGATTCGGACAAAGGGCGTCACTACTCACAGCGCCACAGTCAAGGCACTTACCTACACTTATTGTCCTATGGTGCCAGAAAGCATCCCCACAGCCGCATAGACGCTCTTCAACTGACTTCCTAAACCAGAAGCTGCCTTGTGTCAAATACTCGGCCTCTGCGCCACACTCAGTGCAATAAACAACGCCTTGCTCTGCAACGTTTTGAGAACCGCAGCAACCGCATCCTGTTTTGGAGCGTAGTACGCTGCACTCTGTCTTGCGCTTTGAGCGTTTATTCTTTTTGGAACTGACCTTTATTTCTGGATGGTCGCCGCTTGAAAACATTGACACCCCCTGAAAAGTAATGAATAACGTTCAGAATATAAACGGCGGTTTGGCTCAGAAAAACAAAAGCCTTCCTATCCTTACGTGTCCCGAGTCCGTGCGTTGTACGATCCGAAGTGCGTTAGCGTTACTCAGCTCATTGAATTCCTAGCCAAGGTAAGTGTGGTAAGTAGGACAGAGGGCGTAACAACGTGAAGCCCGTTAGGGAATAACAGACTACGTAAGGGAGAGAAGCTGAGGAACGCTTTATTGGGATGCTGTCTGTTGTTTATAAGAGGCCACAGAAAAAAGTGCTTGTCAATAGAAATTGTGAAACTTTACCAAGAAATTGCGTTATTGCCAATTAATATCACGAATTTACAAATGTAACATTATTTTAGCAAAAGTGTCTCACTGTCTCATTAAGGGCCTAAAATGCACTTTTCGGGAGCTAAGGTACCGTTTTGTATAGCTAATAATATCAGTGGTTTACGGACTGTATACTTAATCATACTGCGTTACGCGTAACGTTATTTAGTAACGGCACTGGCAATCGGTTACAACCTGTTACCCCTTGGCCAGCCTTTCTCTGGTGCGTAAAAACGAAAAGCGCCAACCAAAACTGGAAGGCGCTTAACCGAATCACCTGACTTCACAGCCCCGGCTGATCGGACCTCGGATTAAATTAATCTGGCGGCACTACCTGTTTCTTATGATGCGCTCTATGTATCCTTTAACGGGATTAAAGTTTACGTCAACAACATAGATATTTACACATCTGCCGCGTGTTTTTGCCGCGAACTGCCGTGCAAGCAGCCACGCGATTTCCTCACTTTCAATTAACTTCTCTCCAGCATGCTTATCTGGAAAGTAGTCACCTAATAGCATCCCTCCCTTGGCGTGCTCAAAGGAAACCATGAACCCCTGTTTTTCTGCATCGTCTATAATTTTAATAGCATCTTGCATTTTCATTAGCTTTCCTCCTTCTGGCCAGCCAGTTCCTCCCTTGGCAAGCCGTCAAACAGCAGCCCAAGGCAATCCCACATATCTTGTTCCGGTTCGGTTTGCATTAGTCCTCCTTAGCCCAAATCATATCCAGCGCTTTAGACAGGCACTTCCCGCACACGTAAAAATCGTCCTTAGCGTATGCGTTCTCGAAGCCGATAACCTCGTCTACTACGTCGCCGCACTCGTCGCAAGTCGGATGTTTCTTTTGATTGGCTACTAATTCCATTTAGTCATCCTTTTCGTTAATTAAGGTTAGCGCACGTAAAATGCACTCCTTGCACACATACGCAGTACTGCTTTCAAAATCAGGTGACTCTCCAACCATGACAACCACTCCGACATCTTCTCCGCACTCATCGCAATGCGGAACATCGGTCCACCCCTCTCCTGCAATCCTATCTACATCATCTGGATTCGGAGTAGGGCCTAACTCAATAAGCTTATTGCGTACATCAATACTCCGTGCATAAGCCCTCCATCTTGCGGCGGCAGTGTTGGCTCTTGTTTGGCGCGTAACTAATTCCATTTAGTCCTCCTTTGGCGAACCAGTAACGTACCGGCCAAGGTCAATACAGCAATCCTCAGACACGCACTCTCCGTCATTATCCCATACGCCTGGAATTTCTATCTCAATCCGTATATCCTCGCCGCACTCAGGATAACCTTGCCAGTGGTCTTCTGCTGAAATCTCAGCGCTGTACTTTAGGAGAAGGTTGTTTAGGTCGGTTAGGAACTCGGCCTTAACTTGGGTTTTAGTTTTCATTCTACCTCCTTTTTGCTCGGTGGAAGCGTAACCCACCCATCTCCTTTTGTATATGGTGCTTGTAGCGTACCATCAATTATAGCCTCGTAAGGCCAGCAAACTTCACCGAACTCACGCTTGCCAACCGGCCTAACGTACATTGGCAACCCGTTATCGTGCAGCCCTGTCTCGTACTGGAGCGACTCGCCTTTATATAGAAAATAGTATTGGCCATTAACGAAAACGCCAAGCTCGCCAATGTCATTAACTACCCACTTCGGTTCAGCTTGTGGAAGTTGTATGTCTGGTTCGTTACGGACATAGTCATCATGCGGTATAGACTCTTCCACAGTATCATAATGAAATCCAGCCGCCACCATAGCAGCGCGGAACGAACTGAGCATGTGCGATACGGTTCCGTCACCGTTGATGACAACTGAGATGTGCTGGTTCTGGCCGTGAGGGTAGGTGCCGGTTATTGTTATTGTTACTTTGTGGGAGGGGTCCATTGACTACTCCTTATTTAGCATCTTAAAAAGCTCGTTACTGCGTATTTCATTGCACCGCTCCACGTTATGATGCAAGTCTTCAAAGTCCATCCTTTTGCGTGACCGCTGCAATGTGTATCCGTGCCGAGCCATGAACCACAAGAACATATCGATAGTGTATATGTGCGCGTCTACCCATCCAAGTCTGTCTTTAATTTCATGAGCTGTTAGGTCGTGGATAGCCTTGAACAGTTCTTTCTGGTCGTGGAAATCGCGCATGAACCTTGGAAGATGGTTACCTTTGTCGCGCCATTTTTTTACTGCTACGTCTACCATTGGCTACTCCTTGTATAGATCGCGCCGAATCTGTATTCTGTTTACCGAAACAGGGCGTATCTGAAAAACGTCATCAATTAGCGCGTTGTCCTGTTTGCATACTAATCCTGCCGTAACTTCTATTGTGCGCTTATCTACCATTCTGATTGAGAACAATGTCCGTCCATCATCTGCAACAATATCTATCCCTGAACTGTATTCAGCGTGGTCAGCGTCGTGCGGCAATCTTATATGTGTGTCTCTGATTTTCATTAGCTTACTCCCATTAAGCGAAGTGTGCTAAACTGTCTTCATCTATCATCCAACCAAAACGGTGAAGATCACCAGCTTTTTCCTTGGTTATACCGGCTTTGAGAAGTTCGTCTATTCCTACTGAGAAAACTATATCGTGAGATGCTGCTTCGATACCAGCCGTTGGCAAGAACTCTCTGATTATGCACAGCCCAAGAAAAATGCGACAATCATTTGTCTTGTTGTAACTGAAATCGCTTTCCATGATTTCCTCAAACTCTTCGTAAGTCATTGGCTACTCCTTTGCATAATTTTTAACAAACTCGTTAGTCCATCGTGCCGGTTTATGGTCTGGTAGCGGGAACGACTCGTTACATTCTATGCGTAAGATAACGTCGCGCATGGTACGTTTGGCCCACTTAGCTGCTGTGTATTGGTTAGGCCAGAAACGAACTGGAGGTAGGATGCCGCCTGTTGCTTCGTACTTTTTTAGTTTCTTGGATGTGGTTACGTGGTAGCCGGTCATACACCCTCCCTATTCTGGCGTCCAAACATACTTGGTCTTTGAGAAATCGCACGGATCGTCAAGTCTTGTTATAACTCCGCTCAATACATACTCTCCTGTTTCATATGAGATAGGTATTCCAGCTTGTGCTAAACGTTCTTTAACGGTAGCTTCCCAATCTGGATATTCAAGCGGCTTTATAAAATCATTGATGTCTATAACTACCTCAATACTTTTACCCATTACGCACCCTCCTTTACCTTAGTAAGCATCCTATCCAGATCACCCATATAAAGATAAGCCGGAACGTCTTCTTCGTACTGCCACCCATAAACCGGAGTAACCTCGTAAGCGTAACACGGATATTCCGCTGGTGGCGTGATAGGTAGGACGCCGTGTGCCGGGAAGCGCTTGCGGTAGGTGGCGAAGTCTTGTTCGGATTTTAGTAGTCGCATTGTTTTATCCAATTATGTCAGGCTGTTTTGTATGTATTGCCAGAAATAACATGCAATGATTCATAGCCATCATACTCAGTTATTTCAAATGCTTCGCCTTGCTCTACCCACGCTATTTTTAGATCGCGCGCACCAAGAACGCAGGTATAGTCACCATCGCCATAAAGCTGTTTGCCTTTTTTCTCTGCCAAATCTTCAGCCAACTGCAAGTCTCCATTTTCCACAGCAGCCACGATATCAGGGTCGAACAGAAGGAAGTCCTTATACTCATCATTCCATGTTGACCATCCAGCGCCGTAACCTGGAGAGTATAGTATCGCTACCTTTCCGTTACGAATAACCTTGTCCATATAAATCCTCCTTGTTTAGTTTCTCCACACATACCTCAATACTACCTAAAAAAGATCGGTGTATTCAGTCATTGGGTTGCGGCCAGACAGAACAGCGTTACCGCAAGTAATCATTCCCAAATCCTCTTCATAGCTCGGAACAAAAACTATAACGTCAAACCCTACTGCCTTTAATCTGTTTTCAGTATCCTTGTATGGCGTGAAATCATTATACCCACCAGATGTTTGGATGCTATTCTCAGTGCATGACGAAGTTGCATGAATTGGTGTTAACTTTACCATAAACTTCTTTGGGCTAAACAAGGCATAAAGCTTTTCAGCATCTACCTCATATCCGTCTGCAAGTGCAAAGTTGAGCGCATATTTTCTCCCTATTGGGTCTATCAGGGCTTTTCCAATTTGAGAAATCTCATGTAATGATAACGATTTACCGTTAAACATCTCTTCGCGTTGCGAACCAGACGTAGAGTTTATTGAGAATTGCAACCCTGCATCGCCACGGAACAGTTCGTTTTTGACTTCTATAGTCCACTCGTTAAGAAACTCCATGACGTTATTGTTTCTTCTCGGAAGCATTGTTGATACTACAGGATGGATAAGCGACCGGCCAATGAATGGGCGCAAAACTTTCCGCATTTCTTTTGCAAACGCTATAACATTGCGGTTAAATGTAGGCTCACCCATCCTTGCGAAATGGACATTAAGGCGCTTTGTCGAGATTACCTCTGGATGCAGCTTTAGGGCGTTTACAACTTGGTTTCTTAAATCAGTAACAGTAGCGTTTATTCCTGGACCTACCTTCGGAACATCACAGAATTTGCATCCCATAGAACAGCCGTATTGAGTTGATATCGTCACAACCCATTTTTCCTGTAACGGCATAATGTCACCGTTGGGAACTCCTGCGATATCTCTTGTCAGGCCAAGGAAATCTGCTTTAACATTCTTATCCCTGCCGTAGTCTCCTATGGAGAGAAATTCAAGAAGTCCTTTTTCGCCACGCCCAACAACAATGTTTCCTGTAGGAACTTTAATGTTTCTGACTATATCCATAGCCGCCTCCTTTATTTGTATGACAGACGATACCTCAATACTACCGCTGCGTCAAGCTAATTGTCAATTAATTCGCAAAAAGCAGAAGCCCACCCCTCTGAATGAGAAGTGGGCTTTGCCGAAAGGAGGGAACCATGACCGAACAACTACAACCATGACCAAGACGGCTATAATATAACGCGGTGTTTGTTATTTGTCAAGATGTTTGTTTGGAAACTATTGGGGGCCGTAAATATGGTCATTACGTTTGTTAAAAGTGGCTGGCTGGTACGAGATGCTTCTGGCACCACCATATCACTGAACCGTACCTGCCCATTACCGATGGCTTGGCCGCTTATCATGCATTATTCACATCCACCACAAAGTATATAATACACAAAAAACCCTACAGCCACAGAAGCAGCCAGTGCGAGAATTAACCAGTAGACCATGTACTACCTCCTATTCCCACATATACCGAAAATGCACGAAGGTTCTCTTGCCAATAGGATAGAAAACCTGATCCCAAAAAGCTAATAGTAGGAGTTCGTCGTAGATGGTCATGCTGACTCCATCATACGCAAGAACATGCTTTGCCCTGTGTCTATCCCATTGTCTTTTGCATAACGCAAAAGCCCAATCATGTATGAGTCGATATTCGGAGCTGTTTTGGCGCAGTGGTTTATCATTACCATTTCGAGGCCAGGATTTTTCATAGCTAATGTACGGCCTATTTTGTTTGGGGCATATTCTACGGCGCATACGAAACTCAAGCCGTTATCTTCACAGAATTTGGCTATCTCCATTATCTTTGGCGCTATCTCTTTATCGTATAGTTTTTCTTTGTTCATACTGTCCTCCTACTTTATCGCTATCTTGTCGCCGTCCATTTGTACGGGGAGATTGCCACATGAGCCTATAATCGATGCTTCCATATTTGGTACGAGGTTAATAACGCTCCACCAAGTAGGCGTTTCAGTTCCACGTATCTCGATAACTGCGTTGCCTCCCTCGCGGTATACTATTCTTAGATTTTCCGGCCCAAACCTAAACGCCTTCTTCTCAGTACGCTTAACGAACGGCGTGTTTTCTGATAGCCAGTTCAGCCAGGAGAAGCGCTTGTCTTGTACGAGCTTTGATACAACTACTGAATCATACACTTCGTCAGCGCCGGATCGGTAATACCACTTAACGGCCTCTCCGAAGTCAGAGCTGCATGGGTTGTACTTGGCTATCTTGGAGGGGGTTATGCTGGCATGTTCGGTGGCTTTATACTCGTACTCTTTTTGCATTGGGGTGCTCCTTTGCTCGTCTTGCTTATTAAGTAATCTGTCGATATTTTGCCAATATTGTGTGCCTTGCGGAGACGTACACCACATAAAAACAGCGTCGAAATGGCTTGTCTCTGTGCAAAATACAATGTCCGAATGATCCCCAAACTCCAGCCACTCAGCAGCAGCAGGGTCTATCTTGCTGACACGCTCTATTAGATTGGGCATGTTGGGGAAGGTGGTGCGGGTGTGGGGGGTGGGGTCGAAACGGCGGTTGTATGCAGACTCGTTTTCGCCATACACAGATGTAAATTCAGACCAGAAATCTTCATTGTGGCCAGCGTTCTTTTCAACACACTGGTAGTAGCTACCTTTACTAACTCCAGAACCTGTCTCAATACACTTATACCACTTGCCTTCTTCCATAGCTTCCTCCTATTTTCTTTTACCCTGGACAGCAACTCCAGAGTCCTCGTCGTATGTACCCTTAACTAACAGGCGCGGAACAGACACTCTATCAATGCCAACCAGAACAGACGTGCCAGATATAGAAGAGGCAAGGTTGTTGATAGCTGACATTATATTAGGCTTTTCCACACCAGAAGCTACAATCACTGAACACTGACCAAGGGAGTGGTGGAGTGAGGCGCGGAATGAACCGTCCGATAACTCTTTGATACGTAGAGTTAGGTTGTGCTGGTCTGCAAAGTCTTCAAAGGACATTTTGGGCATACGTTCTATTTCGATTTGCATTGGGCCTCCTTAAAGCGGCATAGTGTGTAAAAGCTTAAAGACTTTGCCAGCAGCGGCCATGGCTTCGTCGTCCGAATCGGCATTATCCCATTCCCTGAATGGGGAGCCTTCATCGCAGCATCTGCATTGTCCTTCACCTGGCCAAGGACAGTTAGTGCATTGATCCTCGTCTTCCCACCAATCCACCTCGCTATCTTCGTTGTGCCTAAACTCTTCGCACAACGGGCAGTTGTAATCATATACATGAAAGCCAAGTAGACCTGATTCAGCCAGAGCATCTATGGCCTCGCACTTAGTACCTCCGATACTTGCTATCCTATCCCACACCAACATGGATTCTGTTACGGCTAATATCTTGCGTTCGTCTAAGGTCATGGTAGCCTCCTTATTTTTTATCTTCCCATAGCAGGGTTATAGCAAGCGGCCACAAAACAACAATAAACCAAACCGCTGGAATACTCATTGTTATTCCGTATTTAAGTGATTTCCTAAAAATAAAGAATGACGCTATCATTCCTGCTATAAGGTATATTATGGCTGCTGTAAGCATGGTTGCCTCCCGAATTAAGTTATACCTCTTTAATACCACATCTACGCTTAAATGCAAGAGGTTTGTTTAATTACATTCCGCTATTCGCATTTGATTTTTTCAAACACAGCTATGCCTTCATCAACTATTTTTGGTAGATCGTCACCTATGCCGTGCCACTCGATTTTTTCAGCACATTTACATCCGTGCATAAAGACAGCCCACTTAGCTGTACCGTCACGGTAGTTTCCAATGGTTATTCTGTCTGAAGGTTTTTTATAGTTTAACAGCTTGATTACAGCGGCCTGTTCATCTTTGGTCATATCTGCCGCCACACCGAACGAAAGGGCCAGAAGCAAGGCTATGATAATTAAACAGTGTTTCATTTATCCTCCTTAATCGTTATGCACTATAACTCCAAACTTACCATCCCTAACCCAAGCGTTTCTCCCGCCAAAGTAGGGATCGTAGAACCGTTCTTCTATGTCGCTAACCGTTACATCTTCTGAGCAGGAACCGGATATTCTGGTATGGCAGTAACCTTGAACTGAGGACTCTATTGTTATCTGCATTTGGCCTCCTTGTAAAAATTCCGCACACAATGCCACGGCAGTACGACACGGACATCGTGGTTGATTGCGAATAGACGCCCACAATGTTTGCAACGGATTAATTCTGATTGCTGGCCTAGTCTTCGTACAAGGTCACATTCTCCGTGGTGAAATCCTATAGGTGGCTGTGGTAGCCAGTTGCATTTTATGTACTGGATAAATCTGGTTATCATGGTTAGCCCCTCCTTGTGTTAGATACCGCTATAATACCATAACTTGATATAAATGCAAGGGCTATGTTCGTTGTATTAATGGCATGTGTATCCGATAACCTCATCGACAACCTTTTGCCGAATTATTGGTGAACACGCATTTGTTAGGTTAAAGATCAGCGCAAGTGAAATATTACGCTTGTCAAAGTAGTACGGTGTCGAAATGTAGATTTCGCTCTTGTCTCGGGATTCGTATAAGATGTCAAGGTCTACGCCTCTTATTTCAAAAAGACGCTCAACCTCCAGCCAGATGAATCTTGAGTCGAACTTGTCCATACTGTAGATAACTCGGATTCCTTCAAGGTCTGTGTATAGTTTAGCACATTCCGGCAATCCTGAATTTATCATGTCGTACAAGCCAATAATGGATGGTATCCTTAGCAGCGCATCGTCGTGGTTCTTTTGTGCTATACAAGATAATCTTTTATGCAAGCCCATGGTGTCCCTCCTTGTTTAAGTGTACCGCAATAATACCAAGAATTAGCAGAAAGGCAAGATGTTTGTGATAATTGGACTATATCGCTCAAATGGAATATAGTTGGTTAGAGTGGTGGGTATCACGCCTGTGGGAGATTGGCACTGAAATTTTTTATATCTAATAAAAATAGTTAGTTAGAAAGACAGCTTGTCCTTGGGGGTAGTGGTGGCATATCGCTGAAATGGAATATACTGGCAAGTCTTTTATGGATTTCGCTTAAAAATACGGAACACCTAAACTTAAATAAACTAAACTATTACGGGACGTTACGCTACGTTTTGGACTTTTTTATGCTGACCCTCTACGGGACGGGCTACCTTAGAAAAGATACCGCTAAAGTAGTTACAAAATTTACGGGGTTTTAACTTTACCGGACCGCTTTTAGGGAATTTCGTATGGGGGGAGGGTAGTAGACTATAAACGGCGAATCGATTTTGGGGGGCCGGGTGGGGCATGCCGGGGGGCGATCCGTAGGGAAATGGCCTGCCTTTTACTGGCTCTTGGCGCACAGAACCAGGGCCAATAGCGAATCTTAACTTATTACAATTTGTTGTTAGACCCAGTAACTACGCGGGTTTATCAGGGGTGAGCTGTGATTCAAGGAGGGTGATTTCATTATCGATAGCTGATTCTGGCGATTGTTGGGGGAGGGTGTTACCTTGTATGGTACTGATTTCACTATCTATCTCATCGATAGACTTGGTTAGATCGGCGTAGGCTACGTTTGAAGTGGACAAGTCGCGCTCAAGCCTGCCGATATCGTTCAATTGGCGCATTGCATAGGCTACGTTACCGAGCGTTGCCTTTTTGATTTTCTCGGGATCAACTAAGTTACGGGCCATCTCAGCTTGGAGATTATCAATGATATCAGCTTTATTAGCTTGGTAGGCCGGTAAATGTTCAGTCTTAGCCAGTATGTTCGCTAAAGGTAAGAGCGCTTTATGGACTGCCTGTTTAGTTACTCCCATGATCTTGGCTATATCGGGATAGGTCATTCCTTTGAGTCTAAGCTGGACTGCTCGTTTAATATCAACGGCATGCCCAAGCTCTATCTGCTCTTTGCGTTTAGTTCTATAGCCATGCACCTCTATGGATACGTCCTCTCCAGTGGGTGTAATGACTTGCGGAACCGTCTTTTTCTTCTTGGGCGGCCTACCCCTTAACCCGGATGGGCTTGTATAGTTACGGGGTTTCTTGGCTGGCTTAACTGGCTCTATCTGGCTGGATTCGGTAGCGGGATTAGTGGTGGGTTGCTCTTCTAACTGTGCCATATTGGTATAGTGCTATGCCATTTTGGCATGGTCAACTTTACGATTGGTTTAACCATTCTTTGACGGATACGAAAGCTTCGCCTAATTGGTAACAGATTTCCTCTTCGGCTTGGCCTTCTTGGTTCATTACGTCTTGAGCGGTAGGGGTTAGGACTCTCATCCTATGTAATAGGGCATGGCCTAATTCGTGGGCTATAATCTCATCGCTTGTATATCCGTCTACAAAATGCAGCTCTCCAAGCTTGGGTTGCTGGTCTATCTCTTCCTTGCCATCTTCATAAATTCTAATCCTGGTTGGCTCAAAACAACAGCATGCCGCTGTGCCATCTGGATTGGCTACCGTATTAGATAGCATGGCTTGGCGATCTTTCCAGAAATACAAGCGGTAATAGTGCCGTTTGGTTATCGGTAGCTTGCCGTACTTAATCAGGTTATTTTTATCCTTAATCCTCTTAACCATGCCTCACATATACAGATAAATAGGTAATTTGTCAAGGAAAATGTGAAAAACAAAATAAAAAGGGGCAACCTATAATGAGGTATGCCCCTGTATGTTACGGTCTGCTCCAGCTCACGGCCAGAGTGCTATCATTGCTCACATAACCCCTCCATTTTGCTTGATGCGTTTTGCAGGTCAATCTATATAGAAACACTATGCAGACCGATATATAATGATTGCATTGCGGCATGTCAAGGAAAATGTGAAAAGTAAATTATTTTATTATAATCAAATAAAACCTGTTGACATATTCTATTGGCCTTGTTAGGTTAAGCCTAACACTAAATAAGGAGATTAAACATGGATCGAAGCAAAATAGAAATGGGTAAATGGTATTTTTACGGGCCGGATATTCCCTGCCAAGTTCTCAGAATCCGCAATAACGGGATATGGATATGGTATGAATCCCCACGGCAAGCTGAAAAGATGATTACTAAAAGAGTGTCGGCCCGTTATATCTCAGAAAAAGCAAGCCTGAAAGCTGTCAAGTTGTCAGACTTACCGCTAAACGATAAATTCGCCTTTGGGGAGAAACCCTAACAGCGGATAAAGCCAAACGAAAGGGAAACACCATGAAAGAGCCTTGGAAAGTAGCTTGGGACACTTCTGAATTGCAAGGAACAAAATCTATGAAACTGAGATTTGAAAGAATATCCACTGGCGAAATCGTTGAACATGAGCATTGCAAGCTTGTCATTGAAAGGGACCAATTTGGCACTTGGTATTCGGTATGGGATAATTCTCAAACGGTTCAATTGTCCGATGGCTGTTATACCAAAGAAGAGGCAATTGACAACGCCGTGTTTATCGGTAGGCCGGATAACTGGAATGAAACAGATATAGTTTATCATGGATGGGTAAAGTAATTTGTAAGGCCAAATATATATTGTCTACCTAACAGCGGATAAAACCAATTAGCGAAAGGGGAAACACCATGCTTACCAAAAGAGACTATCAGGACGCCTTAGACGTACAATCAGCCTGCAATCTTTCAGGGGTTATCAATTCATTCGTGCGAGTGCTTGAACGAGTGCGCGCCGAAGTCCAAGGCACCGATGCAATAAACAAGCACCCTATATGCCGATTGTATGCCGAACAAATCATTTATCTAACCGGAGGCGGTAGTTCCAACAATTCAGAATCATACAATGACGCCTATGTTATCGCTGAGCAAAAAAGCAATGGTGAAAATAATGAATGAGCGCAAACTGTCAGTCAATGATATATCCGATTTAAATAAAAGACTAAGGGCATATCGTGAATCCATGGAACCGTATATCGAACAATACAAGATATTTATATCAATGACGCCCGTAAAATACATGGTTAAGGAAAACGGTTCTATGTGTCGCGTGGAATCAGAAGAAGAAGTCAAAATGAGGGATGCCATAGAAGGTATATCTAAAATAATGCTCAATACGGCTATGCGCGGTTTTGACTATACCAATCAACTATGTATCGACACAAAATAGGAAAGGGGCAAGCCATGAGTATGAAAATCAATAAATGCCTGACTCTTCGGGACCAAGGCAGCCGTTTTATCCACTACCTATTTGAAAACGCCGAACGATATGGATATAGCCAGCAGAAAATGCTGGATGAGTGGAATGGATGGAGGGTTAAAATGAATAATACAAAAAGCAAATACCCACATTGGCTAACCTCTTATTGGGATGGAGTATGGAATACCCTCAATGGTATTGCGTCACAGAAAAGAGAGTTCTGTTATATTATGAACGATGGACGCCGGGTATCCATCCGTAAAAAATCCCCAATATATTATGAACAAATGGGTATAACTCCTGAAAAGCTTACTTTTGGGCATTGTGATAGTGGCTTTTTCTGGATCGAAACGGGCAATCGCTATTTTTAAATTTACACAGGCAATAGGAGATTAAAAATGAACGAGCACAAGCGCAACATAGGAAAACCCGCAGTATTAACCCTTTCCGGTTTAGGCATAGAAGTGACGATAACAGACGTTAAATACGCCTATGGCCGCATAGACTATGAAGTGCAGCCGGTTAGCGGATTCGGTAAAAAGTGGGTTACAATGGAGAAACAAGGGGTTGATATGGGTAGTTTAAAAATCAATAAGTAAAGGAGATTAAGACCATGACAGCTAAAATCGAATCAATCAAGATTAAACACATTTTAGACGATACCGGGTTTGATTTCATTTCGGACCTTGGCACCTATACCGATAGGCCAGAGCCATGGGCTATATGCCGCAAATGTGGCGAGTACCTACACAATGCCGAACGATATAACCGAGTCGTTGAATTGATCGAAGAAGCCCAAAACGATATTGCTATTGAATGTGATAACCAACCGAATGAAGCGCTTGACCGTATTTATGACATTATGACCATTGCGCGCCAAAAGTTTGAGACTAAGGAGCATGATTGCACTCCATACCGCAGAGAGTATGCTTATTTCCTACCCTTTGCTGGTGGTATGGAACAAGGTACAAAAGACTACCAGACCTACGGCATGCAAGATTATAATCGTGCCGAATCCTACAATAATCAAAATTGGCATTACATGGGCATACAAGCAATAGCTAATGTTTCGATTGACGGTCAAATCCAAACTATCACTTCGGGCGGTCTATGGGGTATCGAATCTGATTCTGATGAGTCCTATCTAAAAGAAGTGGCGCAAGAGGAAATCGAAAACCTGAAAAGTCAGTTATCCAAATTGGGCGTTACTTGGGATGATACCTTGGAAATCGAACAAGTAAACGAATAACCCATTCAAGCCAGAAAGCGAGGATTAACCATGAGCAACAGGCAAGAAAAACACGACTTAGAAAACATAATTGACAACCTTGGACTTTCCACCACATTAGAATTGATAGCAGATATATGCTATGAAAAATCGGCGCATATCCAGACAAATTGGCAAGATAAGGTAACGTCGCGGCCATGGGAAAAGGCAGCAAAGCGAATTGAAACAATCAGCTCTAAAACAGACGTTTAACCCCTAACCCATAAAGGAGCATGTAGCCATGGCAAAGCGAATCAATAAATACCTCTATGGCTGGAAGTTTTACGTTAATTATGGTCAAGGTTGGGAATACGAAATATTTGAAGCGACATCCCAAGGCATGAAAGAAAACCGTAAAGCGTACCTTGAGAACTGCCCTTATCCGCTAAAGATAACCAAGGGCAGAGAAGCTAACCCGGCATATAACGCATAAATACATTGAAAGGGGAAACGCCATGAAAAAGACCACTCTTAAAAGCCTCATCGACAATTCCAATATTCCTGCAAGCCTCATTCGCGCAGTAGTTAGACAATCCGGTGGATGGGATTCATTTCAGGAAATGGCTCCAGATATTGCCAACCATGGAGCTGATGCCGGGTTTCATGGATGGATATATCACAAGGAAACGCTTGCCTTCACACGCCGCAACAAAAAAGCGATTATGGAATATGCAGCCGAACAAGCCAAGGACTTCGGCCAAGGTACGCTTGAAATGATTCAAGGGTTCGGCGTTTTCAAGCGCAATAAACCGAGCGTGGATGAAATTGCACAAGCCATATACCAAGGCCGTGGCGACTATTCCACCGATGTTTTAAACGTACTTGCCTGGTACGCCTTGGAAGAGACTGCGCGCCTATACTATGATATGGTGGAGCAATAAAACATTTTAGCGCCGGACTTTAACGAATAGGGAGGGGGATTTATGAATAAACACGAAACATTGAAACACATATATGCGTTGTATAGTGAAATATATGAACTATCTGAAAATTTAATTGAACAAGAAGCTAGAAAGGTAATGGAGAAGCATGATACTTGCAAAGAATTTATAATGGGCATGGGGTCTGCTTGTTTCTACGATAAAAATGGAAAACCAATGTTTTATAATGACTATAAATATCTAAACGGATTCAATGCCATTGTTGATGAACTTGACGATATATGCAAGGTGTCTGGATCTCCGATGAGATTTAAACGCGACGAACCAAAGCGCACTAATTGGTAATGGGCATATACCTATGCCGCGAATTGTAACCATTAACGATTTGAGGGGGGATTAAAGCTATGGAAAAGACCTATACTTGGAGAGATGGCATATACGGCAAAGTATCTATCACTATGACAATGTATCAAGCAAAATATGCGGCCCACACAGGAGAGTGCACGCCAGAAGTTGAACGCCTTACAGATACCCTTAGCGACCAACTAAAATTGATCCAACAGCAAGACAAGGTAATAGCCTTATATGAATATGGTGCATGGGATGGAGTAGAATTAGCTAGAGGCAACCTTCATTCCCTATCATATCAATCCATAACTCCAAACGATTGCCGCTTAGTATGGATAGCTGCAAATGACATTAAGGAAAGCCCCTTAGATTATGAGGATTAAAACTAACCTTGACCGATACCAATGGAGCCAATAAAATGAAAATAACACAAGATGAGTTAAGGTCCATAGCGGATAGATTAGAAGAAGAGCACAAGAGACTCAGAAGGCGCATAGAGGATGCGTTAAGGAAAACGGCAAGCCTGGAAGAGTTAAAAGAAATTGCAAGGATATTAGGCGTTAAGATTTAATTAGCCAAAGCAAGGCCGAAAGGCAACGCAAGGGCACTCATCCGAAAGGATAGGTGCCTTTTTTATTTGTCCTAATCCGGTCTAAACTGCTCCATTTTTCCCGTTAAAGTACCGCAAAAAGCCTACAAATTATCCGCTTTTCACTTCGAGACACCCCCCGAAAAACGCATACCCCATCCAACAACAGCGTGGGCAGACTTAATTCCATCCTTCCGTTTACGGGGAGATTTTGTCCGGTTTACCAGAAAAGAAAAGCCCCCTTCAGGTTGGGGGCTATGAGATAGGGCAGTGGGTTGTACTTTGCCCGTTGGCAGGCTTTGGAATTGCCCTGGTTGCTGAAGCCAGGGCATCATCCGCTGATTGAGTCCAGTTTATACCATGTACCATCCCGTTTAAAGTGTTATTGTTTGTGGCATTGCTGCCGGTTAAAATCTTTTTAGTATTTTCCAGGGTTACCCTTCGTCCCTGGAGCCGTGCTAATATGACGGCGGGTTAGGCTTCTTCGGCTGAAGCTGCCGCATAGTAACTGCGAGGATTCCTTCAAGCTATGCTCTATCCGGTTCCTCAGGCTTACAGAACAAGCCTCTCGGCGTCAAAAAAGATAAGGCGCATCCAAGACCAATTTTAAGGGAAGCGGACTCCCCACCGTAGCATCTTGTTCAACAGGTGCCACCCTGAGTCGCTTACGGCCTGGATTCCCTCTCTTGGTAAGGGCGATTGGCATCATTTCCTCTTCATGCGCCTTGACTAACCGTGGTTCGCCATCGCGTGGTTAGTACTGTCAAATACAATCTGCCAAAATCTTTGCTTGCTGTCAAGATAAATGTTGTAATTTAGCGTTTCGATTTTAAGGCACCTTAGAGGCGATTCTGACGTACTTCTGTTTTATCCTTATCTCGCTATTCGTAAAAAGGCTGATTTGGCATATCGCGCTATCCGGTTGCCTCCTTGTTGCAATTCACGCAATACTTATCCCAAGCCGTAAGTGCCACAGCAAATGCCGCCCACATATCTTTACTGAATCCGAAAAACATGCCCTTGGATTTGGAAGTGCCTTTGCTGTATTTGCCGAACTTCCGGTACGGGTCGAACCGATCCACAATAGCCGTATTAACCTCGGTATCCCCGGCTCTTGCTGAGTGGCACAAGTGGAGCCGAACGTCGCGCCGGTATATCTTGGTGCAGCCAATACCTAAATCAATGTATTGCTGCCAGAACCTGCCTACCCAAAACGCAGTTTCAAACACTTCAGAGCCTACAGCCATGCCGTAGCTGCCAACCATTTCGATGTAGACTGCCTTAATGGGCTTTACGTTGTCCAAGTCGTTGTGGTGGTGTCTGTTCTGAAATATACCGCAATTCCATATCTTTTCGCCGTCCCAATCGCAGTAGGCTGACTCTATGGGGCCTGGGTCGATTGCCCTGATAATCATTATAGGAGACTCCCTATTGTTCGTTACGTTCAAGTTCAGCCCACATATCCTATACCAATGAAAAAACGTAGTCCTTAGCGCCTGGTGTGAGTTTTGAAAACGCCGCCCAAGGGATGCCATCCTCTGGTAGATCCTCAAGGGCGTACATTATGTCATCAAGGACGCTACCGTATTCCCATGAGCAAACAAGGTTATCCCTGAGGCTTTCGCAATCTGGACAAGTCTTGTATACGCCAGTGTAATCCTCTTCCCATTTGACGATTTCAAGCAAATAGCGAGTTCCAGGTGGAATTATTTTCTCGCACTCAACGCACTTGTGGGGTGTTTTTGATATTACATGCTTTATCTTTGACAATTCCTCCCAATCTCCATCGTAACCGTCCCTATCTACCAAACAGGCGCATTGCATGGTTTCCTCCTACTTCTTAAACGTCTTCCGCTCCCAAACCTTATCCCACCGATCAGCCCTAACCGACTCGTCGCAATCGTGGCAATACTGCGGACCTTCTACGGCACGTTTCTTGATTCCACCGGGGCGCATTATAGACCAGCATGTGCCAAGTATTTCATAGTGCTCCTGTGCTGTCTGGTAGCGGCAGGCGTGGGGGATGCGTTCTTGGTAGTCTTCTTTGGTCATGGTGCCACACTCCTTGTCGTTACGGGCCTTCATCCGGGAACATTTCCTCGATCTCTTTCAGCGTGAGGCATTCGTCCCCGCACTCCGGGCAATGCCCGGCATTTGTTGCGTGAGATGCCCCTTGCCACCCGCACGACGGGCACTCTACTGTGTTGGTTTCGCTTGGTATTATCTTTCCCATATAACCTCCAAGAGTCACTGCGTGGCTTCAAAAAGTTGCTTTTGAACGGTCGGGGCCTGGTCGATACGCTTCCGGTTTTCACGACTCCATGATCCACCGCCAGCCACTCCGATCAGCTTGTAACCAGACGCCTTGAGCGATGCTCCGTTTTCAGACGCAAGGATGTAAGTAAACAGCCGCTTATAACCAAGCTCCCAAGCCGCCCGCCGAGCTGCACCGTAAAGTATTGAGCAAGCGTTTTTTGTGCCGTCAGTACAGCACCTTGTGACTTCAAGCGTCAGGCCGTCATCAAGCATCCTGGCAACTGGCCGGCCAACCGTCACGACACCCACAATCTTATCGCCGTCGTTTGCCGCTATGCCGAACTTCCAGCCTTGCGGTGGCAAATGGTGCCGATGGTATCGACGCACGAACTCGCAGGCCTCTTTGTAGGTGATCGGTTGTAGACTTATAGACATGGCTCGAAGTCCCTATCGCTACTAATATCTAAACCTCCACACACTTGCACCGCACCAGCCGATTCTCAGCGTTAGGATCAGCCGCGAGATAGCAGTTGCCTTCACAGGTACAAATTTCGTTGTTCATAGTTACTTTGTTTGGTTTGTGATGGTTGGCGTGGTCGCAAGTTTTGCACGTATCGTATTGATTGGCCTGGTTGCATTTTACCATTTTTTCCTCCCAATCATATCATTAGCTTCACGGCGTTTTTTGTTAACCTCCATGATATACGCTATGTCTCCGCGCAGTCTTGCGGCATGACATGAGCTACAAACTCTGTTAATTGGCCGTCCCATGCGTTCACGATCTGGAACTGTTGCCGGATTTGCTCCGCACACCTCGCACATTTTCTTCTTAGTCATTATGGTTTCTCCTATGATTTCAATAGGTTATCAGAATGGCAGGTCTGGGTTGGGATCATCCGGTGCTGCCGGTTGTTCAGAGTATTGCTTGCTCTTATCAGGAGCCTTGAAAGCCGCCAACAATAGCTGCAACATCTCCATTGACTCGGAAGCTGAATTGCCCAACTTGACCTTTACCGGCCAAGCCTTCTCTCCTGGCGTGCGGTCCTTTGTCTGCGGGAAAGCCCAATCAAGCCACACCTTGCCGTCCTTACCCTCTTTGGAGGCTACGAGTGAATACGTGCCGTTGTACTCTTGGAGGGTTACGCCTGCCCCGTACTTGTCGCCCTGAATCTTGATGAATTTGTCTTCCATTATGCCGCCTTTCGCTGGTTAAATTTCAATACGTCATTCCAATCACCAAAGCTGTCTGGTATTTGTACATCAACAATTAAGTCGCGTAAATACAATTTGTTTGCAAGTTTATAAGCCGCTGACTGGCCTTTGAAGTTTCTGTCATTATCTCCGTAGATTACAAACTTTCTGACATCGGCGGGTGGTTCAAATAATTCCATTTGAGTGGCGTTTAGGACTGACCAAGTAGGTGTACCGAAGATTTGTTGAGCTGAAATGGCCGTTTCGATACCCTCCGCGATACCCAAAACATCCTTGTACGCAGCAATCCGTAACGCGCCGGGTTTCTTTACGGTATTGATTTGCTTCTTGGGTTCTTCTATGTCGGCTTTCTTGGGGCCGGCCAGATATGTTCTGTGGATGCCGATAGGCTTGCCGTCCTTGTCCGTGATTTTTACGATCATGGCCTCCATGTCGCGTTTGGTTTCGGAGCACCAGCACTTTGCGGAATAGCGAATGTTTAGGGGGGCTATCGAGATGCCTCTGGAGTGGAGGTAGCAGGACGCGGGGTCTGAGCCGGATAGGGGTTTGGCTTTGTTCCATAGGTCGGTTAGGTATTGGCGGTAGTCTTTGTCTTCGGTTTTGTTGGGGATGGATTCTACGCTGCCGATTACACCGGCTACCATGGTTACTGCTTCGTAGAAGGTCTTGCCAAGGGTAAGCTGGATCAGGCTCCAGCCATCTCCTGTGTTGGGGCTACACTGGTTGCACCACCAACCCCCTTTTTCAGCAGAGTCCTCAAACAGCCTGAAGCGGTCCTTCCCTGCTCGGCAGATGGGGCAAGCCGAATGTCGCTTACCGGCTGGAAGTGGCACGTCAATAGCAAGGCTCTCAAAAATTCCCAACCATTTACCTGTTGCTTCGCGTTTGATTTGCTCAACGTCTATCATGCAACCTCCATCTTTCGTTTGCGCTTGCTTTTGGCGTATCGGATGCGTTGGAATGTCAAAAAATTCTTAACCTTTTCAGATGGTTCTATGGGCTGCAAATCTTCCGTACTTTTAGGCCACTCATTGAACTTACTGTGATACTGAGCGAGTAACCACTTGTTATTCTTGCCTAACTTACGTCGCTCGTACTCAAGCATGTTTAAAAATGTGCGTTTTTCTTCCGCTATAGCTTTTTGTAGTTCTCCCTTGACGATAACAAGGTCAGCCTCTGTAAATTCGACTTTCTTTCCGTGGCTTACGAACTCATGGCCGCACACGGGACATCGCTTACCAGTAAAAGCAGCCTTACAGAACTCGCATGTGATAATCTTCTTTTCTTTTTTAGTACGGTCCACCTTTTTTACAGCCGCTGGCTTATTGGCGTCTAATTGCCATTCTACAGGACTGTCTACGAAGCCGTGTTGATCTATACACCCTGCAAAATCCAACAAGAGATAGTCTTTCTTCCCTGGGTACGGACGAGCGCCACGGCCCGCCATCTGGAGCCAGCGGCTCAATAGCGCCGTACTGCGAGCAACGCAAACGCAGGATGCTATTGGTAAATCTGATCCTTCACATGCCACACCAACATTCGTAATAATCTGCAAATCTCCATGCTCAAACTGATAGTATATTTCTTTGCGGTCATCGTCGTTGGTATGGGCGTCGATGTGTGCTATCCTGATGCCGTTGGCAGAAAATGTTTCTGCAAGATATTTTGAGTGCTTTATGTTCAGGGCAAATATCAGGGTTTTTCTGTCGCTTGCTAACCGCAACCAGTTCTCTAAAATATTGCCCGCCAGCTTAGGTTTATCTATACGCTTGTCTAACTGCTTTAAATTGTAGTCATTTCCGATCATGCCGATGCCTTGCAAATCTGGCTTGCTCGGAGCAAAGTGGATTGCAGGGACCAAAAAACCGTCCTCAATTAATTCTGCCATCGGTACGCATGTTATAATTTCATCAAATACTTCACCAAGCCCTGTGCCTCCTGCCCCCATTGGCGTAGCGCTTAACCCAACTATGTATTTTTCTTTGTAGTTCTCTAATATTTTTCTGAAGGTGGGGGCATTAGAAGAATGACAATTGCCAGTTATTACTATTTTATTATTTCTTCTAACAACAATATTGCCGTCAGGGACTCTTACGCAATACACATTGCCATTATATTGTACGCATTCTTTTTTTATGCGCTGGCAAGTCCTCATATCAGACTCTAAAAATATCATTCTATGTATTGGTTTGTATGTCTCTTTTCTGCCGTCTATCTGAATATTATGCGATGCTCTCATTCCGCCTATGGCGCAAAGGGCCTGTATGTAATCAGCGTCCTCTCCGTTGGTGCCACTCCAGTACATAACTGTCTTTATGCTTCCATCCCACTGAACTAGTTCTTTTATAAATTCCCTTGAAAATTCTGCTGACGCATTATCCAGGCTGCATATATCCCTTAGATTCTTTGTTATTCCAATCGGTGCCCTGACTAAAAACCTATAGCGCTTATTAATATTTCCACGCTTGCATGCAGGTTTCGATTCCTCATATGCATACCCACATTCCCTCATAATTTCTTGAAATCTTACAATTTTTCTATGTTTTGAAAATGAAAATTGCACCATTTGATGTTCTGTCGCTTGTTTATGCACAATATGCCCATCTGCCGCTGTCATTATTTTAAATCTATCCTTGCAAGTTAATCTCCTGTTTCCTTTTTTATATCCTGATACTGCGTATTTATGATTTCCTGAAACTGGCCATTTTAAAAAAACTTCTTTTTCCGGTTTTCCATCTGAAAAATAAAGTTGTTCATGGCTTGGAGTTCCCACCAAATCTAAGCTATCTGACCTGCTGAATCTGATAAGCTCTCCAGAAAAGTGTCTTGAAATCAATTTATCTGGTACAACGAATGACACTTCTTTTGTGTGTTGGTTGTATTGCGCTACTTTTTCATTACCATTCAAATCCCTAATCAAAGACCATCCGCTAGATGTCAATATTTCTGTATCGTCAGACAAGCATTCATCGTATAGCACCAAATCAGCGTTATGGAACCATCGATTTACTTCTATATCGTCCAATTTTAACCGCCTTCCGTATGTCTGGAGACTCGCACACTGGATAGGCTTGCCAAGTGAAGGCTCCTTGCCCGCCAGAATGATGCCGACTTCATCCCCCAACCCATACTGCTCGTACTTCTCAACAGTCTGAGTCACCAAATCCCTACGATTAACAAGAAACAGAACACGCTTCCCCTTCTCAATAGCCCTGCTTGCTATGTCCGCGCTAATCACGGTTTTTCCAGCCCCACAGCTCGCTTGAAGGATAACGTGCTTGTTTCTGGTTAGTGCTTGCCTTAGATTCTCTACGGCGGCTTTCTGGTATTCTCTTAACTCGGTCATGGGTATCCTATCCTAAAACATCTCCATCTGTTCCTGTTCCCGCGACACCACAAACCGATTAGCCTCATTAATCGGCATCAGCCTAACCTTACCCATCTTCCTTCCACTTCCGAATCAGCCCTATCGTTTCAATCAGAACGTCAGGATCAGCCAAGCACATCGACCGTTCACCGTTCTTCATGTTTAGCGATACGTAAGCCATCCTGTAATTGTTAAACTTCATAATATGGCACCCCCTTAAACGCAATAAAATTGTAATAAATCAATCACAAACCAAAATTTTATTAAAACCCAATAAATAAATTGCGTCCTCTCCCGCCATGCTTCGGAGGTTGCTGCAAAAATTCAATCGGCGGCTCACCCTCCCGCTTTTCCTTCCACAGCCTCGTCCGGTTCGCCAGCGCAATCTCGCACCCCCTACAAAATCCAGATTTGTTAATAGTGTTCTTCTCGCACCACGGCATAGCGCACTGCTGCTTAACGGTATTCTTATTATTCGTAGGTGTTACCGGCTGATTGCCGCAAGGCTTTGCTCCACGCCCACACAGAGCGCACGTTTCGCATACCGGATTATTCTTATCTTCGTACAGCAAATGACAAGGTAGTCCAGCGTTATCAGGTCGTGATAGGCAGGGTGATCTATCGAACGGCTTTGCATTAATATCTTCGTTTACGCCAATGTCGCAGAAGTCTTCGTCAATGTAGAGTGCGTTTTGCAGGTTCATGGTTTCTCCTTGTAATATCGCAAAGTTATATGTGATAGTTCAAGCAGTACTTCAGTCTTCGTATGCCTCAATAGGTATCTTTTTCAACACTTCCACTTCGCTCCACTTCACACCCTTCTCGTTACCGAAAGCGTAGCCTAACGTAATTAAATCAGCCATTTCCGCGATAGACATTTTGCTTGTGCTGGAGCCGATTGCCACGAAACCGCCGTCAAGCCCTGGGACTACTTTCTGCTGCTTTAGACCGGCAGTTAGAACAATCTTCCACTCTTCTTTGGTCAGCTTATTACCGTACCAATCCACTTGGCTGGAAATGTCAGTCAACATGGCCCACATCTTAGCGTTTTGCTCTATGGAACGGATAGATTTTACTTCTTGTATATTACACTTAAATAGCGGCTTAGTTGGTAGGTTCTGTATGTATCTGATAGCATTTGACTTATAGCTATCGTTGTGTAGCACGAATGTTTTCATTTTCTGTCCCGTAGAGGCGTGTCAAGTGGTCTTTGCAAAACTGGTCAGATATAATGTGTCTTTCAATCAGGTCGTGGCATCCCAAACATACTGTACTAACGTGCTCTGGGATATCTTTGCCACCTTTGGAGCGGCGTGGCGTGTGATGGAGGGTTAGATTTGACATTGGTGGGCCTGAGAATCGGAACGAGCAGTCTGGATTTATGCATTGGTTTCCGTCCCTGTCGTGCATCTTTTGCTTGAATATTCTGTACTTATGTGCTTTTAGTCTGACTTTGCCGGATTTAGGTATTGCGAATTTTTGCCAATCTACTTCTGAGCGAGGTTTCGGCATTTGATTATCCTATCATCAAGTTCAGGGCGTGTTTCCAGTGTGTGCAATATGGACAATAGCGAGAAGATCGCTCCAGCCAAATGGTGTTTTCGCACTCCCAACTTGGCAGCATCAGGATCGTAATCTTCTCCTTTATAGAAAAAATCAGCAATATGCCGCTCTGCCGCATCTACCATTACAGACGTATAGAATCCATTGCGCCACGATTCACGCTCGTATTTCAGTACACCCTCCTCATATGCCGGTGTTACCCACTTGGCTAAAACGTCTATCGGCAATAGAGATATTCTCGCTTTTCCTTCCTTGGAGTTATTCTTTGGCGCTGTTGGTTCTATTGTGTTGGCGCTCATTTATTCCTCCTACCTGGATACGACAATGGTTGCCTTTGGGAATCTCTTGCAAGCCTCAAGGTACTTTTCAACCCAAGGGACAAAGTGCTCATATTTTCCCCACCCATTGGGCGAGTCGAACTTTTTGAAGTGTTCCGGTCTTGCCTTTAGGTATGTAAGGCCAACCTCAAGAAGCCCTGCAATATCTCCAGCAAGTTTAACTCCTATCTCTTCCGGTCGCCAACACGCATTATATATCCCGGCCTCTTCTGCCATTTTGTTGAGGTTATGGGTTATGTTAGCCCAAAACACTTCTATTCTTTCCATCTCTGGCCCGCCTGCATCAACATAGAGCATTAGAGAAACATCTAAACTCATATCACCTCCTTATCTGCTCCTTCTTAGTCTCTACCAACTTCCTAAACTCTTTCAGCCGCGCATCTATCCGCGAATACTCATCTTTCACACTGTCCGCTTTAACCCTGTGCACAAAAAGCTGCTTATATCGCGGAAACGTAGCGCAGTAAGAAACGTAATCAGTGTACTTCCGCCC
>Ga0209728_1000629_pt1 | contig 26236 bp, 37 predicted proteins | sample RifGroD1_FD_183997 | JGI IMG/M metagenome (GOLD analysis project Ga0209728, IMG submission 183997) | Groundwater microbial communities from Rifle, Colorado, USA - Groundwater D1 (SPAdes) (version 2) | ecosystem: Environmental > Aquatic > Deep subsurface > Groundwater | place: Rifle, Colorado... | reverse complement strand
TCTTCTACGGCATCATCAGGGCAGCTGTCAGGAATGGAGTACGCCAAGCAAATGCGGGGCTGGTTGAGTCGGTGAGGGAGATCGAGAAAACGGTACAGGAGATAAAAAAGGCAAAGGAATCGACTAAATAGACACAACTTACCCCCTTCGCATCGATCCCTGCGGGCCGAGCGATTGGGGTACATTTATTTATAGAAAAAAGGGTATATGTTACGAGATTTAAAGTGTGTTTTTATTTCGTCCGTCGACACACTCCGAAGCCTTGGCGTGCAAGGGTTTGAAGGCTTGCCATAATTCCATTAACCCTTCCATTCGATCTTCGCGTTACTGGAAGGGTTAATGGAATTATGGCAAGAGTGTTTTTCCCTTGTAAAAACAAACAAGGCCCCCACCGTTACCGATGAGAGCCAAGCTGAAAGATGGAAAAAGAACTGTTATATATTCTACCCGTTATTCGGTTTACCATACTACATCTTCCACAGAAACCATTTGCAGGTTCCGATTTCAAACTTGATCTCGAACGGCCGCAGCTCTCCCTTGATTTCGCTTTGGCAGCGGAAGCATAGCATCTTATTGCCAGCCAGCTTCTCCTCGGTTACTGAGACTACCTGTTCGATTCTGATTTCTTTGTCGTTGAGCTTGAGGCGGAGTGGGTGGGGTGTGCCGTCGGTTTCGAAGTGGGCCAGGACTTCAATGGGGGTCATTAGGATTTTCATGGTGTTGGTTCCTCTGTCTTTTCTCGCAATTTTTGATATTCATTAACCAGTCTATCGAAAACTACAAATGTTAAAACTGCTCCGTTAATCACAACCCTAATATCATTTAAGTATAAATTCTGAATAAGATGTAAGCCACATTCTTGAATATTGGCGATAAAAACTAAAATAAAAGATATTGCATAAATTCCTATTTTTAACCGCGATCTAAATCGCATTACTTTAAATAGAATATAAAGCAAAACCGAGACAGCGCCTTCCTTATAAGGATAAGAAGAATTAGTTTCAACATATCTTTCAATTATTGGTGATAATTTAATGAACATATTATCTGTTATAGGAATATATGTTAAAAATATTAAAGTAATTAATAAGGAAATAAAATTAATAGCTAGAGTTTCATATATCAAAAAGCTTAATAAAAACCTAATAGATATAAATGAAAATATAATAAATGGAGAAATAATGATCATACAGAATATTACTAAGAATAGCGATGAAAAAAAGTCGCCAATAAATTCCCTTATCATATTTTAACCTCCCAACCTCTTTTATGATTTAAGTTATTATTTAAACATGAATACAATAAATCCTTCTAATTTGATTTTTTATTAAAATAAAAAAAAGCCCGCCTCCAATTAAGGAAGCGGGCTTTCGTAATGCTTTGTCCTAAATCTACTAATAATATAAGTGAGATAAGGACAATTATATTATTGGCGGTTCATCCTTTGACTCGTCAGGCAAGGCCTGACTCGCTGCTGGAGTTACAACATTATTAATCGGCAACGAATCACTTAAATTATAATTATACGTGGTGCTTGTAGGTAAAATAGGAGCTACGTTAGTAGGTTGACTTATATCATGTGCTCCAGCTGCAGTAATCGCAATCAAAAACGAATTCAACACGGCAAGCCCAATCGCTTCAACCGTAAAATTTCCCACCACGTACAGCGTAAATGATTGGATAGACAACGCGATGAACACAGCCAAGAGTCGGATCCACCAGTCGCTAAGGTGTTTTCTGATTGGCTCCTTAAAAAACTGTACCAAAAGATAGGTAACAGCTACGAGCCCGGCAAAGCTCCCAAGGTATGGCGTTGTGAATAGATCTGACGGCATAATAAATCCTCTCCCCTTTTTTTGAATTGGCAAAGCGCTTGCGATTTTGAATTGTTCTAAGCCAACTCTAATCTTTTAGTCGCATAGCCCATAGCGATAATCTGTCTCGTTACGGCATCCGCCTTGCTGTCCAAAACTCGAACTGATAAATATACATCTTTGTCGGCTTTAACAGCCGCCACCTTACTCATTCCTTCTTTATACTGAATCCCAAAATAGTCACAAATCCCCTTGGCATGGGCTACCGCAAGAGCTTGGCGGAAATTAGAATCCTTTAACTTTGCTGCATCTGCTGCGTTGTCGATAAACCCGCTTTCGGTCAGGATTGCTGGCATACTCGTTTCCTTTAGCACTAAAACGTTCTGCGTCTTAACACCGCGATTAGCCCAACCACCTACTTGAACCAGGTATGGTAAAACCTTTTTAGCCGCTGTCTCCGCTCGCCCACCAGTGCCAGAAATCAAAACCTCTTCGCCAGTTCCTCCACCAGAGTTAATGTGAATAGATACGAAGAGATCCACTTTGGCGTTTTCTGCGATCCTAACTCGTTCATATAGCTCACCGTTAAGATCGTGCTCTAAGTGTCCAGGAGCGTAATCCCCTTCGCGCGTCATGATTACCTCGATGCCATTATGGATCAGCAAGGGACGTAATCGTAGGGCAATGTCTAGCGTGATGTCTTTCTCTTGCAGACCGTTACCGCAGGCCCCTGGATCATAGCCACCGTGGCCGGGATCTTCACATACTTTCATTTCGAATCTCCTTCCGTCTTACTCTTCAACTTATCAAGAGCCTGGAAAAACTGCTTTGGTATAGGTATCCCCATGTGTCCAGCATTTTCAAGGATGCTTATCGTCTCATTCGTTATTAAGCTGTAAATGATTGTATTGCGCATAAAATCATTACCACCTATAAGGAAGTCTATTTTTTCGGCGACTACCACGAGTGAAATCAATGCGAGCTTTTTTACTATTCCGCGCAATCCTTTTTGGCTACTAAGCTCTTTGTTTATCCATGCTTTTGCTAATCCGGTGGAATAGTCGATAACGATAAAGATTACTAAAGTCTGGACTAGGGAATCAAATCCTCCGATAAGCCATGAGACGAATGCCCCTATAGCAACTAAGAAACCCCAATAATCACTCATGCGTCACCATCCTTTCGTTGCTACCCATAAAAAATAACCCCGTGATGGAGTTAAATAAACTCTAAATACGAAAGACGCCGAAGATTAAACTTCAGCGTCTTTTTGTTCACTCCATTTATCAGGCGACAATCTAAAATCTACTAATTCTTTAGCTTCTTTAATGGTTTGGACTAACTTAGTTCTTTTTGTTCCGAAATCAACACGATATCCGTTTTCTGTATCATATTGCAAAATTGAATATCCTTTATAAATTTCGATTACTTTTGGATTTATCTCAGAAAATTCTCTTGAAACTTAATTTACATTCTTCCACTTCTAACCTCCCCCCTCCTCAGCGTCTTTTTTGTGTTCCAACAGTTCCCCCACTCCGACATCCAAGAAGGTACAGAGTTTATCCAAAGTCTCAAAATTGGTTGCCTTTGACCTCCCGTGGTACATCTCTGCCACCGTATTACGGGCAAGTCCAGTACCCTCAATCACATCTGATATTTTCAGGCGTTTGCGCCCCATGACTTCGCTTAGTTTATTCTCGATCATGTTTATCACCTCTTCAAAAAGATGATAACATATTTAACAAAAAACATCAATACTCTGATTATAATAGTTGACACGTTGATTAATTTCCTGTATACTATGATCATAAGGTTGATTAAAAACATCAAATTGTTGATCAAAACAGAGGGGGAAACGAAGATGAGAAGACAAAAACCTACCATGAGGAAACTAGAAGACACGAGTTGGTTAGCGCAAATCATCAAAGATAAAATGGATGCTGAATCCGAAAAGATGGGATCGTGGGCATCAAGTCGCTGGCATGCTTTGCACACCTTGCATATCATTATCAATGAAGCGGATGACCAGGATAACCCAAACATCTACTATGATAACTACAACGGTAAACGCTCAATTGTAATCTGTGAGATACCATCACTCATGAAACACGGAACGGACTTTGACACAAACGGAATGCAATGCAAGCTCAGAGGACTTGCTGAGCGTTATACCGATGAATGCGGCAAGGAATACTACTACTCAAAACCCTTAGGAAAATGGATGTTTACCCACAGAGTTCATAGCGTACAGGAGGGATAATCTGTGAAAGAATTTAACAGAGACCATGCAAAATGGACAGTTAAGGAAATTACTAAGAGAAAAGAAACTCCCCACTATCTAGCCAACGAAGAGCTTGCTGATGATATATTCCCGTTTATAAAAGAGGAATTCCCTGAGGCGCTTATGATCAAGGTTAAGACAGAATCATACGGCGAACAATTTATCGTTGTAACTAAGCGAGCGCAAAACGCTCTCGTGAAGCACCTTAAGGCTCGTAAGGATAATTATGAGAGATGTATCAAAGAAGTTGATTCTGCAATTAAATCGATTACTGATCCAAGGCATCCCAATGATTTTTCTCGACTTTACGATGAACCACTATGCCATAGTTTAGATCAAATAGAAAGCACCCGTCCCTAGCCTGGCAGCCCGAACGAGTGCTTATATAAAGACACCGGAGCGCCTTACATTTCGATTATACCACAGCGCTCCGGTCTAAAGAAAGAGGAGCGAGACTATGACTCAAATACTTAGCTCAACCGCCGAGATCTTACTTGAGCAGTTGTTAAGCTCTATTGCTTTTTCTTGCCCTAAAGTGGACAAGCAGGATATCCAGCAAACACTCTCCGCGATCCTTACTCAGTACGAGATTAAACCTGCACTGATTCCCAACGGACATCCGGATCTAGCAGCAAAAATTAAGTTATTCTTGGCTGGAAAAAAAACTCGAAGGCCTCAGCCCTCTAACCCTCGACAGTTATGAGCTAGAATTGAGGATCTTTGCGGAACACGTCCCGAAAGCCACCGACGAAGTAACCACATCTGATATCCGTCTCTATCTCGGCGAATTCGGCCACCTTAAAACTTCGTCAATCTCCAAGAAATTATCTGTCCTGAAATCAATGTTCGGCTGGTTGGCAAACGAAGGTGTAATCTCAAAGGATACGGCCAGCAAAATAAAACCACCGAAGAAAGAAAAAAGAGTACCGAAGGCGCTGACGATTGAAGAGTTAGAAATGATCAGGGAAGCCTGCGTTACGTCACGCGAACGAGCACTGATCGAAGTCTATTACGCGACTGGGGCTCGACTATCCGAAGTGCAGCAATTAAACAGGCAAGATATTGATTATCAAGCGATGTCTGTGCTGGTCGTCGGGAAGGGTGATAAGGAGCGAACAGTCTACTTCTCGTTCAAGGCCATGTATCACCTTAAGAAATACCTCATGAGGAGAACCGATCGTGTCGATGCGTTATTTATCACCCAGCGACAGCCATATCGGAGGCTCTCGAATAAAGGTATCCAGCGAGAGATTAAGATTATCGCCGCACGGTCTGAGGTTAAGAAAAACGTGCATCCGCATGTATTCAGACATACCTTTGCAACTTTAATGCTGCAAAATGGTGCCGGATTGGTGGCCGTGCAGAAACTACTCGGGCACTCCGATCCTAACACAACTATGACCTACGTAAGCCTTACGGATGAGAAGAAAAAGCAGTCATATGATCAGTATTTTGTCCAATAGAACGCCTTTCGGGGCGTTATTTTTATGCTCTCCTTGCTACGCATAATGCGTCTACTGTCTACTAAGCTGCTGGCTCTAAATCAGGTCGCATACGATAAACCTCTGCTAAAATTGCTACTCTTTCTGCCTCTGGATATGCTAACACCAATTCTTCGGGTGTTCCCTGTCCTGCACCAACTTTAGTGATAATAGCCCTCGCAATAACTCGTACTGTGTATGCTGGATATGCCATTTTATACCCCTCCTTGAGCTGCCACAAGGTCAGCTATAAATAATTCAGTATCCTGCTGTCTCGCCAATAGGTCAGCATTTAATGCCGTTTGGTCTGCTAAAGCCAATTCTAGGTCTTGAATACGTTGTTCTTCAGCTTCTTCTTCAGCCCTTAAAGTTGCTAAATCTTTTGTCTTTATTTCTTTCAAGTCATTCCCTCCTATTCAAAACTTAAACCGAATCCAGCTACCTCAACATTAGAAACTGCGGTACCCTTGAGGATTAAAAAATGCACATTAACCCCCCAGTTTGCGTCCGTTTTAGCTGCATTTGTAAACGTATAAGCCTGTCTAGCTTCGTACTCTGTGGTGATGTCTTCCCATGTAGGAGATGCATCAAGGCCATTATTACATGCTTCAACGGTCAACGTTGCACCATCTGGGACGGTTAAAATTCCGCTCAAAACTATTTTGCGGGCAGCCGCACTGGTCTGAATTGGATTTGCTAGGGTAAACTCTATCCTATCATCCACCTTTGTAAACGTATAGGTACGGGTAGCAGTAGCGGTGCCATCCGCCACAGAGATAATCAGGGAGTGAGAGGCCAAGGTTAAACTTGAGAAAACACTTGATATATCTGCTGTATATGCCTGACTCCTTACAGCATTATTAATAGTCTGTATTGTTGTTGTATCAACTTTTACAGTTAAAGTTAAAGTATCTCCTGAATCCGTGTCGTTGACTGAGAAATCTTGTGTAAAGCTTGCGGTTTTATTTCCTAAATCAGAATTAGAGCCGCTTATTGTTGGGGTTGAATTAAACACTAAAGTATAACATCCATCACCATCTACTTCGTCAGAGACATAAGTAGTTGGAGACAAGTTAGTAACTGGGCGTATCCCTTGATTACCCATATAGGCATACTCTGCGTTTTCAGACCCATCGATGCTAACATTCCGCACGTTCATCGTGAGATTTACTTGTGGTGTTCTAAGATAATATGGATAATTATTACCCAGAATACCCTTAGAACTGGAGAGTGAGCTGTAAAATGCTTGCTCAGTCATGGTGGTAGTCCTAGGTATATAACTCCCTGTAAATGCTTCAAATGCATAACCTTCTGCAATACCACCCTGATTCGGGTATCCCATCTCCGTAGTTGATAGAAAGTACACATAATCGTCTGTTGTCTCGAATGATCCGCCATCTGTCACAGTATTTTTAGCGGTTATATTTGTAACCGTGGGTATTCTCCCCAATTCCTGCGCTGTAAAGTTTGATAAAAACCCTGCTATATCGTCGTATCCAGTAGTGTGTGTAAACACACTTTCAACAGGTCGAGTGTCTTTATCATTCGTGTTTGAAACACCATCACTCAGATTTTGGGCCGTCCACCACGCGGATGCACCCCCACCACTATTTAACCATTGTCTAATATTAGAGGTACGCCAACGGTTATTGCCATAATTTGCCCTATTGGAGTCATAATTGGCGGCTTCGATAGCATCAAACCCACGGTAATCTATAACCTTTTCTGTAATTAATGTTACTGCATTAGATGGATAACCTGTATGACCTATAGCTATTAGTTTCCATATAATAGGGAGCGTTGTACTGCCCTCAACTTTATAAGTACCAAGTTTAATTTTGTCACCTGTATTTAAAGTTGTGATTAATTTAGCCATTATACATACACCTTCTTATTCTCGGCATCATAAACTCCATGAGTTAAGGTAACATCATCAATCGTCAAAAATGTCTCGACGAAAATATTAGCCGTAACCCCTGTTAGCGTTGCGCTTTTAAGCGTTTCAAGGTTAACAGCTATGTCAATAATATTTAGGTCTTGAGATAATTGTTGCTGGACAGTTTCTGCCTGATGTTCAGTAAGAGCAACCTGCACCTCGCCCGCAGATGCAACTCCTATTGCGGCTGCAGCGTCAGCTTTGGACTGTGCTCCGGCAGGAGTTTCCTTTGTTGCTAGGGCATAATTAGTCTCATCCCATAAGTCCTCGAGATCTTCCAGGGTTGCATATACGTCCTGTGGCACTACTATGGTAACATTTGTAGCATTGCCGATCGCAGCATTGATTTTATAAGTCCGGGTAAACAAACCGTCGGTTGCTGGTGGGATATAGTCGCCCAAGTCGCCAGCGTTGGTATAGGCATATAATATCTCTCCGACATCAGGATCGGTTGCAAACAAACCTAATTCTTTTGTTTGCACCCCCGCCAGCATCCCTGTATTATCCTTCGTGCCTTTAACCTGGGCTACATGGTTTGCAGTATCAACGGTAATGCCTGATATGGCCACATCAAATTCTGAATCAATCAGGGCTGTCAGGGCAGCGATAGTTTGTCCAACCGGTAGTGCCCCCGAGCCTACCTGCATCTTTGTAAAGACAATTGCTTCCCCGGCTTGCGCTTTTGCATATAAAGCAAGCCCTAGATCCGTAATTGTCATGGTTCCAAAATCAGCCAACTCAATCCCACCCCCTATACTGGTATATTAGTAGCAACTGTTATCGTATCGTTGGTGGATACAACAGCCGCAAAGAATGTATTAAATGGGGTATCTCTATCCACGGTAATCTTTTCCAGTCGTGCGCTTTCCCTTTTAACGGATTCTATGGCTCTTTTTAGATTAATCAGTTTAGCTGCATCTGTTACCGAGTCAGAGGTTGTAATTTTGAAACAGAAGGGAGCCCCACTATAGTCAAACCATTCCAGTACCTCCGCATCGTCGAAAGCATCTGTCACCAGTTGCTCAATGGCATATGGTGTCCCCTTGGTAAAATGGTATATAAGTGCATTCTTTACTAATTCCCTGCGCTTAATGAGCGGCAATGAAGCGTCAAAAAAATCCGTGTTTAGCTCCCATGCCAGATTATCCACTACCTCAGAGCTGGCGTTGTCTATGTCTGCAAGAGTTAGCACATTTTTTATTTTCCCTACCATAGCCTGAAATTCGGTGTCTGCCGCATGACTGGCGGCTATAATATCAGGGTCACCTTTGAGATTGGGAGGGAGCAGGTCGATCAGTTTAGTGTTAGATAGATTACTCATCTTCCAGCCCTCCGTAGGTCACCGTTATAGTATCGGCAACAGCGAGCTCGGTTTCAGCAATGGCCGTATAGACGGGGTAAGTTAAGACTACGCGCTTCGCACCGGCTTGGATTATTCGAGAAATCAGCTCTGAAGGATTTATACTGCGCCCGATCTTGCTCTTTTGCCAAATTACATAATCTGCTATGGCCGCAGTTACAGCGGTTTGAATACTAACCGCAAACGCTGTGTCATCGGTTTTAATGTAGTAAGTCAGGGTAATGCCATAGTTTACAACCGTTGGCGACTGGACAGTAACGCTATCTGTTAGCGGCCTGCGTGTCTTATCGCTGATATAGGTCAGTACCGAGGCGATCAGGGGCGCGCCCGGGTTTACTCCGTCCTGAAGGATAAACCTAACGTCAACCGCCCCGGCAGATGGAGAGGTGACCTTCACGTCGGTAATCGACGGGCTGTACTGCTTTGTAAAATATTCATATGCTTCTGACGGACCGGCCACGCTGAACGATTCAGGCAATAAAAAAAGACGCTCTCTGTAAGCATCATCTGTCTCAATATCAGCACCGCCCTGGCTGGTGTTGGTGTTGCTCACACTAGCAATGTAGGCGATGGGGTCAACAGGTATATTTACCTGCCCTGCCGTGTACCCGTTCCCTGCTGCGCCTGCTGCCGTGCATTCTGCGGTAACGTCAACGGTTGTGCTGCCGACAGAAATTACCGACGCCGCGGTAGTGGCAAAGAATACATTATTAGCAGGGCTTGACCGGTTACCGGCAGGGATTGTGATGTCTCCTTCTTGAGCTGCCGACAGCGTGTACCTTACTGTAGTGACCGCCTTATCTGCAGTGAGCCTTGCTCCCCTTGTTCCGTACCTCGCACCTATTTGATCCAAGTAAACTCCCGTCGCATACCTCAAAAGGTTTCGCTTTGCCGTCGCATCGATAAGCGCATGCGCTTGGTAGATCCGCAAAGCCTGAGCGTAGATCCATATCCGCATAGGGTCCCCTGGTTGGAGTGTTTTGGCCTCTCCAGTCTGCGTGAGATAAGCGGCCTCGTATTCTGCAACCATGCTAGTTAGTAAAGCTTCAACATCAGTATCTACAAAATTTATATCAGGGAGATTACTAAGTTCCGACAATATCTATCACCACCCTAGGAATAAGTTGGCCAGATTCGTTAGCCTCAAAAGATATGCTTTTTACGCTGGCCCGTGGTTCATACAGCTTGATTTTTTCAATATACTCAACCGTCAGCTTGGCCCTTGCTTCCCTGATCGGCAGGTCTAAGATGCTCCAATCAATGCCGAAATCACGGTCAAAGGGGACCGTACCTGTTGGAGTAGTCAGAATCGTTTTCACATTCTGGATCACTTCATTCGTACCAGTAGCCGTAAAGTCAACCTGCAGGTCAATATTAATCAATGTTATACTCACAAAATCGCCCCCCCTACAGCGTTGAAATATACTCTTCGAGGGTTACGTCTATTTTCCCTGAGAAAAGCTCACCACGATTAAATACGATACCCCAAGCCTGGCTTACCGACTTGACTATCCATTTATCTGTGCCTAAAGGTTTATCGCCAATAACAAGAGTTTCCGCTGCGCCGTCTCTAGCTTTGTCTAACCATTTATCCATTTCGGTACGTGGCTTTACACCATTATTGCCGTTGTAATCAACGGTAAAAGAAATCGTGTCCAGCCCAGGACCGATAAACTCAGTTTTGGGCTTTAAGCCAATAAGTTCGTGATTGCCCCAACGGCTGGAAGTATCACGCTTCAGGCCGGAGAATGTTAGGATGCGCTGGTCTGATGTTTCAAAAATTATATCACCGAAATATCCAATCATATTTAATCACCGTCCTAGTGGGAATGATTGTTTGTGTTACCAAGGGTATCAAGAATCGTCCCCGTCGCTGAAATGTTGCCGGTTACGCTGAGATCTCCTTCTATCGCAACATCGGCCTTTATGGTCAGTGTTTTACTGGTTTTATCATATTTAATATAAGATCCGTCTCCGAAATCCTTATAAATTATCTTTGGGTCAGTCACTGGGGGAGGATTAACAGTCGAAAAATACTTGCCAAGGCAGAACCCGTTTGAAATTCCATTACCGAGGAATAGACATAGCACCAAATCGCCAACCGCAGGCATGTTGTATTCTCCCGCCAGCAAAGGTAACTCATTAGTTACGATGCCCTGTTGGTCATCAATTACTACTCTCACGGTGCCTTTCGTTGCATTTGCAGAGGACACATGCCCAATTCTGACTATGTTTTTCAGCATTAATATCCTCCTTCCAGCACCCGGTGAACGTCTACCGATGAGGCAAACCCGCTACCTATGCCATGGTCAACTTTGTCGATATAATATTTGCCGTCAAACACGCCGAAGCCTAAGACTATGACCGTTGAGCTCGCGATAAGGGTAACATTCCCCGGCACTGTAAAGCTTAAGGCGTACTGCTTTACGTTAGCTTTCCTTAACTCGGCCTTTGCAACTATCTCAGCTTCAGCTACACTTGCCACATCTTGGTTGATTCGCAGAATCTTCTTAGGCGCCAAGTTTGGATTGAACATATATTGCACCTTCTCGCCGGAATCTGGCGGGGTGTAAGTTAATTCGCAAGCGCCATACCCGGTTTCAGTAAGCGACTTCTTGGCCGTCCAATTTCCCTCGGTCATTTGCTCTGTAATCGTTGCAATAGGCTCTTTGGCCTCATATTCCTGCTCGGAAAAAATGACTATTTTATCGTTGTAAATTTTCAGGCTAAGGCCGTACTTGCCACAAACGTCGGCAAGAAAAGCACTATCTGGCTGCTCACTCTGTTCGAGATACGAAATAGTGTATACCTTAGCCGTGTCATAATACAAAGAAAGGCCCGCATTAGACGCTATATCATCTGCTAATTTCTTTGTTGTGACTTTTTCCCACGTCCGAGACTTGGCTGTATCCCTAAAATCATTACTCGAGGGAATGGCTGCTGCATTCAGTGATAGCGTTCTGGGCCTGCCTGCGTATTCCGGTTCATCCACCATAAAAGTGCCGCAATCAAGCCTCTGAGAATCTCCGTCATATCGCCAATTTGTAGTGCGGATTGACGCTTTGAGCTTGTCTCCTTGCTCAGGTGCCCATGTGGAAATCCATTTGCCCGTATCATCTTTAAGCGATATAGCAATCGAGTCTGACGTACCACTTGCGTTGTCCGTATACCCAAAACTGAGCAAATCCTTTGCAATGTCAGCTGTAATGCTAACGCCCTGATAAACGATATCTATACTTGCTCTACGCGCTAACATAGTCAGGACCTCCAAGGTGGCCGGGAAGATACACTGGCGCTGCTCGCTGCGTCTACGTCTGGAGCAATAAGGATTACCCCTGCTGAGAAAACTACCGTCGAAATATAGGCGGTATTTGCTTTCATAAGCTGCTCTGTATACTTCTCATTACCATACAGCTTTTTGGATATGCTATCCCACATGTCCCCCTGCTTAGTTGTGTATGTCATTCAGCCCACCATCCTTTAACTTGGGGAGAATTGGAGCCGCTTTTTTTCAGCCTCGTATTTCCTTGCATATTGCTTATATTTTTCAAAAGACATATCGAGTGCCTTTGTTATAACATTTTCATCCGCATTCCCTTGAATAATGACTTGCGGAGAATACGCGGGCAAGGATGACTTATTATTTACCCCGCTTAACTTCGATTCAAGAGTTGATACCCTCCCGCCGCCAGCAATCGCCATAGATTTATTATGCTCATACACCTGAGCGCCACGGGACAAATTTATTAGCTCAGGCCCCTTTTCTCCAACCCATGTTAGGCCACCTCTCCAGTTGTCCGTTCCATTGGCGTTACCGTCAATCCCCCTTACAGCGTCAAAGCTACTACGCTTTTCTGTTGTTGTTTGCTCGATAGCAATATGGGCTACACTAGGGATCTTCACTCCAATTAAGCCAAGGGCCCCGTTAAGTTTATCGGTTAGCCAATTAATAGCATCAATGGCTACATTTACGCCTGATTTAAATGCATTTCCAATTGATTCTCCTACTTCACTTGCTTTTGCGCTAATTGTATCCCAATTTTGATACAAGAGTACTCCTCCAGCAACTAATAGGCTGACAAGGGCAATTGCCTTGCCCATTGGCGTTAGATTCATGGCGACGCCCATTGCCGTTTGAGCTATCGTGGCAAGTTCAGTTGCTAGCGTCCACGCCTTAGTAGCTAGGGTGATGGCTCCAAAGGTAATTGCCCCCGCTGCAATCCCGGCTAGTATTGGAGATACTACTCCCCAATGGTCCTGGAAGAAAGTTTTTGTTTCTTGCAACTCTGTTCCCACTGTACCGATGGCATCCCCCGCTACGTTAAATGCGTACCCGATCTCGTTCTGGATCTTAGGCATGTTGTCTGTGATCCATCCTGCAAATGCGTTCATGCTTGGCATTATCTTATCGCCTAATGGGATCAATATTCCTGTTTCGAGATTTCGCTTTATACCCGTCATGGCCTCGCCAAAAGTATTGTATTTTACTGCATTTATTTTGCCGAGTGCATCAACGTTTTTATCTATCCCGCCTTTGGTATTCGTTAATGCCTCAATGCCCTTGACGCCTACATCTTCCCATTGGGTACCAAATAACGCAACCCCTGCAGCCTCTCTTGCTACCGGACTTTCCAATGCAAAAATTGCTTTAGCAGTTTTATCAAACGCCTCTTTTGCCGTATCTCCCCCCGCTGCAAATGCTTTGGTCATTTCTGAAGCGTTTAATCCTAGTGCTTGAAATGCCTCTGTTGAGGTTTTACTCCCATCCTTACTCCGGATGCCAAACTCCTTCATGGCATCGCCCAGCTTATCGATATCAAATACGCCGGTTGCGGCTCCATTAGCCATCATGTTAAACATTTCTTGGCTATCAAACCCCAGCTGCTCAAAATGGACACTGTACTCATTGATAGAGTCAAGTAGATTACCGTTTTTATCTAATCCGGCCTGGGCCCCCTGGGTAATAAGATTAAACGCCTCATCGCTTGATATCCCGAACTTCTTCATCATCATATCGACTGTGCGGATACTCTCGTTTACCTCAAGGCCGAACGTATCTCGAAGCATTAGGCCGTCTTCGGTTGCTCTTTGCAAAGCATCTCCTGCAAAACCTGTTTGCTGAGCAATTAAAGCCATTGATGCGCCAATATCCTCAAAATTCTCACCGAAATTGTTATTATAAATGGCAAGCATAGTATCTCTCATACCGCCCATTTGCTCATCGGTTGAGCCTGTTGCAGCTTGTATACCGTTAAGGGATTTCTGTAGATCATCGCTGACGCTTACTGCTAATCCTCCGGCGGCTAAAGCCGCTGCACCGATTCCTACAGCTGCGATACCTAACCCCGCACCCAACTTACCAAACATAGTATTAGTTTCTTCAGCCTGCCCGCTAGTAGCTTCGAGTTGATCTTGAGCATTAGCAAAGGCTCTTCCGAAAGAGCTGTCTATTCTGGCTCCTAACTCAAACATGGTTTCGTACACTCTGCCCGCCATGGCCCCACCTCTTTTTCGACATAAAAGCGCCCTGTTTCAGAGCGCTTTTAGTTTTTAGGTATATCTGATATTACCTCGAAAAAATCATCTAAGGACAAACCCAAAAAGAATTCAGCGCTAGTAAAAGTAGCCATTGCTGCCTTTATTGCTATTTTTCTGAGCCCCTTCCCGTCTCCGGGGTTTAATCCTCTTTGTAAAAAAAACGCACTACCACATTTTTCATGGCCATAGCGTCCTTGGCTGGTAGATTCTCAAAAAATTCAAGTGGCTTTTTCGTAACCATGCTCGCAGTAATCACGGCATAGTCGATTGTCAGGCCGCTCGTCGCAGGATTACAGCCCTTTGAAATATAAATCTTGTCGATCACTGAAAGATCTTTTGCCTTGAGATCGCCCAGTCCCTGCAGATTTATTTCTGTATAGGTTTCACCCTCAAATACGTATGGCTTAGACAGGGTTATTAAACTATTAGCCATCTATTCCCCTCCTAAATCTGGTCCCGGACATCTGCCAAGATATCAACGCCATTGACCATATATTTGAAATTCTGCTTGTCCAGCTCAAGCAGTGTTTTGTTGTTCTCGACAATCTTGATATACAGCACTTCAAGGCTGTTTTTTGTGTCTGTTGGGCTTCCCACCGCAAGCTTCCCGAGGTCGAGTCCTTTGGGTATGACCTTCAGTACAATCTTTAAGCCCCGGTGCTGGATATCTCCACCGGCTACATCGTAGGATTGCTGGGACGCTCGCAGAGTGATCGTTCTGCCACCAGGTACCATGAGCTTAAATGAGCTATCATAGAGAGTCCTAAATGGAATCTCAGTCGTGATGCTGCCAAAATGGCCGGGAGTAGGGCTTTCGTATTCGCCTGCGATTCCTGCACCAGAGATGGTCTCTGTCATGGCCTCCAGGTTAGGGAGCGTAACCTCGCCAGAAACACCAACTAACTTTTCTCCCTCATCATAGACGTTAAAGTTGACAACTTTTTCAGGGATTGGATTAACCTTGCTCACTGTTACACCTCCTTATTCCAGTGCTGCAGTTAATGCAGCAGGGTCGAATTCCAGCACGTTAATAATTGTCTCTGTCGGCGGGTAAGGTGTCAGATACTGCTTAAATGTGATTTTCCCATTGAGTAGGTCAGTGGTTGGGTTGTCTGCCGTATTGTATTCCATACGTGCATCAGCAATCTCGTACCGGGCCATGTAGCCATTGGCGCGGATATTCTCGCTGTCAACTACAGCTTCAATCAGTCGCTTATTTAACGGGCTATCAACCTTCTGAAAGTAGGTTAAGATAAAGCTATCACCCCACCAGTCAAACATACGCCGAACCGGGATAAAGCGATCCTTTACGTCGCTAGAGGATGGATAAATGCCAGTATTATTCCCCCAAGAACGCCAGCCGTTGAGATTAATCACGGTGCAAATCCCACCGCCGTTGAGGATATTAGCTTGCAGTTGGTCAAGAAATACTTCTGTGCCACTATCAAGAATTGCACCGGATATCCCCATTCTCTTGTTTGATGGCGATACGTAAGGCACCCCGCCATTACCAGCGTCTGTATAGGCAATCAGGGCTGCCATTAACGCGCTCATGTGGTACTTTTTGATCCCGATCTTGCACATCGGCCAGCAAACAATGTCGTGCTTGCTGGTGTAAGAGTTGGTATCCTTCCAAGCTTTTACTCCGGAATACTCAACTACGCCCGTTGTAGTGGAATCAACATCTTTCACGCAGTTAGCGCTAAAAGAGCCGTTAATTGCTACGCATTTTGCGCTCAATACGGTCCCCACCTCTGGTATATGGCTCCATCCAGGAGCCAGAATTAAGCCAGGTACTAACTCCAATTTCGGATAGACCTGCGACACGCATTCAAGACCCGCATATACGCCGGTCAGTGCGGTATAACTGCCAATAATGTCATCCTTATCAACAAGGCTAGGCTTGAGCTTGTCATATGCAATACTTAACTTGGTTTCTGCATCAATGGCAACCTGGCCACCAACGACAACTTTCAAAAGCAGATAGCCGTTAGCGTCAAACTCAAGGGTATAATCGTCGGTGATGTCATACGTAACGAGGGCTTCTTCATTTTTAACAACAAGACCAGCCTTCAGGATTCCCTCTTCAGAAATCAGCACCTGATTATTTGTGATAGTTTTTAGGGACGCCGCAATGGATTCTTTGTGGGTTGCCGGGTCTAGTACGTTTATTAGTACCAGGGGCGCCACGTTGAAAACCCGAAAACTGGCATCAATAGATTCGCACAGGGTATAATCAGCAAACGTATCAGAGTAACCTACCTTTGCTGCCGCTTCTGCGAAAGTATTAGCTAAGAGTGGCTTATTGAAAGCGCTTGCCGGGTCTGCCAGCAAATTAACCGGTGCAGTACCCACAATTACCTGTACCGCACTATCTGCGGTTATTGGTGCGATTACTGAAGTAGGATTCTCCTGCACATACACGCCATGGGTATAAGGCATTTCATCAACTCCTTTAAGTTAATTCGTCATCTTGCATAGATATTTTTCCGACTGTCCAGGTAGTCTCCAAACCTGCGTAGTAATAGGGATAATAATCTTCCTCAGTAACAGACCATTCAATGGGGTATTCAACCCTGTATTTCTTATCAAATACACGTTTCCGCATTAAATGATTATATAGCTTCTGAATCATATTAAGAGAATCACGATATCCCTGGTAATCGTCCGTGTCATCATATACACCGCAATAAAAAAGAACCCTGCATTGATTAGGGCCTAGCTCTGTATAACGAGGAAAGGGTAGTGCGCCGTGTCTTTTTGGCCCTTTCGGGCTGGTAGACGCTGAGGGCACACGTTAAGGGGGACTTCTTCGCCTTTGGCATTCTTCAAGGTAAATCCGTCAAACAGGTTTTTGGCTTCTTTGACAAGAAACTCCTGCAAGAGTACCGGAATCATTACCTTCCCCCCTCAATAATCCGAGCTATTTCATGATCCAAGCGCCGTTCATATGTTTCTTTAACTTTATCTTCCACGAACCGCTTGAATTGCCGTTTACTTAAATTTGCGCCAATCATCTCCGGCACCGACGGACCGTACTTGATATGAATCGGATATCTCTTTGATGTTGCTCTCTGTAAAACATGTAGCTTGCCGCTAGATGTCCCTGCCTGCACAAAGGTCCCCAGCAGTTCTTTTAATCCGCCTTCTTTTTTAACCGCCACTTTTACCATCTTAGGCGGCTTTTTTGGCATGGGTTTTTTAGGACTCACCTTGAACTCCGTTAATTCTCTTCTAGTTGCTTTCGAAGTAACAACCGCCAGCAGCTTACCCTTTGATGCCTTGGTAATTGTCATAGTTTTTTTAACCTCAGCAGATTTCACCCAGTAGTTTTCGGTAGCCTGTTTAGCTATATCGGTCTTTGCAGACTCCGCAGCTCTATTTAAGGCCCTCATGATAACAGTAGGAGCTTTCTTACTGTACTCTCCAAGGCGGCGTCCAACGGCCTGTACGTCTAGATTGCTGATGTAGATCATGACCTATTCGACTCCAGTGTAATAGAATACATACCATTATCATCCTGGAAGTCAGATACCCTACATACTTCACCATCAAATTTCACGATTTGTCCTATTGCTGGAGCATCGCCATATACAGATTTTTGGACATAGAAAAGAACATATCCCTTATAGCCGTATTCTGCTTTTGCCTGCCGTTCCTTCAACTTGTCATTGTCGATGACAATATTAAGTTGCACACTGTTGATGGTGTGCAACTCAGCGAATTCGTCAATATTAAAGAATACTTTTAGGTCAGCGTTGACGCAATCCTTGAATCTCATCGGCTAACCCAAAGGGTGAGACGTGTCGGGTCCTAGTTCATTGATATCCTCTGGTGTTTCGGTGTCCACCTTTGATTTCTTACTCGTTGCCGATTTAATCTTAGCGCCAGTTTCCGGTACTTTTTGTTGCTCATCAACCTTAACTTCCTCAGCATTCTCCTCCACATCAGGTGTCTGGAAATCTGAGGTAGAATCATGAGGAACGAAAGGGGAGGGAGCATATTCACATGCCCCTCCATCAACTAGTCGTTTAGCCTCTGCTTCGGTTAACTCATTTACGGACTCGCCAAGGCTGTGGTATTTTCCGTGAGCCTTGACCTTGACCCCTTTTTTACTCACTACTACAATCATACTTATCCCCCTACAGAACTTTGGCGACAAGCCATGCGTCAATGTCGTCCGGACGAGGAACGGGGCTGGAAATCAAACGGATCAAGCGCTGATCGTCATTCTCGTTGGCCCAGGATTTTGGTACCCGCGTTCCTTCGATCGTCACGAACTGACCTCCTTCAAGCTGGGTGACGGCTCCATAGAGCAATTCTCCCATGTTTTTACGGCCCATTAGGACGTGGTCGGTTGGAATCATGGGTTGCTCTACTCCTGCGTCGTCAATGTACCACTCGTTGTAGGTGTAAAGCTCTAGTCCAAGCTCAGGCAGAACGCCGATATAGGTCACCGCGTCGTCAATAACCGATGGTTTCATTATGGCAAGAGTCCCGTTGAATTGATTAAGTTTCTTCTGGATCTCAGCATCATTGACAAATTCTGTGCTAGCATCCTGCCCGAAAATTACAATCTTCGGTGAGAAACCAGACTTCTGAATGACCTGTAACCGCCATGCTTTGAGATCTTCATACTTGGTGGAGGTTTCTGCGCTCCAGAGATCGCCAGACTCAAGCACTATGCTGTTGTCGAATTGATAATCTAACTCTTGGTCAACGGTCTGAGTGAGAGTTTTGTCAACGAACCCCTTCATGGTGATTTTTCCACCGAAAAGGATTTCCCTGACCATCCATTCCTCACGACGAGCGATCATTTCATCCAACTCGAAAAGATCTTGACCGAGAAGATCGGCTTGACGGTTAGCAGGGGTTTGTTGACTATACATATTTTCACCCATGCCGCGAATCATGATGTCGTCGATTGTGATCATTCGCTGTGGTGCGATCCGTGGCGCAGTATATCTTTGGACGGTATAACCTTGGCGCTCCATCGTGATGCCGCCAGCTCTCGGTGCAACGAAGGGAGCCATTTTGCGCTTGCTCTTCTTGTAATCAATTAGGACATCCTCTGTGGTAAAAGTTGTCTGTCCAGGAAAGAACGTCGAACGCAGGAATGAATGAGATGGAAGCATGATTCTAACGACCTTCAAAAGGGTCTGTGTACGATAAATATTTAAATCCAAAGTAATCTGCCTCCTTCTTAGTACGCGATATTGTCTTTGAGGACAATACCAACGTCACGTAATCGATCTTCGTGGTCTGCTGCGGTATTTGTCGCAGCAAAGATAAGCGCCGCACGGTTGAAGTGGCCCGCGCTGTACGCAGTATAGGTGATGTCAGTAGTCGAACCGACAGCCCCTGTGTCAACGTCATCTGACAAAACGCAGTCGGCTAAGTTGCTACCGTCAAAATTAGCCTTATTAACGAGAACTGCTAAGCCTGAGCTGGCAATTACGCTGATCGTATACGAATCTCCGACTACACTATCAACAGCCGTTACGACTGCGACTTTGAAGGCCAAGTGGCCGCCAGCATACGCAACATCCTGAACGGCATCCGCCAAGCGAGAACCGTCGGGGGCAAATACAGAGAACATAGCATCATTTGCTCCACCAGCAGTTGGAGCCTTATTGCAAATAACTTTATATGCTCCCTTTTGGGCATTTGCTGCCAAGGTAGCTGTAGCAATTGTTGGATCACCCGTGTTATCGCCAGCTACGATGGTGCCGACTGCCAGAGTAATTAAGCCAAGGACTGATCCGCGTTTTACAATACCTTGTGCAGCCTTAAGGGTAACCCCCTTAGTTAAAACGTTAATGGCAAGATCGGCAAAAAGATTGTCAAACGCGGCCGGGGTTGCATCGACTTCGTAAAGTTGTTTTGCCATTAGTTAACTTCCACCTTTCTTTTTTGGTTGGCCGAGGCTGCGACTCGGTTAATAACTGCGGCCTCAAATGCGGCATCGATTTCGTCTTGACTTTGACCTATAGCTCCGGCTACGCCGGCAGTCCCAGAGGCCTGTACCTCTGCAGTCCGTGTTGCTACATAAGTTTCACCATTGGCAGCGTTTGCTTTGAAAGCTTGGAAGGCAAGCGCCTCTGCTGTGATTGGCTCATCATATTTAGCTTTGGCCACCAATGCAGGATCAATCAGCGCGGATATTTCATCGATAGCTTTAATTCGATCCCTCTCTGCGGTTTGTGCTGTGATTTGAGCAGTGACCTGCGCGGCTTGCGCCGTAGATTGAGCTGCCGCTTCTAATTGGTTACACAGCTCTGGAAGATGCTGTCTAAGTTCGTCGATGTTTTTAATGTCTTTAATATCCACTATGTTCTCACTCCCTTTTTCATTTGGTTCAGTCGTGACTACAGCGATAGGCGGTACCGCTTGACCCTTGCCATACTGTTCAAAAAATAGTTTCATCGAATCCGTGACACTGTTTTGGATGGATAGTTGCCGGCTAAACATGAACGTATTTTCGATAGACTCCGCGGATTGCTTGTCTGTATATAGCATTCCAGTTGCAAATCCTTCGGTAATCGCTGTTCTTGCGCTCATATAAGTCTCGTTATCCATCATTTGTGAGATATCTTCTCTCGATCTACCCGTCCCGAGCTGATAGGCGTTGATGATGGCTTCCTTAACTTCGTCAAGTACATCTGCCGTTTTCCTTAGATCAGAGGCGTAGCCACGAACACCAGTTAACGGATTGTGTACCATACAGAGCGAACCTGGGCTCACCAATCTTTCGTCTGCCGCCATGGGGGGGATGGTCGCAGCGCTCATGGCCCTGCCATCAATCTTTGAAGTTACCTTTGCGCCATCTTTTTTGTGTTCCATTAGTGCGTTATACATTCCGGTTGCCGCAAACACATCTCCGCCATCACTATCAACCCATAGGATAATATCCTTACCCTTGTGTTTAGCCAATTCAGATCTAAATTTATTTTTTGAGGCAACCGGAATCCCAAACCACTCGTATAACCATGCATCATCACCGCAAACAATGTCGCCTTCGATGCGAAGTTCTACCTCATTATCGTTTTCTGGATTGTTAACAAAGTTCCAAAACCCCAATTCTTATCTCACCTCCTTTCGGTCTGACTTAACTACCTTAAAGCCAGTAGGTATACTTAACCTCGTCATCGTCTTCGGATGTCAATTCAAAGCCATGTTTCTCCGCCAAGTCTCTTGATGCTTTATTTCCCGAAGTGGTCACCCATAATATTTTTTCGATGTCTGGAAGATTTTTAGGGGCATCATTAATTGCCTGATCAACCATATCATCGGCTATTCCCTGTCCTCGGTAATCGGGATCAACCGCGATATTAAAATGCCCCTTCTTGCCGGTTGCACGATTTTCAATAAATCCAACAGACTTATCATCCTTTTCAACGATATATCGATATTGCGCATCATCATAAAAATAACGTGGGCCAAGTTCAGCCTTTTCCTCTTTAGACAAGGTTTTAATAACCCTCTTAACCTCGTCAAGCTTATCTTTGTTTTTTTCATTGAGTGGCTTAAACCTGTTGTAGTATAATTCTGCTTTTATATTTTGCTGTGACGATACAGGATCCCGACCACCTTCGCCACTGACAACTGTCAATAATCCAGACTCCTTCATCAATGCTTTTTCACGCGCAAGTTGTTTTACGTTGCGACTAAAATCTCCACCCGTAAGTTCAATGGTCTCCTTCTCGCGGGTGGAAAGACCTAATTCGATCCGCTTACCAGCTGCCGCAACCTCCACGCTTGGATTGAGCATACCTGGAGCAAGGCCCGTCCACTCCGATTGGAGATAAGCCCTGCGAATAGCCGGGTCATTAAAATATCCCGGTGCTTTAATGCGACCACTTCCCACAGCTTCGTCCATCCACTCTTCAAAAACTGGCTGATTAAACTCTTTCGCAACCCACGTTCGCCTAGTTCTGAACATCTTGTAAGCCTCGAGTAACGCCGCTCGACTTGCGCTATAGCTGGAAGTAAACGCTTTGAGCAATAACTCACGCGGTATTTCAAGCGATGCACCGATCTGAGTAGTCAGCGATGTTATGAAGGCATCGAACTGGCTGTTTGGTCTTCCGGGATTAGCGATCTCGATTGATTCACCTGGTCCCAATACGTTGATCCCTGCATTTGCCATCTCATAAACTGTTGGGTCAGATGGTGCGACCTGATCTTCCTCGGGAACCATGCTCCCTAATGACATTTCACTTGTCGGTCCCGTAGTCTTAACAAACACCGTAAACATCCCTGCAACAACAGAGGCCATAAGCTCCGCTTCGGTATATCTTGTGAGCTGCTTCAATGTTTCGATCACTGGAGCGAGCACTGGAACGCCACGTCGTTGCTCTGCCCGTTCGGTCTCCATTAAATGCAGAACATTTGGGCGACCAGTATTTTTTCCGAAGGCCTCAATCCTCATCCATTCCCTTGGCACGCTTGAATCTAGTCCGGTTGAGATTGCATAATGATTGGAAACGTGATAAGCAATCACTGCTCCATCTGAATCTAATTCAATTCCAGATATGATTCTGTTTTTAGTTATTGGGTTTATTGCATCGACGTTTCCAGATACCATGATTGAGGAGTAAGGACTTGAAACTCGATCTCCCTCAATGACGTGCAACCTTAATCCATAAGGCATCCAAGGTGTTGGTTTGGAATATTTGAAGAGAGTGAAAGAATCACCGTTCATAATGGCTCCGAGGAAGGCTAGTCCTTGAAGATCATTAAAGTCATTCATCTTCAAGGCGTCACAATGTTTACTTTCAGCCCATAGTGAAAATTCTCGCTCTATTTCTTGCCCCATGGAACTTGCTTGATCTTCAGATATCCCTAATCGTTCTGCGTCAATGTGGCACTTCAACTTCAAGCCAGGGCCGACAACATTTGTCTTAATTGTTTTCAGTGCCGCATTTGCAAGGGGTGCATTCATGTAAAGATCGCGAGATCTCGCGCACAGAGTATTAAGGTTTGAATCGATGTCATCCTTCGGGCTTGTCGCGTTGGCTCGCCATCCACGCATAGATTTTTTCTGACCGGATGCTCCACCCTCGCTATAGCCATAGTTGAGTATCTGCATTGTTTGACGCGCAGCCATTCGCTTAAGCGCTGTGACGGGAGCGACTGCAGTTACCACCCGATCAAAAATGTTCATGCTCTCCCCCCTAAAAATCTCTAGGAATGATACCGCCTGACCAGTTACGTCGTTTACCTGACGCTTTGGCTTGCTCTGCGGTTATTTCTTGCTCTAAATACTTGATCATATCGGATATATCCTTTAGATTTGCCCTTGTTAAGTTGCGAGATCCAATGCCATAGCTTTGTGCACCGTCCAAAATAGCCGCTTCACAGGCTGTATATTGTTCTAAGCGGGTCTGTAAATCTGTTAATCGGCTCACAATGTCACTCCTTTACTGGCTAAACCCGAACGTCTTTGTGTTGTTTTAGCTCCTTGTGTTACCGTTTTTGGCTTATTACTTCCTGTTTCTTGTATCCTTTTGATCACTTCCAGGGGTGGATTTAGGATATCAAACGCCGCTATTGCGTAGTTTCTGAGGTCAAACGGTTCATTCCGCGCGCCGGATGTGCGCTTTTCCCAGTTAATCTTCGCCTGACCCTTGACCCATCGTGTAACGCGATGTTCTGCCGTTAACCCATCAAAATAGGCCTGGTTATATCCCTTTCCCCCGTCCATGGGGAAGTGGCAATACCCAGGGCCTTCAAATTGGATCTGTAAATTTGATGTAAGAGTGTCCTTGCCTACGTCGACACCGATACTAAACAACCATATGCCGTCACTGTTTCTGTGTTTTGGTCGATTAATGAACGATGTACCACTTACACTCTTCCCTTTTATAGCCCACACTCTTCGGATTTCTCTAGTTTTACAAAACTTATAAACTGTTTTAGTGTGGTGACCTCCGGAGTCGATGCAGGTAGACGTGATCTGTAGTATCTGACCATCATTGCGGATATAAGACTTAGTCAGAACAACGTCAAGCATCTCCCATACTGACTGTATTTTAACTCCACTTGGACTGGTGATTGCGGTTAACTGTCCGGGATCACCCATGATCACACCGTATTGGATGCCCCAAGATTCACAGCCTAAGCCCCAGCCCACTATCTCATATTCAAGCCGGTTATCTTGCACGTCAACCCCGCAGGTTAGGACTAGTACATCTTTGGGTACCTCGCAATCATACCGTTCTCGGCGCCTAACTAACTCTTCAGATTCAACGCCCTCGCCTTTTTCTTCCCACGTTTCACCGAGGGAGGTGTTGACGAAAACCTTCAGGCGCGCTGGGCCTTTCTTCTCAGCATCCTTGAATTCCTCTATAATTGTTCCCCATCGTTTCCAAGGGCTGGCTAACTCGTTTAAGTGGAAACCTCTTACTTTTGATTCGGGGACTTCGGCGACCCACTTTCCATCGCTTGATTTCCACTCAAGCTCAGAATGTATTGACCCGCAGTGCTTACATGCCATGGACACGCTGTCGTATACCATCTGTCCCCAAGCAAGTGGTTGATATTCACCGCAAGATGGGCATGGTAAATTCCAGCGTTCCTTCGTGCTAGACTCGTAAGCTGATTCAATACGAGAAGCACCTTTAATAGTTGGCGTAGACACGAGTACTTTTTTCCGATTCCAAAAGGTTGTTGTGCGCTTGTCTGCCAAGGAAACAGGGTCACCCTCAGTACCGGCTGACACAGGGAAGCGATCAACTTCATCCGCTAAGATTATACGGATAGGCCTTGAAGCTAGGCCGGCAGGGGCATTTGCTCCGACTAGTGTCACATGACCACCAGGGAAGGATTTATGTAGCAGGGTGTTGCCGCTATCCCTTGCCCGAGGATCCTGCACTTTACCATGCAATGCTGGCGAATCTCTAAGCATTGGCGCTAACCTATCTTTAGAAAAAGCCTGGGCCATGGTTAACGTAGGCTGGATTAGCAGGATGGGAGCTGGGTCAAAGTCGATATGATATCCTATAATATTTAGAAGTAGCTCAGTCTTCCCTACCTGGCTTGATGTCATGATAACAATTGTCTCGCATCCCGGGTCATTGATTGCATCCATCATCGCTCTTTGATAGGGAGCACGTTCCGTTCTCCACTGGCCAGGTTCAGCGCTTGACTCCGAAGATAGCTTCCTGTATAGGTCTGCCCATTCAGATACGGTTAGCTCTGGCGGTGGGGCAACGGTCTTAGCAAGTTCCTTGAATAGGTTAAGTGTGTCACTTCTTGGCTCGGACACGACGGGATGCCTCCGATTTACCATGCTCAGCGCCGCCATCGTCAAGCACTAGCTTATCTTTACTCTGTCGATAGAACGCTTCAGGATTATAATCAGCCAGCTCACTCAGACCTTCATGAACCTCTTTGCGTATCACGTCTTGAATGACTGCTAGTTCGGTTATGCCTATCAGACGTGGGGCTGCCTTTGTTGGGATAGATAATATTCGTTGCCTAAATGCCGATAGCATATCGTTCGTCACCCGTCGGACATCGTCGGCGCGGTGAAGCTCACCTTGTATGATACTAATTTCCAATTCAAGTTTTTTGCGACGAGTCCTATCCAGTAGATCTTTCTCGCTCATCCCATCCGGCGTGGATGTTGATTCCTTGAGGTACTTACAATACCCTTGGACGGCGCTTGCCAAGTCATACTGCCCGCGCCCGATTTTCTCAATAATTCCACTTCGTTCTAGTTGTCGAATTCGGGAATCGGTTAACCCTAAAATTGTTGCAAGTTCGGATGTTCCAATCGTTGGCGATGTTGCTTCTGACAAGGCTTTGCACCTCCTTAGGTTT
>Ga0209728_1000628_pt1 | contig 26382 bp, 36 predicted proteins | sample RifGroD1_FD_183997 | JGI IMG/M metagenome (GOLD analysis project Ga0209728, IMG submission 183997) | Groundwater microbial communities from Rifle, Colorado, USA - Groundwater D1 (SPAdes) (version 2) | ecosystem: Environmental > Aquatic > Deep subsurface > Groundwater | place: Rifle, Colorado... | reverse complement strand
TTTTATCATTAAATGTAGTTTTAGTTAATTTATGCTGTTTGTATACATTTATTGTAAGATTATCATATGACCTTGTATTTTCTATATCTAAATACTTAATACTTTTATTATTATACATCCCTAAATATTGAGGATCATATAATGCTGTTCCATCAAATATTATTGTTTTGTATGTGCCACAATACATTTCTTTTAAGTCCTTACTACCTATAGTACAAATAAATTCTACACTTCTTTGATAAACATAGAATCCGCCTACGGTCAAAACTGTATGTATATGATCAAGCTCCCTTCGATTATTGTATCTCATGTATTTATCCCATAATTCCATAAACTCAGTATCATTTTTGCAAATAATATCATTGTTAACATTGGATACTATGAATCTTTTGTAATTATTCCTTAGTTTCTGCATTTTATTATTGATCAATTCACATATTTCTTTAAATTTATTTTCTAATACAGTTTTCTCCTCTGTAGTTTCATAATCCAATTTACTCAATATGGTAGAAATTTTATTTAAGAGTTCCTTGCTGACCTTTACGATATCTAAAACTTCTGGCCTTTCATCAATTAGCAGAATTGTTCTATCTCCCTGCTCCCATTTGGCGTAACGTTTGAGAGTGTCACCACATTCTCTTAATCTTGCGTTAGTAATTAGTAATATTGGAAATTTCTCCTGCTCTTTTTGTTGCTTACTGATTTTACATTGCATATAAGAATTGCAATTGGCAGGCGCACATACTTTCGCATCACCTTGCTTTATTTTTTTGTTTATGCAGATTTCCTGATTCCAACCTTCTAATATATAAGTATATCCACCTAAGTTATTTTGTTTTAGATAATTAACAGTATTTCTCAAACTCTCTAATCTATCAGTTACAATTATTATTCCATCAGTAGATTCTTTGTTTATATGTAATTGAATTATCTTTTGTAATATTTCTGCTGTAACACTACTCTTACCAAAACCGCATGGAGCTGGTATTACTGTAATTAGATTTTCCATTAATTTACCAAATACTATTTTTGATGTTTCTAAAGCAAAATTAATTTGTTCTTGTGTAGCACCTCCCCTTGATTCAAATGTATTAATGAAACTATTTGTTACTTCTGTTGATATTAATTCTAATTCTGGAGTAATATTTACAATTTCATTAGATGTATAAACTTCTTTTGATAATTTAATTTGTTCATAAATTCTAGTGTCTCTATCATATAGTGTTTTATTGTTCTGATTTGTGTTCTCAATTATTTTATATTTGTAATTATAATCCAAATCTTTGATTAAATTTACTTCTCTCAATTATATTATTCCTTTCATAATCATTCTGTATCTACATTTTTCTATTGCACCAATCAGTGAATGCGTTTGTTAATTCATCATTTTTAAGAAATTGTACAAATACATTCTTTTGACTGCTTAGACCTACTCTATAAGGAGCAATACCTTTATTAAAGTAGAATTCTGCTTGGATAAGATTGTAGATAAAGATGAATTTATTATTATTTTGTTTTGGTGTATTTGTTTTACTTTCAATCATAATATTCTCAATCATTTTTATGTCCTCCAATTTATTTGATATTTAAAATTTGATTAATGAGGATATGGGACGAAAATTAAAATAGTGTTTCACATTGTTCAACCCAGTTTTAATTTTATGCTACGCAGAATTAATATTTATTTCTTTACTTATAATATTTATGTAAAACCTTATATATTAATAAATAACATATTTTCTCCTTTCTGAATTAATTATAGATTTCTTCCCCTCTTACTAAGTATACCATATTAACCAAGACAATGCAAATATTTATTTTTATATTTGTAAAAGAATTTTTCATTCCTATTAACGTGAGGAGCAAATCCCACGTTAAAAATACTTAATACTGTGTTGTTAGTAGAATTATTTATTATTACCAATCAAATACTTCATGTACTTTTCCATCTCACTCTTAACTGCTAATCTAGCTTGATTAATTCCATGTCCAGATTCAACATGATATATTTCTGTAGATATTTTCCTTCTAAATGATTCTGGAATTGTTGAACTTATTTCTCTCCATTTTATTTTACCTTTATGAAATGAATATGTACAGAATATATTGTTTAGTATGTAATTGAAGGATTGAACTGTGGTGTAGAGATTGGATGATTTAGATATTGAGGATAATTGTGATTTATAGTTTTGGAATTGGTTGAGATTGTTTTGTTTATTCATAGTGGTTACTCCTTTCTTTAGATTTGTTTGTGATTATTCAGAGATTTTTACCTCTGTGAATAGTATACCATATTGTAAATAATAATGCAAGTATTTATTTTATAATTTGTTAGATTGATTAAATATTAAAATTATACACAAAATTAAATTATTATAATTTCTCAAGATCCAAGTATCATAAAAATATTTTCATCAAATTTTAAGTAGTCGTATATGGGTGATAATTGTATCGATGACATATGTAAAATACATCCCCGTATATTAGGAAGGGATATGATATAATAGATGAAAGTGTTGTTAGAGTAGGATTTAAGTGAGGATTATTTGAATGGATATTTTAATTTTTATAGATGCATTTATTGTAATTATTGTTTTTGGAATTTGTTCGATAGGATTGAAATAGATTTTATATAAGTGATGTTTTTTGATTATGATTTAGAGATGATTATTGAGGAAATATTTGTGATATTTTATGGAATTTGTGTGCTAGAGAATTGTTGTTATAGTTGAGTTTATGGGTGTTTAGGTGTTATTAATTTATTAAGATTATTAGATGAAATTATATGTATTTTATTAAAATTTAATGATTTATTTGTTAAATTTAATTGACTTTTGTGTGTATTTATGAATGAGATTATGAGATGTTAGTGATTAGAAATTGTTATGTTGATTATGTTTTTGCGAAGAAAATACGAAGGAGAAATTTGGAGAGGCAATGAAATTTATTTTGAGTTTGAAGAGAGTTAGTATTGACATTTTTATAGAAGTATGATTTGTTATTTAATAAAATTTATTATAAATTACTATTGACATTTTATAAAATTTGTGATTGAGTCGTGTTCGATAGTGGCATTAGTCTAAGCCTAGATGTACTGTGTCGAATCCTGTCGAATGGAAATAATTGGAATTTGTAAAATACGGCCCACCACTAGGGTTACAAGGATTACTTGAATGTAATTATTATAATTAAATCATTTTTGCTATAGTCAAACCTTATGACCAACTCAAACTACATCATCCGGCCAAACACATAAACCCTACAAACCGCCTATAGCTTGAATCATGCTCTAATCTGAATGTGACACAATGGGAATGTGTAACATTGGAAATAAATTGAGGGTAGAATTGTATGGGCCGGAATGTTTGAAGAGCTTAGAAGGGTAAATATGAGGCAGAAAATTGAATGGAATGATAATAGATAGATAATACAATAGAATACAGATAATGACCTGGCTTTGCATCGGCTGAAGTTAAGAATGATTTGTCGAATAGATTATGATCGGAGAAAATGGGATAATTGTAATGAGTCAATGATGCTATTATATACGTTTATGAGTATATACGTTTATACGTATAAAAATCGAGGGTTATAACATAGGCGAAATCTTTGAAGTATTACAATTTCCGTACTAATATTTATACAATCAAATGCATAAACATACATCTAGTCACATAAGCTCATAATACCATCATACTACCACACAATACAGTCACTTGACCACATTACACGTTCACTATAATCATTATCACATTATCCTATCACATTATAATCATTACATGGTCACAATGATCACATAGCATAAACCTATACTATCATATCTAATTTAATATTTACCATATCACTACACAATAATTATTTCTTGACATAAAACCAATATGTATGATAGAATAAATTTCTAGGGTGTTTTATATTAATACTTATACCCGGAAAGGAGGAGTTAAAGCAATGCTGCTGATTATTATTATTAATAATACTGCTTATACATAATTGTAATCTATTTGTTTAAAACATACTAATAGTAAATAATAAATAGAAAGAAGGAATTTATAATGGCAAGAAGTGATACTATGATAAAAAGACTAGGAGAGACCAGCCTTAATAATATGGGGAGTGAAATGACTATTATTGACTATATAAGTTGTACTGATATGACTGTAGAATTTAAAAATGGTTATATATCAAATAGTGTAAGGTATCATGATTTTATAAGTGGAGATATAAAAAATCCTTTTGATATTACTGTTTGTGGAATAGGATACTTAGGAAATGGAGAATATAAAGCATATATTAATGGGAAACAAACTGCACAATATGCAATTTGGCACGGTATGCTACAAAGATGTTATGATAAAAATGTTCAAGATACACATCCAGCATACATAGGATGCTCAGTAACTAAAGAGTGGCATAATTTTCAAAACTTTGCTAAATGGTATAATGAGAGTTATTATGAAGTTGAAGGACAAAGAATGCACTTAGATAAAGATTGGATTAAAAAGGGAAATAAAATTTATTCTCCTGATACGTGTATATTTGTTCCACAAATTATTAATTCATTAATTGTAAATAGGAAAAGAGCAAGAGGAAATCTTCCTTTAGGAATCTGTATACATAGAGACAAATATATAGTATTTTGTGCAAGCAATACGAAGAAACAAGTATATCTTGGCACTCACAATACACCCGAATTAGCATTCAAATCGTATAAAACATTCAAAGAATCCTACATTAAGCAAGTCGCAAAATCATATGAAAATCAGATTCCAACAAAACTATTTGAAGCAATGATTAACTATGAAATAAATATTGATGATTGAAATAAATAATAAAATAAAATAATAATGTAATAAAACTGAGAACCCTAACACGGTTCTCTTTTTACTCATCCTAACATTATACCTCTTACAACTCTAAACCTCTTAAAACACCCTTCTAGGGCCTATAAACCCAAAACAATAACCTTATTAACCTTCATTCTGTATGTATCAAATCAACCATATATAATAGGAAAGAATAATTCAGAAAATCTAAAATAAACCTCTAAAATACCTCTAAACCCACTAGACATAACCCTCTATAAATGTTAAAATAAATAAACAAAATTGAATTAATAAAGGAGTTGCTCTGAATGAACTTTACACCAGTTCGCAACCTAAACAACAAAATTACCTACTACGCATCAGACATCCAAACCTTAATTATCGAAAGTCCTTTAGGCAAAGAGTTCAATAAATCCCTTCCAAATTACATAATTTTAAAAGAAGATAATAAATATTATTCCATGATGCTTCATGAGCGAATATCGGACTACATGCAGGAAAATGGATACATCACAAACTCAAACGATATTTACAATGAGTATCAACCACTATTTAACTTCAAAACCTTAAAAGAAGCTAAAGAATACATAAACGAATTAGAGCTAAAAGATGCTGAATGAGCATCTTTTTCTTTTCCCTAACAATCCCACCAACAACAATTTCAAACGCTCACACGGGCTTATATGACTTCTAACAGCAATCTATAATTCTATTCAATTTCCCATTCATCTATCTAATTCCATTCATAACTATAAAAATAAATTTTATCTATCACGACTATTCCTATTAATTTTATGATATACTATAGGAAATTAGTTAATCATCAAAGGAGTGTTAACAATGTTAAAAATTAATGACTTCGTAAAGGTTACAGGATTTCCAGTCAAGAACGATAACGACATTTTCATTGTAGATAATCAATACAGCAATGGTGAATACTGCCTAAAGAAAATCACCTTATCCGGCACACAATCAAAAACTAAATACAGCATTCTCTTCTTAAAGGCTAAACACTTTGCAGATCCCACTTTAACAATTGAAGTTATTCCAAACGTTGCAGCACTCAAGCAAGCCAAAAAGGAAGTTAACAACCATCTTAAAGGAATCACTGCAGAAGAAAAGGTTTTCTCCTTTGTTGATGCAATCGGCACTGATGTAGAAAAAGGAACATTCCTTAAAGTAGTAAAGAACTTTCATATCACTTCAAGTATGTATAGCGTTCCAAAAGGTACTATTTACGAAATAACATCAACTTACAATGACCGTTATTACTTAACTATGGTAGGTAAAAGAGGAGAGAAATTAAGCACAACTGGTGCAAATGGCTGTAATAAAGTTGCTCTTACATTCTCTGCTCAAAGTATTGCTAGATTATTCTCTGATGGTGATATAATCAAAGTTGAACGGATCGAAAGCACAAAAGGAGAGCTTGCTAATACTGAAGTTACTGAAACTGTAGAAAATGTAGAAGTCATTATACCTGCTGAAGTTGTAACAGTTCCAGAAATAGAAGAAGAAATTGCACCATATGACGAGTATAAAGAACAGCTTGTAAATAAAATCATGTCTGGCCCTCAGTATGTTGCAATCAATGGAGACATTGAAGAATTAACTACATCAGAACTAGAAAATGTCATTGAAAGGACTAATACCTACATATCTAATCAAATAACATCCATAACAATTGATGCTGAAGGTTATGCAATCATCATAACTGGGAATGGCTCTTACAAATGCAATTATGCAAAAGATGAATACTTCAGCGATGAGTATTACATTGAAGAAGTCAAAATCGATCATAGGGATTATGGTCTAAATAGTTTTACCAAAATTGAAGCATCAGCCATAACAGAGAAACCATCTATAACAGCACCTATCAACACTATCAACCCTATCAATGAATCACTAGCACAACGCAGTAAAGAGAATATGAGTTTTTCAAACTACACTCCAAATTCCGCAACGAATGAATACAACCAAGAGATTGCAGAAGTATCCAAAGCAATCAATAATGCTAAACTTAAGGTATCTCCTGAAGCACAAATCAAACTTGATAACCTATTCACTTCTTATTCCTCTAGATATGCAAATTGGATTAATAAACGTAATGCAAATGGTGCAAGTCATGTCAGTTCATTTATTTCTGGGCCATCAAACTATAACATGAGTAAACACAATAAATTCTTAAACCGCGAAGGAAAACTATGGGAGGAATACGAAGAGTTTAAAAATATTTACAGTCGTATTGATGCAATTGTTGCCGGAGATAGAATTATTAAATCTAATGACATAAATGCTATTGATAAATTAAAAGAAAAACTTACTAAAGCACTGGAAGAACATGCAGGATATAAAGCATATAATTCCAACGCTAAAAAGGAAGGAAAGCAGTCTCTTCCTGCTTATGTCCTATCAAATAGCAATGGTAGGATAAAAGGTATTAAAGACAGAATTACACACCTTGAACGGCTTGCAATGCAAGAAAACAAAGAGACTATAATCGAATCAGAATCAACTTTAGCCAATGGAATTAGAATAGTAGACAATGTAGAAGCGCATCGGCTACAAATATTCTTTAATGGGAAACCATCAGCAGAAATTAGAACACAACTTAAAAAGAATGGATTTAGATGGAAACCAACAATTGAGGCTTGGCAATCATACAGGAGCGACAATGCCAACAGGAAAGCTTTAGAGATTGTTTCTTCTATATGTTAGATACTAGTATTAGGGTTATCTTTCCTTTATTTGTGAGAGATAACTCTAATAACTAATATAAACTTCTTAGAATCAAACTTAAAGCCTCTGCTATCAATGCAATCAACTCTATCAATAATACTCTACTCTTTATCATTCATAGACCAAAACACCAATATAAAATTATCTATTTGACATATCTAACTAATAAGCGTATATTATTAATATCAACCAAATCAATTACATAATCCACACATACCAAACCAAAAAATAAAAAGGAAGTGCAACCTTCATGGCAAGAAACCTCAAACCTGCAAACCTTAAAAAATTATCTCAAATCAAAACAACAAACGGCTTCAAAATCGACTTAGCAAATTACATGTATAATCCATCATATGATCATGAATACCCAAACTTAATCAAATGCACCCACGAAACCACAACAGAAAGATTCTATACCACAGTAAAATACTTTAAACGCCACAATGGAACCGGATATTATTCCCTCGAAACATACTCACACAAAATTGATGATTCAAACTCCTGGAGCATTGCAAATAGTCTAAAAGAAGTTGAGCTTGAAGAAAGCAATCGTTTCAACATGAAACATCTAATAGAACTAGCAGAACAAATTAAACTAGACAACATTCTGGCAATGGCTGAAGCAGCAAAATAAACATAAACCACAAAATAAAATTTCTCTAGAGGCTCTAACGAGTCTCTTTTCTATTCCCTTTATAATCCTTCACCTATCCACACAAACCCTCTTACAACCAATCCTAGCGCATATCAAACCATATAAATATCTTAGCAAAAAGTGTGAAAGTCCTATATTATATATATAAGAGTTTCACACTTTTGAAAATTCCCATATTCTAGATTCCCGATCACAATAAAAACAAACCTTAAAATAAATATTGACATAAAATAATAACCATGTTATAATTAATTTTACCCAATTATACAAAATAAATTTAAAGGAAGGAGTTGAGCGAACCATACTAATAATACAAATTATACCAATACATAGCACTAGTGGCACGTAACTATATTTATCCTATCTATTATTTATTATTCAGCCATCAAACCATAAGCAAATAATCTAATATAGGAAAGAGGTAAAATAAATAATGATTAAATTACCCATAGCATTAGACTTAAATACTAATGAATTAATACATATTAGCAACATAAACAAGGAGAATAAAGAATCCTATAACTTAGTTTGTCCAGAATGTAAGACCCCTTTGATAACTAAAATAGGAAATATAAACGTCCATCATTTTGCTCATAAAAACTTAGAATGTGAGATTAATCCAGAAACAATGATACACATATTAGCAAAGAAAGTGATTGCAGAAAATAATGAAATAGTTTTGCCTATCTTTAATCCAATAAGTCTTAGGTGGCAACATATCAAACAAGAATATACACTAAGCGCGGTAGAATCTAAATATGAGGACATTATTCCAGACGTTATAATAAATATAAGCAATAGGCCAGTATTTATTGAAGTTGCTTATACTCATTTCATTGACAATGAAAAACTTGAAAAGCTTAAAAGAATTAATATTGAGACATGGGAAATAGATTTAAGAAAAATAGATATATTTGATTATGATAGTTTTAAAAATATACTATTAAACAAGATATATAATAAGCAATCTATAATAATTGATTACAATAATTATAGTAAATATTTAATGGATGAACTAAAGGTATTGAAAAAATCAAATATTTTTTACAATGAGCTATTAAATCAATATAAAAATATTAAAAATGAAGTATTTATAAAATCTACTAAATTTCCTTTATTAAATGGCGATAATTATCTAAGATTAGTGAATACAAAAGATAATAAAGAATATTGGTTGGTTATTGATGCATTAAATAGAGATATAATGTCATATGCATTTGTTAGTGCTTATAGTTTCTCGGACAAGAATAGAAAATACAATAATTCTATTCATTATTCAATCGGTAAAAATAAATATTATTATCAATCTGGAGGATTTATATCAGAAGGTCTAAACATTCATTGGGAATTAGAAAAATTATTGAACGGAAATAGAGTTAATTTAAAAAGCAATATTAAAAATGATGAATTTATGTTATTTAGTGCAATACAATTAGCACCCACGCCACCAGTTAACAAGAAATAAGAAGGAGAGTCAAACAAATGAAAATTGATAAATTATACCTTGGATTAATAGTTAAAAATTATAAGGAAATGTGTATTTTGTTAGGAGAAGAAATCAAAACAAATAAAAAATATCAATTAGCTGAATGGTCAAGATATTTTAAATATCATAAATCAGGTAATAAATTTATCATTGACGAAATATATGATACTCCAATTGAAAAAATAGAAACAAGAGGAGGGAGCCATAATAATATAGAATATATTGCTTTCATTGAAAAATTAATACTTGATCTATTAGTACAAGATAGAAATAAGGGGCAGGTATTCCTTTCAAGAAATAGACTACTAAAAGAACTAAGAATGATAAATGATAATTATGCTTACTGCAAAGAAAGAGTTCCAAAACTATCTAAATTTATGAATATATCTGAGGAAAACATTACTGAATTTTTCGAATCATCGGGAGACACATTAAGAAGAAATTTAGAGAATGCATTAGATAAACTTAAAAATAAATCATTGGTTTTCTGGACACCTGCAAAAACAGTTTGTATAGCGACACCTCATATAAGTTCTAATAAGAATAAAGAAGCTGTAGTAAATGAAATTAGTAATGGACTAGACGAATTCGAGGAGGAGACTTTTGAGTACAATGTTAACTATAGAGTAGATATGAGACATAGAAAAGCATCTAAGGAAGAAATACAATTAATACTATTCGTGGAAAGAACTATTCTAGATGAATTACTTTGTGAAAACAAACAAAAGGTAATACAATTTGGAATGTGGGACACTTTTAAAGAAAAAGTTAAGAAAATATTAATGAAAGAAGCTAATATCTTGTTTTATTATGATTCTTATGAAGTAATTTGTAACGAAGAACATATTTATAAAGAATGGTTAGATTTATATGATTTAAAATTAGATGATATAGATAGAATACTATCACAAATGGAATTAAATACTAGAATTATGAGTAGGTTGAAAGGTAATATAGAAAATAGAAATAAAAAGGCATTAGAAGAGAGAAGTCATATTATAGGAATACCAAAAGATGATAAATTAATCAGAAGAACAAAGAATGATTATTTAGAACATGGGGATAAATTGATTAATATAATGATCAATAAAGATAGTAAGTCAATTAAACAACAAGTTAAAAGAACAAAAGTAAAATATAATTAAATAATATCAAAAGTTATCAGTTATGAAACATCCAATAATTATTAAAGTATTATAGGGGAATTCAAAGCTGATAACTTTTCTTTTCTCTATTATTTTCTAATTAAAATTTAATCAATCAATAAAAACAATAGCTTGCAGCAGCCTTTCAATTTTGAGACAAGCTCAAAATAGCATTCATCAACTCTTTATTAGATTTTTTTATTAATCCTTAAATCTCAATAAATACAGTGATTTAGGAACGTATGTCTTCATTTCTAGCTATCGCGTCGAAATTCAGAATTTATACTTCTAATAATCTTTTCTTTTATATCCTTATAAACACAAATATAAAAGTTTTCCACGTGGAACAATTGAAATAGAAAATAAAATCTTGCCACAATCAATTTATTTTGCTATACTATAGAAGTAAGTCAAATACATATCAATCTAAAGGAGGTCAAACACAATGACTGCACAATCTACACAATCCCTTCAAGAATATTTTTATTCTACTGTTCAAAAAGTTCTCTCTGAAATCGGTTGCACAATGGACATTGACATTACGATGGTTGATTTTGATTCTATCAAAGAATTACCCAAGAAAGCAAAAAATAAGGCAGTAGGACTATGTTGGAAAAATGAATTCAACCTGCATAGAATCAATATAGATGAGTTTTTTGTTGAAGAGTGCTATAAATATTTTGTTTTAGATAGCAAAATAAGTACATGGGAATTATGCGATGGCGAAACACTAGAACGTGTTATCTGTCATGAATTAGCTCATACTCAAGTATGGAATCATACGAAAAAACATACTAATTTGACTAATGAGTTATTAAGTAAAGTTACTTTACCAAAAAAATATTATGAGTACATGGAAAAGAAAATTGCAAAAATGATGCAAGAAGGTTAAAATTTAATTTAATAAAAGAAAGAAAGAAGGCCACCTTCATGAAAAAACTAATATTTATCCTAACCCTTTCCCTCACTCTCCTAACATCCTCTATCCTCACAACTTCAGCAAATCCCTCCACAATTCCTAGCTCAGATACCTCCTACACAATGATAGCACTCGCCACACAATCTACCTACAGTCCATCAGATTCAACATATCACACAACTCTACAAAATGAAAATGGCGATGCCTTTATAGTTCTCACTGCAGACAATGTTACAAACAAATGGTTTGAATGCTCAGTAGATAGCAATGGAACGCCGGATATAATCCAAGATGATAAAATAATTGATTTAGGATTGCTAGAGGATTAAAGTTAAAAATAAAATTATCTACTACCAAAACTATTAAACCTATGCTATACTAATGGCATAGGTTTTTATTGTTATCAATTCAAATACATAAAAAGAAAGTAGGTAAATTACATATGATCAAATTAACCGAACTCAAGCGCATGATAAAATCCAACTCCTTACGTCCTGCATTTTACACGGAAGGACTAACAAATCCAATTTTTAACTATCAAAAAGAACTTTTGATCGAACTCAAACAATGCGACCAACTCAAATTATTTAACCACCTTAAATCAATAAATTTTGTTAATGATGAATTCAAATTTAACGAAAATCAAAATTACTTTGATGCTGAACTAAAAATAAAACTGGAAAAGGTAAAAGGGAATAAATCGGATCACGTTCAAAATTTAGTCGATACTGGAATACAATTCCATAAACCAAGCTTGTGGCATAATAATACAAAAATACTTTACAAAGTCTTTAAAACTCCAAAAGGACTAATGAAAATTAAAGATGAATACATTTGCATCTTAAATCAAGATATTAAAAAAGGAGTAGTTTTAAAAACTAATGAAGCGCATAGTATGGTATTTATTTACAATAATACTAACGATTGCATTGGCGTTTGCATGGGAGAAAAATTTGAAATGGATGAACTAACAGAATATACACAATGGGGATCTTAAGGAGCTTTACAGCTTCTTTTTTTCTTTTCCTGTTACAAATTCCTCTCTATCTATATCTAACCTCTTAGATCCCTATCTACGGGCCTTAAAACTTAAAATAAAATAGTTTGACATTGCGCTATCTATCAATTATAATCTTAATTAGTTACATAAATAAAATATAAAAAGGGAGGTCAATCAAATGAAAAAAGTATATGCGCTATGCGGAGCAACAGGTATTATTAAAATGTTTTCCAGTAAATCAAAAGCTGAAACAATGGCAAAAACATATAATCTTCAATGCAATTCTGATTCCTACTATGTTGAAGGTTATGAAGTAGAATAAATTTAAAGGAGTGCGGAAAAATGAGTAAAAACCAATGGTATGTACATACCGAGGGTTCAATTGGTTATGTTCGCCACAATCTAATCCAATATACACCAACTAAACAAGATGCTGAAAAACTATTAAAACAAGTAAAGAAAATTGATAAACTATGTTATGTTGACTTTGTTTGGAAATCAGACTTGCACCTTCCATTTTCTAAACTTCATGGAAAAACACCTATAAAAGTTGAAAGCATAATGGATGTATTAATTCCACTAATTGAAAATGATTTAAGATCATGGAATAAAGCATTAATTTAGAGTAGTAGAAATTACTACTCTTTTTCTTTTTGCATTGTCTATGTTCCTTATCTTATCTCCTTATAATCCTTCCAGACCTTCCAGTTTGCCTTATGAGCCATCAGACATCCTACACTAATACAAATGCACCACTAAATCATCAATAAGACCACAAACAATGCTAAAATAATATTTCTGTTTTGCTATTGTAATTCCCTCGGAAATAGACTAAAATATAAATATCAGATTAAGTTAATAAAAGGAGTGCTTAACATGGTACAAATTGATCCTGAATTATTTATTCAACTCTTTTCTAAATGTCCTGAAATGTTTGATTCAATTGAAAAAGAAATTACTGTAATTGATACGGAGCAAACACCTTTCGGATATATCGAAACAAAAAGAAAGGAAAAACGAAATTACATAGCAGCAGATGATGCACTGGTGGCAATCGGAATTGCAAAACGCAAACAAGGAGCAGAAAAAGCAGAATGGTTAATGAATCACATTGTAAAAGGATATAAAAAGCATGGAAGACTTTAGAGTTAGAGAATTAGAAATAATTCTCTTTTCTCTTCTAAATTTAATTAAGGAGTGACCGCACAATGAATCAAAAATCATGGGAGCATAAAAACACTAAGGAAACTACTGATTATATTTGTTGCAATTGTAAAGATAATATTATACATCATTCTCATTATACGGATCATAGGTTCTGCGAAGAGTGCAGGAATTATATTATCAATAGTTTTAATACGATGGAAGACAAGGAAAGTAAAAACAGATATTTTGACAGTGATGATTTTTTAGAATCAGTATATGAAGAGTTAAGTCCTAAATATTATGGAATTGATGAAAGGTTTTAAGGGGCTTGAAAGAGCTTCTTTTCTTTTTGTGCCACCTTGACATATTTTATATAATCCCTTATTATTGTATTAATAAATAAATTATAAGGAGGTTACTACATATGCTTATAGTTTTAGGTATCTCGGACGAGCATCTTGAATGTGATCGTTGCGGAAGAATTGAATTAAAGAAAACTATTGTAATTCAAAACACTGAAACAGGTTCTATCAATTATTATGGTTCTGAATGTGCTTCAATGATTATGGAGTTCGATACTAAAGAAATCAATAAGCAAGCTAGAAAGGCCAAAAAGGAATCAGACAAAGAACTTGCAAAACGGAAAGCAGTAATAAACAAAAATAAAATACCTGCTTATGACTGGGCAGAAAAACAACCTAGATATATTGCTGAATGTGAAAAACGAGAAGTAATTAGAAGTCAACAAAAGGAATTAGGATTTTCAGAATTTATTAAGCAGCATTCAGCAATTTTAAAAAGCATGGAGGAAATAAGACAAGAATTAATTTTAGAATATTGTATCAAACATAATATAAAAACCGCTTGAAATATAGCGGTTTTTCTTTTTGTGTTAACATTATATCAGTTATCAAGTCTAACCGCTTAAATCCCCTATTCTGGCCTTATCATTAGATTCTATTACTCATTATCCTATCAATTCCGGTAATTAAAACTCTTGATTTATGCTATTGAATAAAGTGTAAAATAAATATTGACAGTATAGTATTTGTCATGTTATAATCCATTATCTAATTAAATAATGAAAGAGGTTATTAATTATGAGAATGTATAAAAATCGTGACAAGGAAATTGAGGCAAGAATTAATAATGAAATTGATTCCTGCAAAATGGCTTATAAAATTCAAGACACCGAGGGCAATACATTTGTATTTGGTGGTTTGGAAAATGGTTTTCCTTGGTATCGAACAAGAGGAGGAAGCAAACATATCTTTGAGTTAAATGGTTATGAAGTTTTAGAAAAATATTGTAAATTGTAATAGAATTAAACTTAAGGCTAGATTAAATTTTAGTCTTTTTTCTTTTCCGGTACTAATTCACCTAAAAACAATACAAACGCCTTAAAACCTTGTTTCTGGCCTTCTCAGTCACTTGTATCTCTTCATTCTAAAAAGATGAAATGCCCATTTTATAGGATAAGATACAATAGTAAAATAATAAATAGTTGTTGACATACTACGCAGATAAGAGTAATATAATAAATAGGTATTAAATATATGGGAGGTTATCAGATATGATTATCAGAAATAATTTAGAACTTGAGAAAATTAAAGCATTAATACATAGAGACCCATTTTGTTTAACTTGTTGCTTATTGGATGCTCAGAAACTCACAGACAATAAAACAAACGATTTAGACATTGACGAACTTGAATATATTGTTACTCACGACATAGACCGAATTATCATAAATCAAGCCGAAAAACTAAAAAAGAATTATAAAGAGAATCATTATAAACTTGATCTTGATATCTGGATTGATAATGAATTATACAGAACTTCCAACTGGTTTACACATAATAAGAAAGATGATATTTTTGAAGACTCAGAAGTATATGCAGAAAATTAAGGACTAACAATAGTCCTTTTTCTTTTCTTGTAAAGGAGGTGAAACAAATGCAAAAAAGATGCAATATAATTGCGTGTATGTGGTTTTTGTTTAGTTCTGATTTCAGTCCATATACTGGTGAAAAATATTGGCAGGAAGTAAAACAAAATAGAGATAAATGTCCAAAGGATTGCGAAAAATACATAGAACGTCAAGAAATTATTAGAATTAATAATGAAAAGTATGGAGAATTGAAAAGCAATTAAAACCTATATTTGCTAGGGTATGCCGGAGACACTATTATTTATAAAAATAAATATTTATAAACTCTTCTATTTTGCTTTATTCTGTGATATACTTAATAAAATCAAGTTTTTGTAATTTGAAAGGAGAAAACTACATATGAAAAACTTAAAATCCGGAATGATTGTCAAGTATGATGGCGAATTAGGCAAACTGGCTAGAGGTGCTGAAAAGAAACTATACTTCGTTCCTGCTAAATATTATATACAATCATGGAGCGATCTAGAGATAGTCACTGAGGAAAATACTCAAGATACTACCCACGATGAAAAAGTAGAATTTCTCAAGCAGGATTTTACATGGGGAGAAGTAGTTAAGACTTACACTGTTGGAGAATATGTTATTTTCGAGTATATAGATGGTTACGACCTAGAGCATGAAAAAGTAAAAAACATCAGATTCCATGCTCTAATCAATTATCAAACTGTTAGTATCTCATATCATTCTTTAGATTCCTGCTTAGTTGGCACAATCGCATATAAATTTGATGGTGCGAACTCTCAGGCAGCAGGTTACTTTGAGAAAATGATTGGAATGAGATTACAAACTAAGAGCTAACAAATAGCTCTTTTCTTTTTCTCTAATCCTTTAAAAATCCATTTTTATCCTTAAAGACTAGAAATAAAATTCTAGTCTTTTTCTATACTCATTCTCCAAACCCTCCCATTTTCCCTTTTCAATCCTTCACATCCTCAAAACACTGCAACAAAAACGGCCCTTGTTGCCTTCAGATTGCATTGCCCTTTATAATCCCTTACATAGAGTAGATTTTAAACATCTCAGAATCAAAATGAGGTTATTTATGACTGTGATCCCATTATAACCCTTGAATTGTGTATGAAATCACTACAATAAAATAGGACTAAATTATAAATACAAATATAAAATTTGTGCTTGACATATGGTTATCTAACCCTTATAATAAAGACAGTTAAACAATACATAAACAAAAGCGAGGTGGTAAAGGCTCGATGGCCGCTCTTTGAAAACTGAATAAAGCGAACTGACACTATAAACCTTCAAAACTACTTTTTGGATTGACGCATTTGCGCTCATGAAAGCAAGTTGAAGAAGTAGAAACGAATAGTAAAAGCGCAAGAAACGCATTCAGTCAGTTAAACTTATCCCTTACAAACTTGCAAATTCTTGTCTTAATTTCTGCTCTCTTAAACCAAAAAATAAAATTAAGAAAGTAGGAATTAAAAATGTCAGAACAACAACAAAATTCTATCCTAAAACTTGCTAAAGGTAAATGGCAGTATCAAATCCTGAAAGATTTATTATCCAATTCCACCATAACAAATCCTCTCAAATCCCTAAAAGGTAAAGCTAGAAATTATTCTTCCAGATATCAAACATCTTTCTTCGCTTTATTATTTAGAATCGAAAAAGCAGGCTATTCCATAACAATCAAGTCTGGCCCAATGGGAGGACAATGGGGAAGTACATATTCATTATCGGTATAAAGTCAAAAATAATTTGTCTGGTTTATAAAGAGAGTGGAAATTAAGACAGGAAACAAGTATAATTGTAAGGGATAATATAACATCAAATCTCTCTTTGAAGCTATCTCCCCTTATCCCTTTCTAAAATATTCCGAACGTCTAGGGACTCCACTGTGCTAGTATATTTTCTTAAAAGCTTAATTTTGCGAATGATGCAGAAAGCAGCCTAAAGAAAAAAGAAAATACATGATAACGAAACTAATAGGAATATTTTAGAAGGGATAAGGAGTAAGATAAAGCTTTTTTGCTTAAACTTGTTCCCGTGTTTACCCTCTTAATTAAGAGGAGGAAAATAACATGAGAATGGAAAATTTACAAACCATATGGGAAGCTGAAGCTACTTTAAAAAATTATCTTACATATTGCAGAAATTTAGAATCAGAATTGAAAGACAAAATTACAACTTTTGAAGATGAAAGGTATTCGTCGTGGCAGAAAGTCATAACTAGCACTAAAGATAAGTTAGTTGATCAATTAGCCGAAACTAAACTAGATTTTTCCAATTGTAAAAACTTTGAAGACTATTTACAAACTTTAGAAAATGCAAAATATACTCACTAGCAAATTTCCCAAGAGGGTAAACACAAGGACAAGAGAAGCAAAAAAGAGAGTTAACTAAAAACATTCTACTAAATCCCTTCAGTTTATTCATTCTTACAATTTAATCATAACAATTCATTTAAACTTGCATAACATTGTCTGCTTATTGGTATTTATACTAATAAAATGATATAATGCAATTTGCTTGCTTATTAATGGTTATTACATGATCTTATAATTGACCGTCATTACTCTTAAATTTGTCCTTGAAGGTTGAACGGATAGCACATAAATTAGAGTATATACAAGTCAATTTTAATTATGTTAGATATCATAAAATAAGCAACAACAATTGTTAAGATTAGATTATCACGCTATAGGCTGAAGGGATATTTTACTAAACTATGGATCAAAGTATATAATTGGTTTATAGTTTAGTAAAATATAAGGAGTGGATAAAATGACTAAGCAAGAACAAAAAGATGTTTTACGAGGTATCATTAATCAATTAGACAATAACGACAGAAGGGAGCTTTTAGCCAGTATCATTGGAAAATTACTTACAACTAAGCAAAGTAAAGAATTGATTGATCAATGCTCCGAAAAATTCAAATCAGAATATCTAATAAGCATGGAGGAAAATGGACTGCAAACACCAGAAGAAGAAAAACAGGTTATGAGATCCCCTGAATGGGTTAGAATGAATCAACTCATTGACCGTGAACCATAACCTCAGAAGAACTAAAAGAGCTTCAATTCAATGAGTTTGTAGTAAGTGTTACTTATACAGAATCAAGGGATTATGGAACGTACAAAGGTTATGATGTATATAGAGTTGACACCCTTGAAGAAGGTTATGCACCTGTATATGTAAGAACTAATTCCTAACCAATCAAAAAGACATTTTATTTTTAATATTATGTCTTTTCTAAAATGTTATAACAAATTATGGTATAACATTTTAGAAAAGAACATGAAGTTCTTTAATTTAAGGAGGTTTTTTAAAATGACTGTAAAAGGAATTTGGAAAAATATATCTAAAAATGGTCAACCAGTGGAATTAGTTGAAACTCAGTGGCATGGATACCCAAATCGAAACGGGAAAGCCTATGCATGGCAATCCATTGAAACTGGAATTATTCGAGAGTTATTATTGGGTTGCGAAAATGAAGAGGAGGCAATCAGAAGAACACCTAGCACCATTGTTATTGAAGAACTCTTCCCATATCATCCTGAAACAGTCGAGAAGGGTCTTAGATTCTGTCTAGCATGGGAACCTGCTGAAGATTATCCAAATGGATTCCCCCAAGCATATCCCGTATCATTCGGAAAAAAGGAATTAATATTCTTTCCTAATCGTTGTGGAAATTGCGAAAATAATTACACTGACCAAAGAAATTGTCCAAAATTTTCCTAAAAAGTTTGTTTGCTACTAGCAACAAAAACAAAATAACAGACATAAAAATTTGTTGCTAGTGTCGAATTAATTTAAAGGAGTGGTAAAAATGTCTGAAGAAAAAGAAATCACCTACACCACGGAAAAAAGAGACATTGGAACTCTAGTTGAACACATTGAAAAGCAATACTACACAGTCGGCAAACACCTCCAGGAATTTCTAACCGCTAAAAAGGAAGCTGAGGGCAAAGAGTTAAAAACCATTCGTGAATTCATGGAATCACAAAGAGGATATGTCTGGGAGACTTGGAGAGCATCAAATTTAATCCAGACTGTTCTTCTTAAAAATCCTATTCCTGAAATAACAGTCTATAGAGCCGATGATAAAAGCCAATTTCGCAAAACAGTCGATGGGCAGCAAAGATTAACAAGTATTTATTTATTCATTAATGATGGATTTAAACTTGACATTTCTAAAACTATGTTCCCTAAATTCACAATTGAAGGCGAACAATTCGGCGCAAACGAAACTCTTCAAGGCAAAACATTTTCCCAATTGCCTGAATTATGGCAGGATATTATTAAAATCTATCAACTACGTATAACAACCATGAACAATTGCACTGAGGAAGATGCTGAAAAGGCTTTTGTCCAAATGAATTCAGGGGCTAAAGGGCTAAAAGCAAGTGAAATCAGGAAGGCAGCTATGGGAACTAGTACAAGAAAATTCTTTAGATCAATTCTTGACAGTGATTGGGTATTACATGCCTTGACCGCATTATCAGCAAAGGGAAATGCAGGAGACGAAATTTTGTCACAAGTCATAACACTAGTACATAATAATGGCCCTATTGAATTATCAAAAGACAACATTGACAAATCAATATACGGCTTTAGAGAATTTGGACTGCCCGAAGAAATTGAGGATGACATGATAAATTCTTCTAATTACCTTAATCAAGCAACCAACATTTGGATTGAAAACAAAAAGAAGGAGGATGAAAAAGAAGGAAGTAAAAGAGTAAAAAATTACTCAACTTATCGGTATACATGGTTAAATAAAACTACTACCACTATGCTAATGTATTCGGCTTATATAGCATCAAAAAACAATGTTGATGTTGAAGAGTTTTCTTCATGGTCTTATAACTTCTTTCAATTTCCTACTAAGGAGTACAAGGAAGGATTGCAAGATAAGGTAATTGACCTAAAACGTGTAGAAATACGCTTGAATGCAATCAATTCAGAATTAGGTAAACTAAGTTCATTTGAAGAGGTTAATCAGGAGCCAGTAATTGAACAAGAAGAAATCATTGAGGAACAATGGGAACAACCATTACAAGTTGAAAACCTTGAACCTGCTATAACAGATGACCAGGAAGAGTTGGAGGATAAAGCAGAAAACCAAGAAAAACAAACCGAAGAATCAAATGCAGATCAAGAAGATGTCAAAGCGATTTTAAATATCATCGACAATGTTGCTTAGTCCTCGTAACGGTATACAAAGGGAATTAAAAAGCCCTTTGTATACTAAAAATTTAAAGGAGTGAATAAAATGCTAAGTAAAAAAGAATTCGATGCATTTAGAAAAGAAACTGAATTAGCCTTAATAGAATTAGCTAAGAAGCATAATGTCAATATTGAGGCTGGAAAGATAAAATATACATCAGATAGTTTTAACCTTGATTTAAAAGTAACTAAAAAGGAAGTCAATGGGAAATCCTTCGAGCAATCCGAATTCGAAAAGTATTGTGTTCTCTATGGTTTTCAGCCAGAAGATTATAACAAATCGTTCGTGACCAGTGGGAGAAAATTCAAATTAATTGGATTTAAAACAAGTGCTAGAACAATGCCTGTTTTGGCTCAAAGTGAAGACGGTAAAAGTTACAAATTCGGAACTGACGTAAAAAGGTTGTTAAGTGCTTAAATAATTGTATCTGGAGTCTAGACAATAACAATGTTAACTTGCTATTGTCTAGCGTTCGAGGTAAAGTTATTAAAACAAAAGGAGTGAATTTAAATGAGTTACTATAATTATGTTTTGGTAGTTTTTACAAAATGTGATTGGGAAGAAAACGTGCAACTTGACATCAGAACTGCTGGTCAAATGTTACCATCAGGAGCAATCCCCTTAGCAATTGTCAACGAAAACACTTCAGAAATAACGGAAATCATAAATTCTGTAGACTCTGCAAAAATTATTGAATTTGCAGACAATTGTTTGCAAGAAATTTATGATAATTCTAATGCTCATTCCGACACTCAATGTAAATATCAGAAACCGGAATGGAAATATTCCGGTTTAAATTAGGCTGAGAAAGGAGATGTAAAAATGAAAATGAACGAATATCTAGAGTTAACCAATTTATACAAAGTGCAAAATTATTCCTCTGGATTCAAAATTGAAGGAACAGAAATTAATGAACTTGAAAACTTAGGAAAACTTATTGTAAAATATGATTTATCTGAAGGAAACGAAATTGCAATCTATAAGAAAGAAAATGAATATGTTTTAGTTGGTGAACACCTTAAAAAATTATATGGTGTTCGAATTAATAAAGAAACATGGGATATTATTTCTTAAAGTTTGTTGGTCATAAGGTAGCGGAGCTTATAACAGATTCGCTATTTGTGTCGATGTTTATATGGTAACATAACAATAACAAATGTTATTTGCCTAGTTTCGAAGTAAGGAAAGGAAGTGTATTAAAATGGATGAAAAAGTTATGGCAATGAGCGACGAAGACTTAAAAACAGCATTCGAAGAATTTAGTGCTCATGAAAGGACACAAGTTCTTCAAGATGGAATTATTAGAGACTTAATAGAAGAAATAAGCAAAGAGGATCAATTTACAAGTTATGGGGCATTAATTATTAGTGTAGAATACACATTTTTAAAAGAAATGGCAAGAAGATTTTATATGATGTAAAAAAATCCCTCTGAAGAGTCTTTGAAAATTAAGACGAATTAAGCTATAACAGTTAGTTGTAGCTTAACAGGGATAAAATTCCCAATTAGAAGGAGAGTATGTAAGATGAGAAATATTTCTAAAACTTTATACAAATTCAACGAATTAAGTAAGAGTGCAAAGGAAAAAGCAAAACAAAGTTATTATTCTGAAGTTGGTACTGACGATAACAACGAACAATTTCAAGAGGGAGCAAATGAACTACTTTCTTTTATTGGTTTTAAAGAATCAAAGATTAATTATTCATTAGCAAGTTGTCAAGGGGATGGAGTAACCTATTCATTCAAATTGCATTCTAATGACATTGTAAAACTTTTGAGAATGTACCAAAACAACGAACCTGCCGAAGAAGGTTTTAGACTGTTAGAAGACTTGCACAATGAATTGTATGAAGTTGTAAATCATTTCAATATTGATGCAAAGTTTATTAATGAGAATGACATAACAGTTTATACTGAAGGTTCTAACCATCGTTATTCTCACAAATATACTAAGAATATCGAAATAGAATCTAATGAAGAAGATTATTCTGGTTATACAGAAAACCTTCAAGAAGTTTTTAAACAAATATACTATACTGTTTGTGACTTCTTGGAGAAACTAGGTTATGAACAAATTTATGAAGTTATGAGCGACGAAGAATTTTCCGATTTGTCAGATAGTAATGATTATGAATACTACGAAGACGGTACACAATTTTAATTGAGTCGATGAATTCCAATATTTATTCCCTATTATATGGAAGGAGTTTTAAAAATGTTAGAATGGACTTCAAAAAATGGCATTTGGAATGTAAAAGTAACGAAAGAAAATTGGCAAGTGTTTTTTAAAGGCGAACTAATAACAGAACAGGGAAGGTTGTTTGCTTCTAAAAATGTTCCTATATCCGTTCAAAAAGCAGTTAATGATTTTTGTGAACAGATTGAAAGGAAGGGATAAATATTATGTTTATTGATAGTCAAAAAGTCCCAGAGCGAGAAGGTTGGGAAACTTTAATACATTTATGTTCAGAGTGTCCTGAGCATGAAGCAGAAAATTGTGAAGTTGAAAAATATCATATTCAAGGTTGGTGCTATACTTTTAAGGATATAAAATAGGATTAAATCAATTTTGATTGTATGGAAGTAGGGCGAAGTGACATAACAATAATAGGACTTCGCCTTGATTAGAGACTATTAAAATTAAGAGGAGAGTGTATTAAATGGATAAATTAACATTTAAGCAGTTAAAAGATTCTAAGGACTGGAAGGAAGCAGTAATAGTTTTTACTGAAAATAGCTTCACGAAACCATATATGGAAGAACAAAGAAGTTACAAAGTTTCCAGTGATGCAAAATATTTTGATGGTTCAAAAATAGGAAATTCTCTTTTTGGAAACTGCCTTGATGGAACAGACAACGGAGTAAGACTTGATCATTATATGCGTAGTGATGAAGGGAAATGGATAGTTGAGTATTGCTATTTAATTGCCAAATAAAACCAAACTTTTAAAGCATAATTTTAGTATAGAATTTGCACTGAGATAATAACAACGCTCAGTGTGAAAACGTAAACTAAAATTTATTATGAAAGAGGTTATTCTTTAAATGGATAAAATTAAAAAACTTGGTCAAATTTTAGAGCAATATAAGCAAGGTAAAAAATATTCCGAGTGCCTAGCATTAATTGATCAAATGGAAAATGATAAATTTAACTATGAAATCTTATGCCAAGTATTTGACGAAGCAATACAAAATTTAAAAAATTAATTATGAAAGAGGTTTTTTAAATATGGAAAATAAGTACGAAGAATTTTTTGTAACTGATGGGAACGGGAATATGTGCGGTTACTATAAAACTTATAATGAAGCAACAAACAAGGCAAATGAACTAACACAGTCAGTAATTTACGGAGCATGTTGGGTTACATCAAAATTTAAAGGTCTTTTACATAGAGAGTGGGAAAAAGTATCCATATAAAATAAAATTGCAGAGTGGTAGAGCGTATAACAAATCACGCTCTATTAATGCACAAGACAGGTCACAAGTCCTGTCAAAATGCTAAAATTTAAGGAGTGTGCTACATATGACTAAAAATTACATCAAGAATCTAGAAACTGGTAAAATTGAACTGCATTTCTCAAAACCTGAATATCAAGCATTATCCGATGAACTCAAAAAGGAAATTAAAAGATCATACTTATTTTCTGGTACTGCTAAAGCTTGGGTATCTCGTTCAATTCATAATCAATATCGAGCAATCCAGACTGCTATTAAATTAGGCTTCACCGAAGAAGAGAAAACTGGCGAACGATTAACATTCGCAGAACAACTTGAACGCAAACAAGAGAAAGCAGAACACAGAGCAGAACGTTATGACCAATATGCTGTAAATGCAAATAATAGAGGTAAAGCTCTACAATCTGAATTAGAATCATATCATGGAGACAATTCTTTCTTCACTCAACCAATAATTGCAGGACATGTAGGATCACAAGCTTTTGGTAATCGTAGACAAAGGATTTATGACAGATATCATAAAGGGTTTGAGGAATATAAAAAGTCTGAATATTTCCAAGAGAAAGCTGAAACAGCAAGACAAACCGCCGATAACAATCAAGTTAAAAGTCCTATATACCTAAATAATCGAATGGAAGAATGTCAAAAGGCTATTCGAAAATTAGAAAAGAATATTGAGCATTATGAGGACATTCTAACCAAAAAAGCAAATAATGAAACAGTTTCCTCTTTTTATAAAAATAAAACCGAGAAACAAATTCAAGATTGTTTGAATGAATCCCTTGATAGATTAGAGTATGAAGTTGACAAACTAGGTTATTTTCAGAATTGTATGGAAGAAATTAAAAATAAACTTGAAGAGAATGGTCAGAAAATGTATAACAAATCTGACTTGAAACCAGGTTATTTATTCTTGAATTATCGCCATAAAGTATGGGCAAAGGTTATTCGAGTTAACACAAAAACCATAACGGCAACATATATCGAGCACCCACTAACTGGACATGACGCTTCTTGTCCTTATGCTGAAATTAGGGACGTAAAAATCCCTGAAGATTGGAAAGATGAAAAAGAAGCAAAAGCAGAAAATCCTTTCAAAATCGGTGACATTGTTGTATCTAAATATCCCGCAGATGATAAAATTTATAAAGCTTTCCAAGTGGTTAAATTAACTGATAAAACCGTAACAATTCAAAGAATCGAAGTAGCAGACCAAAAACCAATCCAAAACAATTTTATCAGTGAAAAACAAGAAAGAAAGTCTGTCAAAACAGATAGACAAGGAAACACAGTCGTTAATAACGATTCATGGTATTTATACAGATATTCAGCATAACAATTCAGCAGTAACAGTTTAACTATTCTCTATAACGTGCTATAATATATTAAATCCAAATATAATTATTATAGTGCGTTGCGGAGAGCATTTAAGCTCAAATAAAATTCTAGGAGGTTACATATTATGGCAATCAAAACATTTGTTGAAGACTGTAAAAATTATAGTTGGAACGAAATAAAAATTATTGATACTGAAACAGGGGAATTTACCCAATATAATACTGATAAAAATATTGGTTTCCCTTTTGGTATCCCTTGTATTACTACAGTTTTAAAAATGGGTTATAAGTCAGTTGACGAGTGCTTAAAAACTCTTAAAGAACGTAATTATCTAGGTTACGAAATTGACAACGCAGAGCAAAAAGAATCTGAGAGAATTGGTTATATTAACTTAGGAGTTGAAAGAATTAAACGAGTAGGAAGAGTTAACACAAAAGATTTTGAAGATGTTTGCAACAAATTAAGTGGTTATGGAATGGGATTTTGTGATTCTCAAAATTCTATTACTGCATGTTATTTGCATAGTTTAGAA
>Ga0209728_1000626_pt1 | contig 26460 bp, 23 predicted proteins | sample RifGroD1_FD_183997 | JGI IMG/M metagenome (GOLD analysis project Ga0209728, IMG submission 183997) | Groundwater microbial communities from Rifle, Colorado, USA - Groundwater D1 (SPAdes) (version 2) | ecosystem: Environmental > Aquatic > Deep subsurface > Groundwater | place: Rifle, Colorado... | reverse complement strand
TCTTGCTGCATTAAGAACATTTGAATTAACACTTCCATTTTATTCTCGTGGATTAATGCTTAGATAATTTAAAACAGGAGTATGCTATGGCATTGGAAGAAGGAAAAAGAGCAAGGTTGAAACAACCGACTGTTGAAGGAGTTGTAGTTGATGTGCAGTACAATAAGAAGGAAAGATGTCTTGAGCATTGTCTTGAATGGACTACGGATGTTAATAATGATGGAGTGGTTGAAACTCATCGTCGATGGTTTCTGGAATCTGATTTGGAAGAGGTGATGTGATGGAAGAGAGCAGAGCTGAATTTTCACATGGCCTCTCAGATCAAGGTGCAAGCGTTGGCAGAGGTGTTGAGTCAATAGAGCAGTCTAAAGCTATTGGTCGGTATGGCATCGAGTGTATTGGACCGGTTGAAGAATTTCGTTCACAGTATGTTTTACTTCGTGACAGGATTCTTGCATTTAAGCAGATGAGTAAAGTTCGACGATTCTTGCAGAAGGCAAACATTGCAAAGCTGCTGTCTGAATTTGCTACAATTCCTATGGAAGTGAAGTGGACTGAGGATTTCGCCAATCTTGTTACTACGGCCGGCAAGAATGATATGCTTGATAAGTATCTTGCTGGATCAGCCTATACTGCTGCTTGGTATATTGGTCTGATCGGATCGACTTCATATACAACTGGTGCAGCTGTTACTGATACTATGGCCTCTCATGGTGGTTGGGCTGAGGATGTTGAATATTCCCAGGCAGCTAGGCCAACCACGGCATGGAGCGCAGCAGCAGCTGGGAGTAAAGCTCTTTCTGCAGCATGTGTTTTCTCAATTAATGGTGATGGAACTACAATAAAGGGGTGCTTCCTTAATTCTGTAGCCACCAAGTCAGGCACTACTGGTACTTTATTTTCTGCTGGATTATTTACTGGCGGCGACAAAGTTCTTGCCAACGGTGATACGTTGAATGTTAGTTATACTGCAACCTTGACTTAAGGATTAATGTGGGTGCAGTTCCAACATACGTCAATCAAGGTGTATTTACAGCTGGTACTGGAGCATTATCTGTTCCGGTGCCAACTGGTTATGCTGATGAAGATATTCTTGTCCTGCTTGTTTCTTCAGCAAATGAGACTATCTCTACGCCTGGAGGTTGGACTGAAGTAACAAATAGTCCTCAAGGTACTGGTACGGCTGGTTCAGCTGGTGGAATTAGACTTGCTGCCTTCTGGAAGTTAGTATCAGGATCACAGTCAGCTGTTTCAGTGCCAGATTCTGGCAGCGTTACTACGGGTCAGATGTTTCTATTCAGGGGGATAGATAATGCAGGTCCAATTAATATTACAGCTGGAAGTGTCAATACCCCTGCCTCTACATCCTGGTCATGTCCTGCGGTAACTACTACTATTTCGAATTGTCTTATCTTGCTCTGTCTTGGTCAGGATCGTGATGCTAATTCTACCACATCACTTACTGCTTCATCTAATGCTAATCTTGCTAGTCTGACTAAACGCGCAGATGAGACAGTAAATGCTGGAGCTGGTGGTGGATTAGGACTTTATACTGGTAGTAAAATAGTTGCAGGAGATACTGGTGTAACTTCTGTTACTAGTACAGCAACTACTACAGCTGCATTTATCACTATTGCTCTGGCTCCACCGACTACTTTTGGAGTGTCACAGTCAGAATCTTCAGCAATAAGTGATATCATTGGTGGTGGTGGTGGAGCACCTATTGAAGCAGCACAGGCAGAAACAGTAGCAGTCAGCGAGACAACTGTCGGGGTAATTCCCACAACTGCCTCGCAGACTGAAACAGTATCAGCGACTGAAGAGTGTATACCATACAAGAAGGTTACGGTTGTCGGGGTTGTGACCTTGTCATTCAAAGACAATGGCACAGTCCTAAACCAGGGGAGAGCTGGGACAGAACTTGTTACCGTACCTGAAGGTGCTGACTTTTGTATTTTGTTTCATGGGTCGAGGCAATCGAATGTGGACTCGGAAACAGAAGATGATCATTTCCTCATGGGCGAGTATTGGCTCGGAGGACAAACCTTCACTCTCGGGGCAAGGAGCCAGGAACTCGACGAGTTGGTTGGCGACAACAGATATATATGTGATGTTGCGGCCTATCTGCTGCCAGCTCCACCGCTTGGAGAGCAACTTTTCGGGTGGTCATTCTACCCTATATCTGATACGCATTCTTTCAGTCTGGTCTTTTACGCGAACGTTCATCAAACCGACCCATTAGTGTATCAGCCAAGTAACGGATTGTATTACAGGTCAGGGTGTACCACGACCCTGACGCTTACGGACAGAAACCTTGTTGTCGTGGATGAGGAAGGAGGCTTGACTGTCGGTGCTGCCGCTACACTTCCAGGAACGCCCGTAGCTACAATAGACGTTAACAACCAAATGGTCAGAGTTGTACATGGTGACGGGTCGTATCCTAACTATGTTATTACGATGATCGGTGACTACGTTGCTGATGCTGCCGACCGATTTTATTTCGACGATCTTGTTTTCGCCGGGTACCTCTCCTTTTCTTTGCGAAAATCAGTCGGAGAACTGCACAGGGTGGCACAAACAGAATCAATCGGCAGCATATCAGATGCAAGTATTGGACAAGACCAGACTCAGTATATGCATTCAGCAATCACAGAAACTCTTGCAGTAGCTGAGGCGGGAAGTTCTAACAATGCTGAAAGCGTAGACTTAGAAGATACAGTAGTTATAAATACAGTCCTTGACGGAGAAGCTGTTCCTTCTGGAGCTGAGATAACTGAAATATCAGAGATAACTGATGAAGAAGATAGCTTTGCTACAAATGAAGGATTTGATCGTGGAGTAGGTGAAGGATCAGTATGTAGTGATAGTATAGAATCAACTGTTACCATTGATAGAGGTGCTGCTGATTCTCTACCTGTAAGCCAGATTAATGGACCTTATGTAGATATCCCAACAGAGATAATGTTCTCTGATAGTCGATCCTATCAGATTCATGATTATGCTAATACAACTAGTGGTGGTCGCGCAGTCACTATTCATGCTAATACTAATTTATTGCTTTTTGCTTATCACACACTATTCTACAATCCGGCATGGATTCAGGAAGGAAACTATACATTAACATTGGGTGGTGTACCATTTGTACATCTTGCCAATACTAATGCTGCCGGGTATAATGTGATGGTAGCATATTTTAAGAATCCAGAATCTGGTAATATCGCTTGGAATTTTCCCAATCCGAACTTTGGTGGAGTCGAAGCATATGCTGATATCATTAAAATTTGCCAGTTTACTAATGTTGATATTTCAGGAGATCCTTTTCGCAGTATCATATCTCCAGAAGGTGTAACTAATGCTTCTTCACTTACTCTTTCTGATATTTCATATAATGAAGGAGATATGATAGTTGGTATTGAATATGGTATGGGTGGCGGAGTATATGGTGAAGTTAGGTGTGATGTAGGTAGGCAGCCAAACTTGATTAGTGGTGGAGCATATAATAGTTCTTATGGATGGTCGATCAGAACAACAGTAGGTGCAATTCCTTGGGGTGCAAGTAGTATTGTTGCTACTACTGCAGATGGCGCAACGCAGGATTACATCTATATGATGGCTCTAGTTCTTAAGGTAAAACTTGAGGGTTGGATTGCATCACCAGCAACGGCAGAAGCTGGATCACTCACTCCATCTGATACTCTAACCAATACGAGTTTTTATACTGAAGAAGCAGATAGAACTGATTCTCTGGCAGCAACTGAATCACATAATGGAGTTTCATCTGCTACAGAAGAAGCAGATAGGACTGATAGTGCTACAATTGCTGAAGTACAAGTTGGAGCACAATCTTATGGTGGAGCAGTTACAGATAGTTTAACAATTGCTGCCGATCAAATAGCTAGTCGATATGTTTATGGTACAGGTTACGCATGGGCTATAATTAGGGCAACACAGAATAGTCATAAGACAGCTGATTCTTCAGTGATTGATACATTAATTCCCAGTGAAGAGGTTATTGCATGGCGAGGACTTTATGTTTCTCTTGCAGATATAGCAACCATTGAAGAGATTGTTTCAGCTTACAATGCTGCGTCAAGTGTAATTGCTGAGAGCATGGAGATAGATGATGACTCGACTACAATAATGGTTAGTTGGGGGTTCACGGTTGAGACATCATTTGTCGATGACGCACTGACGAATACTGCAATCATGAACGCTGCAAGAATAGAGTTGTTCACGATTCTTGACGGTTATTCAGCTATCAGAGTTGAATGCTATTTCCCTGAGATGAATGTCACTTATGGAGAAACATCATATACTGCTACTCTGTTTGTTCCGACAATAGAAGCAATCTTTAATAGTGAGACAATTATGGGGACGTTGCAAGATAATGATATAGAAGCAATTTTCAGTCAGGGTGAAATTACAGCTGTTCATGATACACCTGAAATAGAGGCTATAGCGGCTGGTGCAGTTGTTGCGACTCTCAGCCTATTTACATACATCGCAACAAAGGGAGAATGATATGGCAAATGAAAACGATATCAGGATGTATAGAGGGGATTCATATGACCTTACTTTTACCATTACTGACAGTGATACAACTCTTCCTGTATCTCTTAGTGGTGCGACTTTGAAGATGACTGTTACAACGATTAAAGACCCACCTGATGCTACTACTAAACTGTTTGATATGACGGGCACTATTGATGCAGACCCAACAACTGGGCTAGTAGTATTTAAACCTACCTCAGTGAATACTGCGGCGATTGGAAATTATTTTTACGATATTCAGTTAACTAGTGGAACGGATGTAAGAACGGTTCAAAAAGCAAAATTTGATATAGTTCAGGATAATACGAAATGACTATAAAACTATTTTCCGGTACTACTGGCTGGAACAATATTGCTGATCCAACCAGACTTAAGATTGACTTTGAGACTGGCATCGTCGAACTGGCAGAAGCTCTTGATGTAGATATAGATGATAATGGGAGAATATCCAGAAGGTTAGGACAAGGTCTGATTGCGGTTGGAGAATATCATTCTATCTTTTGTGATGGTGGAGATTGCTTCGTTATTCTTGAGACTGTAAGTGATGCAGCCATTTATAAAGTTGGTACAAATAATGTTCTTGTTGGTGTTCGTTCAGGGTTGACCAAGAATCTCAGAATGGGATGGTGTCAGACTAGTCTTGGAACTTATTATAGTAACGGATTGCAGAGTGGCTATATTACTTCAGGCGTATCTTATCCATGGGCAGCACAAACTTATGTAGGACCTTCGACAACTAAGACATTCGGAACACCTCCACTTGGCACTCATCTTGCTTTGTTTTCTTCTAGTATGTGTGTAGTTAATGGGGCAATTGTTAATTATTCTGAACCACTTGGATATGGTTTATTTGATAATGCTAGATCGCGATTAAGATTTGCTAGTAATGTGAAGATGTTTAAGCCCGTTGATGGTGGGATATGGGCGTCAGATAGCAAGAGAACTTATTTTCTTGAAGGATCAAATATTAGAGAACTTATTCGTCATCCGCGTCTTGAATGTCCAGCACATGAATACTCTGAGGCTATCGGTTATATAGATGGTGAGAAATTTGGACTTTCACCAGATACAGGAGAATGCGCGGCATGGTCATGTAATGATGGACTGTGTATTGGCACTCCACAAGGCCAGTTGATTGTAGTTACTAAGGATAAACTTAATTATCAAGCCGGAACTAGAGGTGCAACAGTCTTTAATGGAAGTACAGTTATCAATACAATTGATGATTCAGTTTGTATTAGAACTAATTTAATTGGAACTGCATCTAGTAAGTATCGGAACTATGGATTTAACTCGATGGTTAATTTTAATGGTGGATTGTATGGTGCAAAGAGTGATGGATTGTTCCAGATTACCAGTGGCAGCACTGATAACACTACTTTAATTGCTTCTACATTTACCTTACCAACTACTGATTTAGGCTCTCAGAATAACAAACATCTTCGTTTCTGGTACATGGGAGTAAAAACTGATGGCAAAATACAACTTGACTTGACAGCAGAAGGTAAAACGATAAATACTAAATCATTTAGAATTTCACCTCCAAGAAATGTACACCAAGTTGTTAGAACACCAATAGGGAGAAATTTGTATGGAAGATATTGGACACCTAAGATATCTAATGTTCTTGGAAGTGACTTCTCAATAGATACAAATGCAGTATTACCAATTATTAAATCAAGTGGAATTTCATAGGAGAGAGTTATGGCAGATTTTGTATCATCCGCAGGAGTCATAATACCAGAAACGCCAGTCACTGATGGTATAAACGAAGTCCATGAACCTTGGCCTACTGTTTCGCCTACTGGGCCTTATACCATAGTCACTGAGAAGTTCGACGCAACCATGCAGATAGCTGACGACATGATGGTGCGATTGGTCGGACTTGACGGGGCGAGTGGTTATCTTGGAACACTTAACTCTTTAATTACTACTTATGCTGAGCCAGTTCTTGATCCACTTTCTATTACTCTTTCTACAACCGCTGTAACTATTCCTGACCGTCCATTGCCAACTGGACTTGCATCATTAATTACCGACTTTGGTACATTTTCTGAAGTAGCTCCAACAATGGCAGCAATGCCAACTATAGATACAACTTTATTAACTCCAGGTACTGCTCCAGTTGCTCCTGATGCAAGTGTCACATGGTCTGAGACTGCACTTGCTACTTCTGTTTATACTCCATTGTTAGCGAAGATTCTTGCTACGATGGCAGATGATTCGACCGGACTTGATCCGTTAGTAGAGCAGGCGCTTTATGATCGCGCTATTGCAAGAAACCTGACTACTAATAGCAAGCTGTATAACGATGTCGAGAGTTACTTCTCAGTTCGCGGATGGGATGAACCACAGGGTGCTCTTGAAGGAAAGCTTCTTGAGGCATCTGCTGAGATTGCTAGGAACGAAACGGATGTTACTGAAAAGGTAATGATTGAACGCGCCGATTTGGTTCAGAAAAATGCTCAGTTTATCATCCAGCAAGCAACAGAATTGGAGAAGTTAATCCGGACTACTAGAGATAGTGAATCGCAGAGATCACTTTATTATTCTAAGATTTCCGCTGAAATTGTTATTCAGTTGTATTCAGAAAGTGTCAAAGGTTATGTAGCTACTCTTGAAGCAAAGAAAGCATATATCCAAGCACAAGTTGAAGTTCTGCGTGGCGCAATCGAGAGTAACAAGGGCCTTAATGATGTATACAAATCTCAGATAGAAGCATTCAAAGTTGGCGTTGAAGCTAAAGCTAGTATTAATGATGCAATTATCAAAGGCTTTGACGCAGAGATTACCGGATACGAAGCTGAAACTAAAGCACTGACTGCAAGTCAGATGGCCCTGGTTGAAGACAACAAAGCGAAGATTGAAAAGGCGGACATTGAATTGCGCCTACTGCTTGGTAAGGTCGACGCAGCAATACGGGCCTATGTAGCCGAATCTTCACTCAAAGAGAAAGTAAGCAATGATATGGCACAGATCGCTGCACAGTCTGTCGCTTCAGCGCTGAATGCCGTCAACGCCTCAGCCTCGCTTGGATACTCTGGATCAGAAAACAGGTCGGAGAGCTATGGGCATAGTGAATCGATCAGCGAGTCTCATTCCTTCGGCTCTAGTATTTCCGAGTCACACGAATTTACCCACGACCCGACGGCATGAGAGTCCCGATCAAAGTGACATATACTGGCGATACCTTTGCCGGCCGGCATTTCGCCAAACAGGCCAGAGTTCAAGTCGGTATGCTGAAAGATGATATGTCTCGATTAGGACTTAAGCAAGGCAGGCGTTTTGTTCCTGTTGCCCCAGGGGTAACTATTGAAGCACGCTCAGTATTTGGGTTTGATGAAGCGAGGGTTCATGTCACACCATTAGTTAGGAAGAAACTTGGCAAACACTTACCAATCGAAGAGAGGTATGAATGGTACTGGTATGCCTTAGCAGTATCTACAGATACTATACAGACTCTTATCTCAGGTGGTGGCTTATCAGATATTGATGTTGATTCGATGGGCAACGTAATTGTAGTTGGATACACTCGAACAAGAGATTATGCAGATGCTTCGTCAGAATTATCAAATGAAGCATACGTTCAATATTATAATAATGATGGATGGTTTCAACGTCGTAGAGTATTAGAAGGTGGCCTGTTAAGTGAAGTAAATCGGAATGAATCTGGTACTGGAGTTGCAATTGATCCTACAGTTCCAACCGAACTTGATACTGATTATGGTGGAGTTTATGTCACAGCAGATATTTATAAGTTGCGTGATGACAACTGCTACGATATGAGCTTGATTAAATATGCTAATGATGGTGTAACGATTAAGTGGAAGAAACGATTTTCTCTTGGCGATACTGGCATTGATGACTTATTCAGTTGGGGTGTTGATGCTGATGCTGCTGGTAATGCAGTAGTCATAGGTAGACATGATGCCTATAATGAAAGTTATGTTTTAATTTATAATGCTGCTTATGTTGCTTTCTTGCAATATGATGGAACGCTAGGTTGGACTCTACAACTTGGTGATTGTTTGCTTGATGAGTTTGGTGAGCCAACTGTACAAAATATGGTTAATCCATATGATGTTGCTGTCAAGTCTACAGGAGACATCATCATCGGTGGAAGCATTCAAGAGCCTACAACTAGCTCGATTCATCCAATGGGACTCTTGACTAAACTTAATAGTAGTGGAGTTGTTCAGTGGCATCGAGTTCTTGAAGGCAGGTTCTTGCAAGCGAATGGACTTTATGGTTGGTATGGTGTTGGCACCAGTATGAGCGGACTGAATATCAGAGGATGTGCCATTGATAGTAATGGAGATATTTACTGTGTTTCAATGACAAAGATTGAAATTGCTACTGATAGTGGTTGGTGGCACTTTCATCTTTCCAAAGTATCCTCTGCTGGAGCATTGCAATGGCAGAGATTTGCAGAGGTACAATATTACGATGATGCAGATGCGATTCTTTGTGTTACTCAACTAGATGTTTCTTTTGATGGAGTGTATATTATTTTTCCTAGTTTCCCTAATGGAACTGATGGATGGGGTGCATATATAATTAAGTTTCAAAAGTCTGACTCTGTTAATCCATTAGCACCACAAGCAGGAGATGTACTCTGGAAAAGACACATGGCCCTTGAACTTACACAATCACAAGTTGCAGGAAATACAGGAGTTATTCCAAGAGCAATTAGAACAGTAAATTCTGATATTTATTTTGCAGGTTCGATTATTGCTGATAAGTCACCACTCACAGCGAAGCTTCCTGGTAGCGGAGGATTTCTTGGGAATCACATGGGGTTAGTATTTACCAATCCTGCTTTGACAATCTATGATGACCAAGCAAATATTCCAGTACATCAAGATTCTGGTGAAGGTGAAGGAACACCAGGTTACGAGTTTACTTGGCACGATGATGTTACAGTCAATACAACTACTGTGATAGCAACTATTTCTACGCCAAGTGAAGGAGATTATGATTCACCACTCTGGACGCAAACAAATAAAATTATTAAGAAAACAATTTACACTCAAGGAGAATGAGCATGCTTAATGATTTTCAAACAGTATCTGAAGAAGAAAAGAAAAAAAGAAAGTTGGCTCTTCTTCCTACTACAGATGATGCATTTACAGGAGAAGCCTGGAATGCTTCTGTACCCGTAAAGAAACAAGCACCAATGATGCCAGGTGATCCGATGAATGAATCATTCTATGGTGGAAGTAATCCGTTAAGAAACATTAATTCTCGTCCTGATAGAATAGGGCAAGGAACTAGAGTAGTTGAAAGAAATATGTTACCATCAGTAAATATTGAAAGCCCTAAGATTAATGAAATTCCTAATTCACAAAGAGATGAAGAGTTAGGCAAAATGACTGTAGCAACTAATGGAAATACAACCACTTATGATATTGGTGGAAATACTCTTTCATTTGAAGGAAATAAAAATAACCAAACTAAAACTAATTTAGAAAGAATAAATCCAAATGGTATTCAACGAGTTGGCAATATGAATGTATCATTTGATTCCAGTGTATCACCTGAGGCAAGAAAAAGATTCTTAGAAAATCCTGTTGCTCCGACTGGTCAGATGGCTCAGTATGAAAAGTATATGAACACTCCTCGAGGACAGAATTTTGGTGTTACTAAGATTGACAATTCTCCACCACCTCCTATGGGATGGAGAACACATAAAGATCTTATGCTACAAGAATTAACTAATCAACAATCAGAAAAGAATAATTTAGCTGAAATAGCATCTAGAAGTGCTATTGATAAAGAAAAAAATCGTATAGATGAAATGGGTGTTATTGCAGAAAATAAGTTACGTGATATTCAAGGGCAAGTAGCACAGCAACCGCTAGTTAAAGAAACGGCATTGAAGCCTATGGTCATTGAAGAACCTGATCCAAATGATCCTATTGGAGCAAGTAAAAGACAAAGAATTATGATTCCTAATGCAGAGGGTACTGGCTATGTTGATGGCATGTCAGGTCAGCCAACAGTTACAACTCCAAAGCCAGCTACTACAGAAAAGCTATTAAAAATGCGTGCATCTAAAGATCCTAATTTTGCTGCCGCTGAAGCTGAATATAAAATGAGATTTGGAAACCTTCCGTATTAATAAATTAAACTATAGGTAAATAAAATGGCTGGATTTTTTGATGATACAGAAGAAACTACTTCGCCAGTAGCAAAAAGTTTTTTTGATGATACAGAAGAAATTAATGTTCCTGTTCCTGAACGTACTTTAGGCTCTACATTAAAAGACACTGGAATATCTCTTGCTAAAGGTGTTATTGGTGCAGGTCAAGGAATTGTAGGGCTTGCTGACATTCCAACTGGTGGTAGAGTTGGTCGTGGCCTTGAGCATATTGGCATAAAGCCAGAAGAATGGCAGACAGATCTTTCTGAAGAATATTCTCTTGCTCAACAAGAAGCAAATAAAAAGGTTGATTCTGCAAAAGGCTTTGTTAATACAGCACAAGCAATGTTAGAAAATCCAAGCACTATTGCTCATGGTATTGTTGAAACATTGCCATCCGTTGCTGCTGGTGGTGTATTAGGTCGTGGTGCTATAGCTCTTAGTAGTAAATTATTACCAAAGGTTGTAACTGCATTAGGCAAAACTGGATCTGCTATCGCTGCTGGATCAGTTGGTGAGGGGGCAATATCTGCTGGCCAAACTGCAGAGCAAATAAGAAATGCTACACCTGATGATCTTTTGACTGCTGAACAATCTGCCCTTGCAGCAGCTTCAGGATTAGGAACAGCAGCTTTTGGATTAGTTGGGGGATCACTAGCCAAAAAACTTGGTTTTGCTGATATAGATACGATGGTAATTTCTGGATTAAATCCTGCTAAGAAAGAAGGGTTTAAAGGTGTTGTAAAATCTATTGTTGGTGGTGGTATAACTGAAGGTGTGTTTGAAGAATTACCACAAACTGTTCAAGAGACAATATTTACTAATGCAGCTCTTGATAAGCCTTTGCTTGATGGAGTTCCTGAAGGAGCTGCACAAGCTATTATTCTTGGTGGAGTAATGGGTGGCGGAGCAAATTTACTTCCAGGAGTAGATAAGCCAGCTGAAAAGACTGAACAAGAGTTAGAGCTTGATAGACAGGCAGCAAATATTCTCAATTTGAAAGAAGATGAACTTGATAAGAGTATTCAAACTTTAAATGAAACTCTTAATTTAAATAAAGAAATTCTTGATGATCCTTATAAACTTGATCAGAAAGCAAGAGAGCTAAATGTTGATCCGGCTGAATTAATTAGAAAGACTGTTGAGGATAATAAAAATAATCAAAGTCTTCTAGATCGGATTAATTCTGGAATACAGAAGAAAGAAGAGCTTGTTAAGAAAGAATATGAAGCATTTTCTCCTGAAGAGAAGGAAGTAAGAGAGATTGAAAATAAGTTAACTGAGAAGAGAATTGCTGATGCAAGCCAACTTAATGAAAGAATTACAAATATTGATAATGAGATTACAACTCTCTCTGAGCAATATAATCGTAAGTTTGATCCTTATGCATTAGATGCTAAAACATCACCAAGTGCAGAAGAAAAAAAAGTAATTGAAAATAACCTTATTCAACTGAACAAAAGGCGTAATGAGTTACTTGATAAAGAAACGCCTGAGGTTAAGAAGGCTTTTGCTCCATACACTACTAGAGATGGTAGACAGAAATATCTTGAAGAGCTTTTTGGTACTGCTAATATTAATCAAAGTGATAAAGTAGGTTTTGAAAAAGATGCTGCTGAATCTGCAGAAACTATTAATGCATTGCCAGACCAAAAAGTTGCAAAAGATATTACTGATTATTATAATGAAATAACTAATCTTAAAACTCAAGAAAGGCAAGTAGATCCTAAGCGTGAAAGGATTTTACAGAATGCCAGTCAATATGCTGATGATCTGCAGGCAAGATTTAATGAATTGAAAGATCAAGGAGTGATTAATCAACGCTATAATAGTATTGTTGATTATGTAAATGAAATAAATAATACAAAAGATAATGAAAGAAAACAAAGTTTACTTCAAGAAGTTGCAACAAATCCAGAAGATCTTGAGAAGTTACGAGTAATCAGCGACTATCAAAATCAAATAACTAGTTTTCTTAATCAAAAGTTTAGTCCAGCTGAAAGAAATATTATTGAAAATTATTGGCAAGAAGTTAAAGGTGAATTAGAAGTAGCCCGCGAAAAAATGACTCCTGGAACTGAAGCTTATATGAAGCGTAAGTTCTTTGAGACTCAACTTAATGAAATTGAAAATAATGTTAAGAGTGATACTACGATACAAAGTGAAGCAAAACAAAATATTGTTCCATCTTTAGCTGAGCAGAATAAACGCCAGGCATGGTTTCAACAAATTGCTAAAGATCTTGGTGATATTCCGTCAGTAAATAGGCAGGCAGTTGAACCTGAGGTTCCTAGAAACTTGCCCGGAGGGTTGCCGAGTAGGTTCACTAATGAACGGCAAGTAGGTAGTGTTCCACAGTTTCAAGTAAACGAAAATCAAAAAGCCTTAGGTAAAGTAAATCTTGATGATATTAAAAAGACTTTTCCAAATCAAACAATTACTCAGAATGAAAATGGTTCAGTATCTGTTCAGTTCAAAAATGGACAAGGCGTAAAGATTAATAGCATACAAAATGCAGGCGAAGGCTTTATTAAGTTAGCAATTGAAACTGGGCAAATGTCCAAAGGTCAAAGTATCTTTGGCATTACTGTTGGGAATGAAATTCTTCTTGATGAAAACTTTGCAGACAATAAGACTCTTTGGCATGAGAACAAGCATGTCCTTGATAACTTGGGATTAATTACAGAAGCAGATGATAGTGCTTTGAATAAGGAGTTTAATAAACTTCGAAAGGCAGGCAAGCTTGATTTTGCTCTGAGTACTCACAAAGATCCGAAGCAGAGGATGGTTGAAAATCGTGCGAACATGTTTGCTCAGATTATGGTCAACAGAGCGGAGTATCGAAACACTACTTTTGGTAAAGTGATTCAAAGGGTAATGGATTTCTTTCAGCAATTGTTAAGTTTTGGTAAGCAAACAGTTTCAGGATTGGCTCGTGAAGTAGAAAGTGGAAAGATTTATAAGCGTCAAGTTAATGGACAAACTGTTCAAGTTACTGTTTCTCAGGCTGAAGAAGTAGCAAATAAGTGGTACTCTGCACTTGAGAATGCGATTACTGGGTTTAATCAGAAGCAAGCAACACCTGATCAGTGGAAAGGAATGATTAAGAACTTTCCTGGAATTAAGCAGGATGAACTTGATTGGGTCGGTGTGAATGATTGGCTTGATAAGCAGGAAGGAAAAGTTAGTCAGGCAGCTTTGTTGAAATTTGTTCAGGAAAATAATGTTCATCTTGAAGAAGTAGTTAAAGAATCTGAGCAAATTATTTCTGATAGAATAAATAAAAAGTTGGGTCCTTTAGGTTATCGTTATGAAGAAGAATATGATGATTGGTCTTTAGTTGATATTTATACGGGTGAAACTATTGAGGCAGAAAATATCCCTGATGAAGTTAGTGAAGTAATACGTAATGATGGAATTAATCCGCAAACAGAAGTAGCTAAGCATTCAACTTATCAACTTCTCGGTGGAAAGAATTACAAAGAAATATTACTTACTTTACCAAACAAACCAACTACTCTTAATCAAGATGCACAAACAATGTTTGGTAAAGATTTTACTGATTTATCATCTGATGAAATTAAGCAACTTCAAATTGCTAATATAAGAAAATCTCATGGTTATAAAACAATTCATTGGGATGAAAAGAATGTCTTAGCTCATATTAGGTTCAATGAACGAACTGATGCAGATGGAAATAAAGTTCTTTTCCTTGAAGAGGTGCAGAGTGACTGGCATCAGGAAGGAAAGAAGCGTGGTTATGAAAATGAAATTAAAAATAATCCATATATAAATGAATTATATAATCAAGGATTTATTACTACTGGAGAGCGTAACGAATTATTAAATGGACAAGGATTAGAAAGGTTAGAAAAATTACCAAAATTACCTACAATTCCCAATGCACCATTCAAGAACTCTACTCAATGGTCTCTCCTTGCCATGAAGCGAATGGTCAGGTATGCTGCTGAGAATGGTTTTGATAAAATTGCATGGACTACTGGGCAGCAGCAGTTTGATCGTTATGCTCAAGGCACTGAAGAAGAACAAGCTAAAAGACTTCATGGTATGCAAGAGTTTTATGATAAGATACTCCCGAATACTTTTAATGCAGAGTTCAATAAGAACAAGTGGGGAAATGCGAAAGTAGCTACAACTAAGATAATAGGTAAATATTCTCAAGATAATTATCAAACAACATATTCTTTTGATGTATTAAGCATTCCAATCACGAACCGCATGAAATCTAAGGCACTACGTGAAGGTATGCCGATGTTCGAGGTTCGTGAAGCCCTAACTCAAAAAATTAGTGATGACGTTTATCATCAAATGTTCAGCGAACGAAATAGTTTGGTTCGTACAATCGGTCAGATGCTTCGTATGCGTGGACATGAAATTAAGCAACTCATCGACAAAGGATTAGGATCTATTTCAACCAGGCTTAAGAATGTAGATCCTATGCTCCGTTCAGAGATTAGAAACCTAGACTTTCGGACTTCACAAAAGATTGTAACCGCATTACGTATTGCTCATCCACTCCTTGAGAAGACTAAGCAAATGAGTCCGCAAGACAAATTTGTTTGGGATGCAGCGAGACGTAACTCAGACGAGGTTAAGATAAAAGAACTTGCAGAAAAATACAACATGACCGCTGATCAAGAAAAGCTGCGAGCAGTCTTAAATCAAATTAGGCAAGATGCAATTGATGTTGGTTATGATGTAGGTTTTATTGAAGAATACTGGCCTCGAATAATCAAGGATCAAGAAGGCTTCTTGCAGGCAACAAAAGGAATTTCTCAACGACCAGTTATTACTGATGCAATCAAAGTTTATGCAGACAAACTGGGTATGACAGTTGAAAAGTTTGAGCTTGCATATCCTGAACAGGCAGCAGATATTGCAAGCAACACAATACTGGGCAGGAACCTTGGACTTGGTGGTCCAGGCAACATTCAAGCCAGGCAATATGAAACTGTTCCACCACTTTTGAATAAGTTCTACATGGATAGTGACGCAGCATTGATGCAATACATCTATAGTATGACGAAGAAAATTGAGGCTAGACGTTTCTTTGGTAAGGTTCCAGAAAGAATAGCAACCCTAAAAGCTGAAAAGAAACGAAAGCAGGTAATGCTCACGGAATACGAAAAAGCCAATAATGCTACTCGTATAGATGATGTTTCTGGTGACTTGATTAGAATCGAACAAGAATTGGATAAGTACAAACTTCAGAGAGATTACACTGAGAATATTGGCTCATATATTAATGACCTTCGATTGAGTGGACGAATCCAAGCAGATGATGAAAAAGTAGTTAGGGATATTCTTGATGCAAGATTTCATGAACATGGAGCTACAGGAATAGTTAATGCATACAAAAATATGTCATACATCGATGTTATGGGATCACCAATATCTGCATTGACTCAGATTGGTGATCTTGCTTGGGCGATGTATGTTGGCAAAGTATGGACACCACGTGGACTAGCTGATACAGTTAAGAATGTTGGTAAGGCCATAACTAAGAAGTCTGAAATAACTAAGGAAGACCTCGGAATTGAGAGGATCGCACAAGAGTTTGCAGACGGCACAACATTGGGGAATGCAGTCAGTAAGGTATTTAAACTAGTTGGACTGGAACGTATTGATTCAATAGGCAAGGAGACTTTAATCAATAATGCGTTTAGTAACTACAAAGCTATGGCCAGCACTGAAGATGGACGCCAAGCATTGTTGAAGCAAATCAAGCCTATCTTTGGAACACAGTCGGAAAGTGTAATAAATGATTTGCTTGCAAACAATTCTACAGACAACGTTAAGATGTTGTTGTATCATAGATTGTTGGATTTCCAACCTGTAGCGCTTTCTGAAATGTCAGAGCAATATCTCAAGAGTGGAAATGGCCGAGTTTTTTATATGCTCAAGACATACACACTCAAGCAATTTGATGTTTTCCGAAATGAAGCTTGGCACAAAATTAAGACTGGAGAACGGGATCAGGTTATTGAAGGAATTGGTAACATGATCAAGCTGGTGAGTTTGCTTACACTTGCTAATGCAGGAGCGGATGAACTGAAGGATTGGATGTTGGGAAAAGAAACAAAGTTTGAAGATCACGTGATTGAAAACTTTCTAACCATGGGCGGAGCATCAAAGTTTGTAAGGATGCAAACAGCTCGGGAAGGTCTAGGATCTGGATTAATTGGCCAAATTTTACCTCCTTTCAGATTTGTAAATTCCATCAGTAAGGATCTTAACCAATTGTACGGATCTTATATTACGGGTGATACAATTGATTATGATCATGCCAGAATTGTAGAATCAATCCCGATTGGTGGAAAGCTTTATTATTGGCATTACGGACGAGGGGAAGACTATAAGAAGAGTAGCAATGAACAAGAATTTGGTAAGATCAGTAAGGAAGTGGATGTATTCAAGAAGCAGCTTGAAAATTCTGAAGACAAGAGAACTTTCTTGAATTCAAACCTGGATGGCTTCAAACAAATGAAGTTGCATGAAAATTTTCAATCAGCATTAAATCGAAACCAGGCAGTAATTAATAAGTTGAAAAAGATTGATCAGACAACAAATGTTCGAGAGAGGCTTGGACAGTTGCAGCAGCAACGAGAGGTGATATTGAAAAGATATTTTGAATTAAGATAAACTTTATAAAGCAATTAAACTAAAAGGGACATGGGTAGATTCATGTCCCATTTATTTTAATCTTTAAAAGAAGTATATATAATGCCCATATATAGATTTATATATTTGATCAAATAATAAACCAAGAAAAGAAATTGTACTTGCAGTGAAGGCTAATACACTTGCTTCAGTGTGCAACTTAATTTTTACAGAAATAAGATCTTCACGCTTTGGTCTGATATATCCTTTGTAAATAGCCAATAAACCAAATAACAAAGCTATTGGAATAGTAAAATATTGAATCATAAGAATTCCTCCCAGGGCATCATATTCATTACTCGCTGCATATCAGGATGAGCTGATTTAGCTGTTCGCAGCTTTCTGATATGCTCCCACTCAGCAGCATCGGTTGTAACCACGATCTCGGTCTTCAGAGCATTTGGCAGGACGGCTCGGGCTTGTTGAGGCTTGAGGTCACCATACTTTAAAAGATCATTATAATATCTCCTAGACATTTTACATGCTTCTTTAAATCGAGCTTGAGTAAGATCAACCCATCCCTCAAACTCATCGGGTTCAATAAACTCCATATCTTTGCCACCATAATTCACATACCTTGTTGACTCTTGTGCAAAGCTACATGGTCTGTGCCTCACCAACTCATGACTGACACCACGATCACAGATGAACTTAGCTGAGTAACGGTGGAGTTCTTTTGGGATTTCGTCATGCGGGCAGACTTCCCAAGATGAATGAATCTTCACCATACTTTGATCAAACAGCGCTCCGTATATATCCACAAAAGGTACAAGTACTGTAGCATATCTAATCTCCATAGTAACTTGCGCCCATGCTGTTAAACTACCACCTACATATATATGGTCTTTCCATACTTTTACATTAATATATTTTCCTAATTGTTCTGTCATCAATGCAATATATGCAGGAGTGAAACTATTGTTAGTTCGAACTACAAAATTTGAATGTTCAACCATAGCCAGATGTCCAGCCTTAATCAGCTTCCGAACGAACCCCTCAGCACTATCCTCGGTGATCTTATCTTCTGACTTGTAGCAAGTTCGTCCTGCTATCTCGATAAACTTGAGAGCGGCATTATATTCTGTCGGTACTGCTCCGAAATATTCAACGCTTGGTTTGATTATTTTCATATTTTTATTCTCCATCCTCATGATTTAAAGCTACTATCAAATCATTATGCAAATCTTCTCTGGGATCAATTATAAAGTCTTTTGATTTATTCATTAATTGCATTCTTATATCAGCTAAAACTCTTATCTGACTATAGAGTTGTTTGACCTTTTCTTCAATAGCAATTATGCTAGCCTCAGTTAGCTCCTTAATAAGAAATTCTCGAATCAATGGAGCATTAATACCAGCTCTGTCAAGTGTTTTCAGGTGTGCTTTCATTACTTGTTCCTTCAACTATTTTAATACAATCTTTAATTGCTTGTATGGTTGCTGCTGCTGTAACTCCATTAGGAATTATTACATTGGCTGCATCTCTAGTTGGTTCGTTTTCACGCTCAAGTAAGAAGGATTGAAGTTTTTGCATCACTTTAGATTTGAACGTATTCATTTTTATTACACCCTCCAGGTGTAGTTAATCACTTCAGCTAATGCATGGAACTTCTGGTTCAACAGAATTGCCAATCGTTACTACAGTCTTTATTGGTGGAATAACTTTTTTCTTTAGCAATGCATTTCCAACTAATTCAGTACAATCATTAAACATTAGTACTGCATTCAATCGCTTGACCATTCCAGCCAGCCAGTCTCCATGAGATTTGAACTGTAATAATTCGCATTCATCAAGAGCATTTTGTAAGTCTAGTTCAGTTAGTTTTTTCATAAATTTAGTCACTTAGACTCTGTTACTAATTGCCATGATCTAATAGTTGCTTTAGCTCCACGTCTGGTTTTAAGTTTTAATTTATCACATCTGCCAGTATGAAAAGCAACTAATTCTGCCGCTTGTTTTTCAGTATTACAAGTAGATGCGACATAATGCATACCTTTTCCCCACTGGATAGTGATTATAAACTTTTGAATGTCCATAAATATCCTTATTCATGCATGATTATTTTATCAATCTCTTGTGATTCTTCATTTAGTTTTGCATAAAGCATCCCTGCATAGTGTGCAATTTTTAGCAAATCAAGCCTCTGTTGGCCTTCACGAGAATTCTTTCCATAACGATTTAAATACTTTTTCATTTGCGTGATAAAGTCAGCTTCGCTAAACTCTGAACATTGATCGTGGCCTTTATCTCCGTATTGCGGCACTGTATAGGTTTCAATATGGTTAAAGACGTTATTAGCAAATTTATGCCATTCAATTGCACGTAATGAAGGAATAGGTTCATAATCTTCTTCTGATGGACAAGGATCAATTTGCATAGTTAAACTCCATTATGTTGTTTTTCTATTTTTGATACAAGATCTTTCAATCCTTTTTCAATCTTATAAAGTCTTTCAAGCTCATCGGCAGCTTGTAATCTTGCTGTACGTAATTCAAGTTCATCAATACCATAAGGGTTTCGCAAATAAGATAACATAATATTTCTATCCATTTTTAACCCTCTAGATTAAGAGTAACAATTCCTCTATTTACCAATTCAAAAAAGCACCTTTTAGTTGCGCTGATATCTGCATAAGCGTCATGTGCTCCATCAAATCTTTCCCCAAATAAGTGTTCATGCAGCTCGGTTAGCTTTGGCCATTTTGCACGGCCAGCCTTGTTTTTCAGTCCACACATTTTTACCACAGCCTTATCTTTCATGGTACAATGATTTGGCAGGTCAAGATAGAATGCACTTCTCGCCAGATCTGACAATTCATCAAGGTTTCGTTCCATCATCTGGTAAACATAGTTCCAATCAAAAGCAAAGTTATGACATACTACTAAGTCAGCCTGCCTGAGCATTAATCCAAATTGTTCAGCCACTTCAAGTTCTTCAATGCCTTCAGTGTCGGCTCGCTCAATGGTGATGCCATGTACTTCTTGGGCATAATAATTCATTGAACGTCCATTACTTTTGATAATGACATTCATTTGGTCAAATTCTTCTTCTTGGCTGGCAAGAATTGCTCCGATTTGTACTGTCCAGGCTTGCTCGGGATCGTTGGCAGAGAGAGCTTTTTTAATAAAATCAGAAGTTTCAGTGTCAAAGAATAGTACTTTTGTAGCTGGTGTCATTTAGTTTTTCTCCTTTTAATAATTAATTGATCAAAATATGTTGATGTAACTTCTCATTCCAAATAGCATCTGATAAAGCATTATGTTCATTAGCAGGATCAGGAATTTTTTCTATCTTATAATCATCTAATAGTTGTTTAAGATCTTTACAATACATTGGCCAACCTTTCGGTAAGTCAATCATAGCTCCAAATAACCAACAAAATACTACCCAATCATAATCAGCATAATAACCCCAAAATTCTGGAACGTCATTACCAATAAACATTTTTACTATATCAGCAATTCTTCTATTATTTGAAAACATAACAAAAGAATTTGAAAGAGACCTATCAATAAATGGTTTTTTATTTTGATGCAAAAGTTTAGCTATTACATTTTCTTTTACCCAATCATCTGCTTTATTAATATTAAACTCATTTGACTCTGCATAAAAAGTTCTTCCATCTTCACATTTTATTCCTAATGAAACAAGTTCAATTGTACATGGGTATTCAATAAATTCTGTATCAATATAATACTTCATTCAGTTTTTCTCCATTTGATTTTTAATAACATTCCTGTCCATCAATCTAAAGACTGTTCTATCAAGATATGTTGGATCACGAAGCTTTTGTTGCTTACGAATTGTGGTATACATACAAGTTGTAGCAGAATTTTCAGCCTTGAGTATTCCAGATTGCTCAGCCATCTCGACATATCCACGTAGCTGAGGTATGTTATCTACATCTAGGTGAAAGTTTCTAACAAGTTCTGTCCACTCAAAAGATTCGTGACTATCAATGAATGAAAGTATCTTTGCATATATGTTAGCCTGACTTGATAAGCCTAAACCATAGAATGCGTTTGGCATTTCAAGTTCTGTTGCTTGCATTATTGCGAGGGCTTGCTCGAAATGTTCAGCCGTGATAATCATGTTGTCAGATTCGGCAGCACATACAAGCATACAGACCTTATTCAGATGTAATGGCCGCCTATGATTATATCCTAAGAATCGCTCGCTAGGAACTCCTGACTCGTCATAGTCTTGCTCATACCAACGGACATAAGTTTTGAGAAAATCCTTACTGAGGGTGAACTGTCCTGATAGGTTTGCAATTTCTTGTAAGTCGTTTTCTAACATTTTCTGTGTACTTTCTTCTTCTTCAGTCAAGAACTGCAAGGCTCTTCTTTGCTTGGGGCCTTGGCCAACTACGAAAATGATTCGAGAGATTAACCCTCCACCAACTGCATCTTGACTCAGCTTAGATTGCAAAAGACTAGGAGTTATGCAACCAAAAAGCGTTAGCCAACAATTGGATATGTCTTCAGTCTTTCTTGCTAGGGTTTTATACTTCCAAGTATCTGCACAATCAAATAGGTCAGTCAAAGAAGCTAGGAGCATTTGGTCTCTGTCGTTCAAGAAGACTTGGAATTCTTCTGACCAGATTGATACACTCTTATGCTTGCGAGTAAGTCCAGCATGATCAACATAAGTATCTTCGCTGTCCATGAGTTCTCTATATAGTGCCTGGGTTGAGCCTAGCGAATCTGCACCGATATTAACGTCTAGTTTTTGTACAAAGCTCTTTGCAATTTTCATGGCTGTGCCTTTCCGTCCTCCAGGTGGACCGACAAGAGATACAAATAAGTTAGGATAAACATAACCACGAAGTGCTCCCCAGTTACAATAGCACTTTCTTCGTAATGCAGAAGCTATTGCAGTTAGTCCGCTCCAAAGATGGTATAGTTCTGGTGGCTCTGTTCGCTGTGTGTACTTCATGTAGTGTGATAACCAATTATCTAATTGCCTCGACATGAAAAGGTTCCTTGAATAACGACATACGATTGTTGAATGGGCTTTCCCATTTTATTATCTCTTAATTAAAAACCTATCTTCTCAATAGCTTTATCACATTCTTCCTGAGTGAACTTACTGATTTCAGCCGTATTGCCAGCCCATTGAGTACCGATCTTAGCATCCAAGCCAATAGTAAAGCTCTTGCCCTTGTAAGTAAATGTGTGGGTCAAATGATCTTTAATGATAAGAAGAATCTGCGGCAAGTTTGAAATTTGGCTTTTATGAAACCTGAATACAAACGAGTCATGAACAGTTGTCATGCAGCGAATGTCAAAGCCAAGTTTGCCGAGCCGAGGATCATTCACAACCTTTATCATTCCGCGATTTAACAACTCTGCAACGGTTGACTGAGGTTTGTAGCTATAAGCATTTCTGAAGAGTGCTGCATTCATTTCACCCAAAAACCTACGAGGCCGTCCAAATAAGTTGTAGAGAACTCGATTCTTCTGTACTTCTTCTTCAATTGATCTGTGCCAGCGTTTCAGCCCAGGAAAGCGGTCAGAATAACTATCAAGCAATCGCTTACATTCTGATTGAGATTTGAAAATTTCCTCAGCTGCAAGGTTGTCAGAGAATGTCTGTGGACCCATTGCATAGTTGCTCGCATGAACTACTTTCTTACCCATGTAACGCATGGTAGATTTCTGATCAGCCTTTTTAGTCTTAGCTTCATGAATTACTTCTTCAATTGGAACATTAAATATCTTACTAGCATTAAAGCTATGCACATCTATTCCTGATTCGAACGACTGGATCATGTTAGCATCTTGAGTAAGGTATGCAACTACATGAGCTTCAGCTTTGGCAAGATCACATTCGCAGAGAATCCAACCGTCTTCTGTAATGAGATAATATTTGAAAACATACGGCTGATTCTGAAGGTTAGATCCAGTACCAAAATAAGTCTTTTCAGTAGCAATCCTGCCAGAGACTGTTCCAGAGATTTTATGGTTACAACGTAATCGCTTATCATCATCGACCTGGATATTAAAGTAAGTTGATACCATCTTTTGGTACTTACGAATCTTTATAATGATCCTGGCTTCTTCAGATCCTTTAACATCTTTCTTTGCAATTCTGTGCAAGGCTACAGTATCACAGGTAACTGAACCAGTTTTGCGATTCACATATGGCTTGATCATACAAGTTCCGTAGAAGTATGCAACCATTTGTTTCGCTGAACCAGGATTGATCTCTTTACCTGCGAGTTTATTCAGCTCTGCCTGAAGCTCAATCAGTTTGATTTCATACTCAGATTTAATCTTTTCAATACCGTCTGTATCAGTTAAGATGCCATTGAATTCCATTTCCATGAGTGGCTTATGGAGATTCATTGTATAATCCATAGCATCCATGGAATCGAATTCACCTAATTCTTCTAAGAGCTTCTCAGTTATTGGTAATAAGTATGCTGAGTCTTTGGCATTATAAGTCCAGTATTGTGACCAGTTTTTGATAGCCTTAAGATGTGATTGCTTACCCTCATCTTTGTAATAAGGATAATATGTGTATGTTGAAGTTAAGTAATCAAGTCCTTTTGGAAGTTCAGTATAGCAGATGTGCTGTGCAAGCATTGTATCAAAATAAAAGTTATCTGTTTTAATCATCATGGTACGAAAAGTAAACATGATGTCAAACATTCCATTTTGACAAATCTTGCCTATGGCTTCATTGTTCAGGATTTCTGCTAGGCCAGTCCAGATTTTTATCTCTTCTCCTGTTGCCCAATAGTTGCCCTGGTTATTCATTAGAGGAACAGACATAGAGAGAATCTTATTATCATGGTAGACAGCCAATGAGTAGCAGGTAATAAATTCTGGCGTAGCTTCAATGTCAAATGCTACATATTGCTTTGTTTTAATCAATGCATAGAATTGCATGATTTCTTCAAAGCTAGGCTTGATTTTTATTTCCACATTGTCAACGAGCAATTCTGGATCTTCAATAATCCGCAAGGCTTTCGTGAAGTCTGCAATCATTGTATAAAAGTGGATAGGCTGACCGTACGGGAGGGTGAAAGATGGGTGATAAGACAAACCGATTATCTTGCCTGCAAGTTTTTCTTTCAAATGAGGGAAGTCTTCAGCATGGTAGAAAGAACCGCGATATTTTGTAATAGAATCAAACTTAGACTCATCGAGCAGAAGTCTCATTGGAGTTGCACCAAGCAACATTATGACTTTGCCAGGGAATTGAGCAAGCTCATCAATTAGTGCTGCCTGTAACTTACTCCAGTCTGGATGGCGATAGCCTTTATCAGTCCATAAGACTGCGGTATTGTTTTTTGGAAACTTAGCTTTGCAAGCATTAGTTAGATAGATTTTATATCTTGCGAGTCTGACAGCTGCACAGATGCGATTAAGCTGAGAACCTGTCGGACCTACGAATGGTTCATTCTTCAGTACTTCAATTTCGCCTGGAGCTTCGCCAACCATTGCGATCTCGGCTGTGAGTATGTTGTCAGTTGGAGCGCATTCTACAGCTAAGCAATTGAAAGAATCTTCTTTCTGCGGAGTTGCTGTAGTTGATATGCTAGGAATTATCATTGAGGGTTCCTTTAATTATTTACTTTTTTATAAATACGTAAAAAACTTTTTAATTCCATTCTTTGATCCATAAACAAAGGTGACATATCATATCTTACCCAATCATCTTTAACATCTAAAATTGTTATTGATGTAGAGTGTTTTGGCCACGGAGATTTATCAAATAATTCCCATGATTCTCCAGGATTAGGTTTTGATTTTTCTTCAAGATTAGAGTTTGATTTAAAAAGTTTTTTAAATAAGTTCATAGCATAACCTATATCCTATCCTTAGTTAATGCTCCTGGATTCGGAGCTTTAATCTCTTGTTTGCAATCCAAGCAAAGATAAGAACGAACCCGTATAACATTTGCACTTATCATGCTAACAGCAAAGTTATAGTTTGGCTCATTTTTATATCCGTTCGGCCAGCTCTTAGAGGCAAAACCTATTTCGAGTGGCACAATGTTTTTGTGTAGGCAGCAGTTAGAACCAGGCGTAATGGGGGCTTTCTGTTCGGATAGTTGGCCTACTTTATATTTTGTCATAACCTAGCCTACACTTTAGATTAAAGTCCTTCTACTTCAGCAGTTATTCCCAAATAGTTTTCAAGTCTTTGGTAAAATTCTGGAATATACTTCTGACTCTTATCACATCCAACTGGCATCATTTTTTCTTTGGCTGCACTAATCAAGCAGTTTCCAGAACCAGCAAATAGACTCATAAATAACGTACCAGGTTTACCTAGAGCTTTTAAGAAATGATCGTAAAGCTCTATAGGCTTTTCCCACTGGTGAATGCGTTGGCTTGAGCTAACTGTACTTATGTTAATTGAAGATGATAAGCTAGGAGTATTGAATTGTGCATTACCTTTGCGCAGCAGCAAGAACATTTCCCAATTGCTCACCATGTTTGTTTTAGGTTTATTGGTACTGCCTCCAACTTTGTTCCATGAACCAGGAGACTGAACTCCAAATCCTATTTCTCGTGCAATATTATTGATCTGTATGAAATGTTCCTTGCCTGTCCAGACTAAAGCCCAGCTACAGTCAAGCATCTTCTCATAGACTAATGGCAAATAATTAAAGTAGAAATCATAAAGTTCTTTTTCATCCCAATCTTGGGCTTTGCATTCGATCTTATTCGTTTTACCATAATTGTCGTTAAATTCAATCGCGTATGGTGGATCAAGTTCTACCATTCCCACAGAATTGCTAGGAATCTTATCGAGAAAAGTCTTGTAATTTTCAGCTACATAAATTACTTGAATGTTAGAGCTGGTTGTTTCTTGCACATCGTCAAGCTCTTCATCATTAAGGTCTTCATTAACTTCATCGAACTCATCAAGTTTTTTCTTGGCTTGCTTGGTCTTTTCAAACACATTCTGAGTTACAGTATTTTTTATTGGTGCTCTCATGGTGCCGCTCTGTAATGCAACTAAGCGTTCCTTTTCTGTATCGGTGAAACTTCCCATTCGTTGAAGTGCCTTAGCTTGTTCACCAAGAGCTTTGTATGCTTCTTTAGCTCGTCCTTTAGTAGACTGTA